>Ga0105249_10003133_pt1 | contig 14298 bp, 10 predicted proteins | sample KBSS44metaG_FD_81522 | JGI IMG/M metagenome (GOLD analysis project Ga0105249, IMG submission 81522) | Switchgrass rhizosphere microbial communities from Kellogg Biological Station, Michigan, USA - KBS S4-4 metaG | ecosystem: Host-associated > Plants > Roots > Rhizosphere > Soil | place... | reverse complement strand
TATCGCGTGCAATCGACTGACTACTTCGCGTCTGGTTTCGATCGCGGTCACATGACTCCGAACGCCGATCGCGACAATCCGGCCTCGATTCCGCTCAACCAGGAAACGTTCCTGATGTCGAATATGGTCCCGCAGGCTCCGAACAACAATCAGGGCCCGTGGGCCGATCTCGAAAACTTCCTGCGCACGCTTTTGCCGGCGAACGAGGTCTACATCGTTGGTGGTCCAGCAGGTATCGGTGGCTCGGGCGACAATGGACCGGCCAACACGATCGCGAACGGTCATGTGACGGTTCCGGCCTTCACGTGGAAGGTCGCGCTCGTCCTCCCGCTCGGCGACAACGACGTCTCGCGCGTGAGTGCATCAACGCGGGTGATCGCGGTGATCATGCCGAACAACAACAGCGTCAACAGTGATTGGCATACTTACCTGACGACTGTCGACGCGGTTGAATCGTTGACCGGTTACGACTTTTTCGCAAACGTGCCTGACATCGTCGAGAACTCGATCGAGGCAGGTGTCGACGGAAACAATCCGCCGGGAACTGACAATCAGTTTGCGACTACGGCTGAAGACTTGCCTGGCGACATCACGTTGAATGCGGTGAGCGCGAATGCGAGTCCGACGTTCACTTACACGATCGTGACGCCGCCCGCCCACGGAGTTTTGTCAGGCAGTGGACCAACGTTCACGTACACGCCTGCGCAGGATTTCAACGGCGACGACAGCTTCGCGTTCAAAGTCAATGACGGCAGTCACGACTCGAACACATCGACAGTGAACATCACGGTCACTGAAGTCAACGATGCGCCTGTTCCGACTGCTGATGCGGCGAGCACGAACGAGGATTCACACGTGGATCTCTCCGCTATCGACTTCGCTGCTAACGACAGCACTGGTCCGGCGAACGAGAGTTTGCAGTTGTTGACGGTGACGAGTGTTTCGCCAACCGCGAACACACACGGAACGGTTTCGTTGTCGAATGGAATCGTGACTTACACGCCTGACGCAAACTTCAATGGTGCAGCGAGTTTCGAGTACCAGGTTTGCGACAACGGCAACACGAATGGCTCGCCGGATCCGCAGTGTGCGACGGGCGTCGTGAATGTCACAGTCAATCCGGTCAACGATGCGCCGTCAGCGAACAGCCAGTCAGTGACGACGAACAGCAACACGCCTGTCGTAATCTCGCTGACGGGCAACGATCTGGAGACTGCCACCGCAGATCTCGTGTTTGACGTTACGGTCAGTCCGGCGCACGGCAGCCTCTCAGGCGCGGGCGCAAACCTGACCTACACACCGAACACAGACTACAGCGGTCCGGACAGCTTCCAGTTCACCGTGCGTGACTCTGGTGACGGCAGTGCGGCGCCGTTGACGAGCGCGGCGGCGACAGTCTCGATCACTGTTAACGACACAGTCGCACCGGTTCTAAACGCTCCTGCAAACGTGACAGTCAACACAGGCGCAGGTGCGACGACATGCGGCGCAGTCGTAACTGAAGCACAACTGGGAACGGCCACAGCAACCGACAACGCAGGCGGCGTGAGCATCGCGCGCAGCGGCGTGCCGGCCGGCAATAACTTCCCGGTGGGAACAACAACCATTACCTACACCGCGACGGATGACGCCGGCAATTCATCAACCGCCACGCAGACCGTCACGGTAATCGATAACACAGCCCCGACAATAACCGTGCCGCCGCCAACCAGCACCAACGCAGATGGCACTGGTCACGCAACGATCCCCAACATCGTTGCGGGAACGACAGCGAGTGACAACTGTGGACCAGTAACGGTAGCGCAGAGCCCGCTCGCCGGCACTGTCGTTGGCGTCGGCACGCATACGATCACGATCACGGCGACCGATGCGGCTGGCAATACGAGCACGGCTACGACGACGTTCACTGTTAACGGCCCTCAGTTGCTGTTCTCGCTCAGCGCTTCGCCTGACGTGGTGAGCCGGAACAAAACCACCAAGGTCGAAGTCGTCTATACAAACACGACTAACCAGCGGTTGACGGTTTCGTTTGTCATACGCTACGCGGGACCGTGCGACAGCGGCGTGATCGATCAGATTGGACCAAGTGGGATCAATGCCGGTCAGACTAAAAACGGCAACACGACATTCCACGTTTCGAAGACCGCATGCACGGGTACTTATGTATTGACTGCGGAGGCATACATCGGCAACACCCTGGTAGGAACAACCACTACCGAACTAACAGTTGCACCGGAACAATACAAAAACGGCAGGCACTAAAAACAGAACCGGGAGCGGCAGCGATCGGAACCTGGGCGCAGGATCAACCATTCGGCTCGATTGGTCCCGCGCCCCCGGTCGCTACCCCTCCCGGTTCGGTGGTTTCTTCTCTGTGCAACCTCGGTGTTCTCTGTGTCTCTGTGGTCAGTTGGGCCAAGAATTCGTTCGCCACAAAGACACAGAGACACCGAGGTTGCACAGAGAAATCCCAAACTAAGACACTATCCCCGGTCTTTTAGAAAGACGAGGGTTTCTTTCAACAATTGTGATATTCTGCGCGTCTCTTCGGAGGTTAAATTATGAGATGTGCCCGTATGTCGTCTCGCTCCCTTCTCATCTTCGCTTGCGTATTGTTGACACTGTTTCTTCCCGCTAACTCAATCGCACCTGCCGGTGCAACCAGTACCACATCGAGCAACAATGTAATCCGAGTCTGGACAGTCGGTTCGCCTCACACGGGCGCATTGCCGCGAGCAGTCGTGCCTCAGGAGTTGCGTCAACGCGCGGAGAGACTTGGATACACGATCGAAGTCGAAGCTTTCCGGGCCAGCGGGTTCGCCGCCAAATTCCGTGACGCTCTTCAGAATCATAACGAGCCGGAGATTCTCACGTTCGACAATTACGGTGTGATTTCAGGTGTGCAGACTCAAAACGGCTGGGTCGAGGGCGTGGACTCGGACAGCCGAGTCGCTGTGTCGCTTGCGTTAGTACACGAGACGCTCGCTTCTCTGCAGCAGAGAGGTTGGGTGATGTTGGTACGTTCAGCCGTCAATTACGAAGCGGCGCTGGCTTTGTCGATGCGACCGGCAGAATGTGAATTGCAGTCTGGTTCCCCGACCATCGAGCCCGCACTGCTGCAGGCCAGGGAGAAAGCGGAGCTCGCCACACGCGCGTATCTCGATTGTGATCGGTCCACACTCTCAGGAATTTCAGATGAATCGCGTCTGTTCCAGCAGTGTTTCTTACCCAGGAGCGATATGAAGGTTGAGTCGGTAAAGGCTTGTAGAGTATCGGGCAATCACAAACTTGCGTTGGTCTCGCTCGTGAGTAATTTCAAGGCAGAGGTACGAGAGCCCGACACGATTTTACGATCGCGGCCCGGAATGGATCTCGGCCAACAGTCAATTCTCGCCGTGCTTAGGAACCAGGATGGAACTTGGCGGTTGTTGGCAATCACCCATGATCCCCTCAACACTGTGGCCCGAATTCCTTTGACAAATACTAACGGCTTGCTGAAGTCGTTGGACCAGGAGCGAATTGCTGGAATTACGCCTGAGCCAGCTCGACCTATTACGCCGGACGGAGTGCACCCTGTTCCTCAAAGAGGTGAACGATTCGGCGACTTTATATGGCAACCAAGTCCGAGCACTGAAGTGATCGGACAGGTTTTCGAGTTTACGTTAGGAAAAGACACTAGTCGGGCGCTAACCCGATTGTTCTTTTTGCCCGCGACCGAAAACAAGCTCTCGAGCGGCTTGATAATGAATGGAGGAGCAAGCACGTGGCGCGTGTGGTCCATCAGTAAGGCCGGCGACGTGGCTTTTTCTGAGCAGCATTCTTTCACGTATTGATGCCGGATTTTATTCCAGGGTTAAGACTCAGCGAGCTCTTCTATTCGGAAGCAGCAAAGCCAATCCTCGACACGTCCTTTCCCCAACTCTCATACTCCGCCGCCTTGCTGGGATGGGGATCCGAAGTATTGGGTTATGACGACGTTCAATCTTCCGATCATCACTGGGGACCAAGGTTCTTACTATTCCTCACGGCCGACGATCTTAAACAACACAAGAGCGCCATTCACGAAACACTGCGCCAGAATCTGCCTCATCGCTTCAAAGGTTACTCAACGAGTTTTGGCGAGCCTGATGAAGTTGGCGTGCGTCATCTGAGTGAAACCGAATCGGGCGCGGTGAATCACATGATTCACATTGAAACCGTCGAGAGTTTTTTCAGATGGTATCTCGGATGCAATCCTTATGAACCGGTGAGAGCCGCCGACTGGCTGTCATTCTCAGAACATAAACTGCTTGCGGTCACAAGCGGTAAAGTCTTTCACGACGGTTTGGGGGAACTGGAAGAGATACGCCGGAAGTTTGCTTACTATCCGCGGAATGTTTGGCTGTATCAGCTTGTCGCTCAATGGATCAAGATCTTCGAGGACCGCGAGTTTGTCAGCAGGTGTGGAGACGTTGGCGATGAGCTCGGTTCAATGGTTATTGCTTCGCATCAGGTAAAGAAACTAATGCGACTCTGTTTCTTGATGGAGCGCAAGTATGCACCTTACACCAAGTGGTTTGGAACTGCCTTCTCAGAACTGGAATGTGCTTCAGAGCTGGGCCCTATCTTCAGGGACGTCGTCTTGTCGTTGAGTTGGAAAGAGAGAGAAAGCAACCTGTCGAGGGCTTTTCGTGTAATCGCGCGGATGCACAATGCATTGAAGATCACACCGCCAATCGTCGAAGACGTGAGCAATTATTATGGACGGCCATACATCGTCTTTGAATGTCCAAACCTGGTTCGCGATATCGTGAATAGCTTTACCGATGAGGAAGTCAAAGCTATCAAGCATGGCCTGGGTTCGGTGAATCAGTTTGTAGATTCGACTAATCAGTTATCAAACAACTCGTTGCTCGAAATGTTGAAAGCGGTATACAGATGACATTAGATCCCGGCCTTTTAGTTTTCAGGAACCGCAAGGGGCTTGATAAGTGTAAACGGCATGTGGAGAGCAGTGGAGTATTATTTCGTAGCGATCGTTTTCCCCGCCTTTCTTTTCGGTCTGATAGTCGCCTACCTCTATTTTAAGGACCGTACTAAGTTTCGGTAAGACTTGGGTGCTTGCGCAACGGCATCAGATCCGCCCGCATGTTGTTGTCTTAGCATCGTAGGAAAAGCGGCCAGATCCGACTGACCGGAACGATTTCCTCGAAAACCGCATTCAGTATGGTAATGATTTTGCTAACACAGGAGAACTCATGAAGATTTTTTCACTGCGCCACAGTTTCGCCACGACACTTATTCTAATGGCCTTCTCGATCGGGTTGCCGCTAATGGCCCAACTCCGCGTCCGCGTGGTAACGCCGGGCACAACTTTCAATACTGAAGGAGCAGTTGCGCCGGGTGTTGTTCAGGATGTTACAGGCGGACGCCGGTTTCGCGCACGTGCCGGTTCGCTGCTGAAGGTGCGCGCCGTGATGCGCATCCCCGCAGGGACTCGGGCCGAAATGCAGCGTCTCGTAGTTCACTTTCGCACAAACCCGGGCGGGCCGCGGCTGCGAAAGGTTCAGGTGCTTAACGGATCGAACGCCGCGTTTAGCCTGGCGACCGACCTTGCCGGTGACTATGTTGCGAGGGAAACGCCCACGCCCGACATAGTGGCAAACATATGGGACTTCAAGTCGCAACCCCGAGGAGTGAGTTCGCAAACGATCATCCGTCTCGAGGTACAGTTTCCGGTCGGATTCGATAGCGCAATTGATCCCGGGGAATTTGTGCTCACCGGCGTTGGCGTCGATTTTCCTAGATCGCTAGCATCGGAAACCATCGAGGAGCATCCACCCATTGTTTCTTTACCGGTCGGGGCAGCCGTCGTCTACGCTGTTCCCAGCAATAGCGAACTGATGTGGTATCGCCACGATGGTCACAGCGACGGCAGTTTTAGATGGTCAGGACCGAAGCAGGTCGGCAACGGTTGGACCTTCAAACAGATATTCTCCGGCGGCGGCGGTGTGATCTACGGCATCAACGACGCTGACGAGCTGATGTGGTATCGCCACGACGGGCACAGCAATGGCAGCTTCAGATGGTCAGGACCGAAGCAGGTCGGCAACGGTTGGACCTTCAAACAAGTGTTCTCCGGCGGCGACGGTGTGATCTACGGCATCAACGACGCCGGCGAGTTGATGTGGTATCGCCACGACGGACACAATGACGGCAGCTTCAGATGGTCAGGACCGAAGCAGGTCGGCAACGGTTGGAGCTTCAAACAAGTGTTCTACGGCGGCGACGGTGTGATCTACGGCATCAACGACGCCGACGAGCTGATGTGGTATCGCCACGACGGACACAGCGACGGCAGCTTCAGATGGTCAGGACCGAAAAAGGTTGGAAACGGTTGGACCTTCAAACAAGTGTTCTACGGCGGCGGCGGTGTGATCTACGGCATCAACGACGCCGGCGAGCTGATGTGGTATCGCCACGACGGACACGCCGATGGCAGCCTGAGATGGTCAGGACCGAAGAAGGTCGGGAGCGGTTGGGACTTCAGAAAGATCTTCGTCGATGAACCGGCGTTCTGAGTTGGGGTAGTTTGTACTTTTGAAGAATTGGAAAATTTGGAGCCAATCAATTGCCGGAGGCTATTGGAACCATTACTTGCCGGAGCGGCAAATTAATGGTTCAAGTAGTCTCAGGGCGCTTCACTAACCTTAGTTTGAAGCGCCTTCCAGGGCCCTAGACAATCTGGGTAGTCAATGTTATGCTGGCCCTAGATTATCTAGGAGGTGCGCTTTGGTGAGTAAAGCGAAGGCGGGCTTACTTCAGGGAACGCTGGACATGTTGATTCTGAAGGCCCTGTTTCTTGGTCCTCTGCACGGCTACGGCGTCGGTCAGCGCATTGCCCAAATCTCCGGCGATGAGCTAAAGATCGAGGAAGGCTCGTTATATCCAGGACTGTACCGGCTTGAGCGGCGCGGGTGGATCGAGTCGGAGTGGGACGTCTCCGAAAACAATCAGCGGGCGAAGTTCTACAAGCTGACCCGCGCCGGTCGAAAACAACTAATCATCGAAGAGCAAAATTGGGAGCGACTCGCGAGCGCAACCATGAAGGCTCTACGTGCGAACTGAACACAGGCAAATGTCCCGCGTCAAACCAACAGTAAATTTCATTCATGCCTGGCGACATCCCGATGAAATCGCGGATGAGGTTGAGGCGGAATTGCGCTTTCACGTGCAGATGCGGACGCATTCCAACATTGAGAAAGGAATGACGCCAGACGAAGCTGAGCTTGCCGCCAGGCAAAGCTTCGGCGACTTCGACCAGGTCAAAGTCAGTTGTTGTGAAATCAAGCGAGGCTTCCCCTTCGATTTGAAGCGTTTAAGAATGGGGTTGTACATTGCCATTGCGTGTCTCGCCGGTGGCGTTTCACTGTGGGCGGTCAACATGCCGCACCATAATGTATTTGGAGTTTTATGGCAGTTAGTCGCCATCGCCGTCTTGATGCGTGCGTTCCTGATCGGTCGCAAACGTAATAACCCCCACGTCGATTAAATAATTTACTGAAGGAGAATGGACCATGCGCCTTCGCATTGCGCCGAAGATCGTACTAGGTGTGTCTACACTGCTGACATTGAGTGTTTGTTTAGTTAGTGCCTCGGTTTCCGACCAACGTCACGGAATGAACACTGGCGGCTCGTTTGCCAAACAGGAAACCGGACGAAATGTTGATGACCGGCCCTTGAGTCCTCGGCTGTCGGCTCTGCGAGATCGAATCAAATCGGGTGACCGCGAAGCGCTCGATAGTTTTTGGAAAGAGATCGAGGCGCACGGTGCGCCAATTGTTGAGGAGGCGCCAGGCAACGACCGAGACGTGCTGGTGACGATTCTCTGGCGAGCAACAGCAGAGACGACGAACGTTTTCGTTTTTCGCGTTGGCGAAGTTAATAAGCCGATGGTGCGGCTGCTCGATACTGACTTGTGGTACAAGACGTTCCAGTTTCAAAAGGGCGCGCGCTTTATATATCAACTCGCGACGAACCTCCCCGATCCAAAAGAGTGGGGAGGCATCATCCGGTTCGCCGGCGCGCTGCGGAACGACCCGCTGAATCCGCTTCAGTACGTCGAGCGGGCCGACGAGTTCAATCCGTACGAGGTAAGTACCTTTTCCGTTCTCGAACAGCCTTCCGCCGAGCCACAGGTCTGGACCATCGTCCAGCCTAAGGTTCCTGCTGGACGAGTGCAGCGTGACAAGTTCATCAGCAAACTCCTCGGCAACGAACGCCCAATTTGGATTTACACTCCGCACGGCTACAGTGCCGACAAGAAGCCCTATGGTTTGCTGGTGCTATCTGACGGTGGTCTTTATGTCAACACGGCGCACGTCGCCACTACGCTCGATAACTTGATCGCAGCCGGTCTGATACCGCCGCTTGTCGCGGTGATGGTTGATAATCCTAACCGCTGGCGTGAATTGTCCTGCAATCCAGCGTACGCCGACTTTTTGGCTGAGGAGGTTGTTCCCTGGGCGCGCGCCAACTACCACGCGACCGATCGGCCGGAGCAGACGATCATCGGCGGCTCGAGCCTGGGCGGTTTGGCGGCCGCGTTCGTGGCCCTCCGGCATCCGGAGGTTTTCGGCAACGTGCTTTCCCAATCGGGTGATTTCCGTTGGAAGCCCGATGATGAAAAAGAGTGGGAATGGCTGAATCGCCAGTTTGCCGCCAGCACGCGTCTGCCTTTGCGTTTCTCATTTGAAGCCGGACTGTTGGAAGGGACCTGGTGGTGGCGTTACCTTCCACAACGCGATCCGTTGCCCCAGCCTCCGATGCTCATGGTGAACCGCAATTTGCGAGACACGCTCATAAGCAAAGGATATCAGGTACACTACACGGAATTTAACGGCAATCATGGTCTCCTGAATTGGCGCGGGACGCTGGCGAGTCATCTGATAGCGCTCGTTGGTATCAAACAGGAACAAAAGAATCTTGCGGAAAGGAGACAGCCCAGGCAATCCTCGATTTCCAGAAAAGCGATTGCAGCAACTCAAGTCAAAGTGTCTCCGGCTCTGTTGCGTCAGTATGTTGGCAGATATGAATTGGATCCGAAGTACGTGCATGATTTTGTCATCTATGTAACCGTCATGCATGATTCTTTGTGGGTCAAGCCTTCATCCCTGAGACAGCGACGGGTGATCGCCGAATCTAATTCCGAGTTCCGTGACAGTGAGATTCCGGATCTGCGACTCGCATTCGTCAGGGATGAAAAAGGAAACGTCACTGGTCTCACTCTAAACATTGGGCAGGGAGACATGAGGGTGAAAAAGATGCCGCCGCCAGTGCCGAGTCTCACCGGCAATACCACGTTTAAATTGACTGGGCACACCGATGCGGAGGCTGTGGCAATCTACGGATCGTTCAACGATTGGATCCAGACTAAGAACTATTGTGCAAGAGAAGGAGACGGATGGGCCTGCCGAATTGATCTAGCGCCCGGCAAGTACACCTATCGGTTTCTCGTTGATGGTGTAGGACTGACGGATCCGACCAACCCAGCCACCGAAGATGGCGGGCAAGGTCACGTCGATTCGGTGATCATCATCAAGCCAAAATAGACACTTCCCATCGGAAGTTAGAATACCGACGGGATTCGAACCCCGAACCAAGATCACAGAGATACGCAAAGAGCGCAGAGAAGAAGCCAGTTCAAGTTACAAGTTTCGGTGAGACTGTGTCGAAGTGGTTTGTTCTTAACGGAAGTACCCTCTGATTGGCCCGATACACATCTCCGTTATGTTCCCGCCTGAGAGTACATCGTAGCCTTCGACGACGATTGTGCTAACGATAAACAGCAGAATCCAGGCAGTGATTCGGAGTGTGCGACGTTGCATCATGGGTGCAGTGTATAATTGGCGCGCTCCAATTTCAACGAGATATGAAACAAATCCTGGTCACGGGTGCTACAGGAACTGTTGGTCGTCAAGTGGTCTCTCAACTCCTTGCGACTGATGTGCGAGTACGTGCGCTGACACGAGATCCCGCCTCGGTGAACCTTCCGAACGGAGTCGATGTCAGGCGCGGTGATCTAACTGTACCTGAAACGCTCGATGCTTGTCTTGATGGTGCTGATGTGGTGTTTCTTGTATGGACCGCCGACCCGGTCAGTTTTGCAGCAGACGGGCGGCCACGGAGGGCCGCCCCTACAGTTGCTCCTTGAAAGCGAAGAACCATGAAAGCTGTTGTTATTAATCGTTTTGGTGGTCCTGAGGTTTTGGAAATCGAGGAAGTTCCGAAACCGCAGCCCGGGCCGGAGGAAATCCTCGTTCACGTGCGAAGCACCGCGCTCAATCGCGCGGACCTTTTGCAGAGACAAGGTCGATATGCTGCGCCGCCGGGCGTCGCGCAGAACATTCCCGGGCTGGAATTTGCCGGTGAAGTGGCAGCGTTAGGAACGAACGCTCATCGCTGGCAGCCAGGCGACCGCGTCATGGGGATCATCGGTGGCGGAGCTCATGCTGAATTTGTGACGACGCACCAGGATGCAGTGTGCGACGTGCCGCCGGGTCTCGAGTGGCCCGCCGCGGGCGCCGTTCCCGAGGTCTTCATAACCGCACACGACGCACTTCAGCAGGCGGGATTCAAAGCGGGTGAGAACGTTCTGATTCATGCAGTCGGGAGTGGAGTCGGGCTCAGCGCAACTCAACTCGTCCGAGCTTTGGGAGGACGAGCGTTTGGCACTTCTCGTACGCCTGACAAGATCGAGCGCGCTGTGGCCTTTGGTCTGGAGTCGGGATATGAAGTTCCGGAGCCTGGCGCGTTATCGGGTCTTGCTGCTTTTGCCAGGAATTCAACCGGCGGCGGATTTGATGTCGTACTCGATCTGAATGGAGGACCATACTTCGCCGCCAGTCTCGAAGCAATGGCGCTGCGTGGCCGGCTCATTCTCATCGGCGGAGTGGCGGGTGGTAAGACAGATGTCGACCTCTATCAGATCCTCGGTAAACGTCTTCACATCATCGGCACGGTGCTTCGTGCGCGATCTCTTGAGGAGAAGATCGCCATCACCGGCGCATTCGAACGAGAAGTTGTGCCTTTGCTGGCCCAGGGAACAATTCAACCAGTGATCGATTCCGTCTTCCCGCTCGAACAGATCCAGGAGGCCCATCGACGCCTCGAATCCAACGAGACTTTCGGCAAGGTCGTACTCACGATGTCATGACGTAGACTTCCACAGCCCGCGCGCTACGAGGGGGACGTAGGTTTCGAGGCCTTCGGGGCGGAAGGGGATGGTGCGTTCCTGTTCGGCGCTCATGTAGGCGGTCATGAGCAGCTCGGTTATCTCGAGGCCGTCGTAAAAACTCTCTTCCGGTTGCTTGCCGTCAAGAAAGCATTGAACGAAATAACGGTCCTGGGATTCGTAGCCATACTCTGCGGCTTCGTTCCCAAGGACCGGCATCAGGCCCTGTTCGGCGTTCTGTTTTTCAACCAGATCCTCACCAGCCACGCCTTTCACTTGGCGGCTCATGAATAACTTCAAACCACTATCGAGCGAGTTCATGCTCAAGGAATACTCGGGACCAAGCACTTCAAGACTCAAACGAAGGCCCGCACCGACATAGCTCCATGAAGTTGTCACTTCGACAATCAGCGGTTGGTTGTCTTCGTCAACGTAGTTAATAGTGGCGCGCGCGAAATCCTCGGAGGGCCTGGTTCGATAATCGACACCCATGTTCTGCTTGAGAACCTCCACATAATCAGGCCGCGACCATTTCAAACTCGCAATCTGCGCCGACACCTTCACGGGCCGGATGCTTGCGCGTGGTGCGCCGGGTTTGGTCAACATGAACCGCCCGACTTCGATGCTGTGACACATCATGTCGTTGAGTACGCCACCGCCCTGTAACTCGCCCTGCCAGAACCATGGTGAATGTGGGCCACTATGTTCTTCAGCTGCGCGCGCAAGGTAAGGGCGACCAGTTAACGCTGCCGCACGGCTCCACATGATCTCTCGGCCACGCGTCACGCTCGGCGCGAATATCTGGTCTTCGAGATAGCCGTGCAGCAGTCCCGACTGTTCCACCAACTGGACCATGTGGCGCGCTTCAGCCACATTACGCGCCAACGGCTTCTCACAGGCAATTCCGATCAGCTTACCTTTCCCTGATTGAATCGTATCGCTGATTGCCTGCATGTTTTGTATACGTAGATGATTTGGACCACAGAGCCAAACGCAATCGATCTCAGGAGCAGCGATCATCTCCTCGATGGATTTGAAAGCACGCGCGTTGCCGACGCGAAGCTCTCGCGCCCGGGCGGCCGCAGCCTCAGCGTGCGCTGTGTTTGGACTGTACACGCCAAGCACATCCGCATCGCGAACGCCACGCCAGGCTTCGAGGTGAAACTTCGTCACGAAGCCGCTGCCGATGAATCCGATTCCCAATCTGCTTCCTGTCATGTGTCGTCTCCCGGTAAATTGTAGCCTATGAACAAGAGCCACATTCTATTCCTAACCGCCGTCGTTGCTCTGCTGACCTTGTTTTCTCAGCAAAGCTCGCTCGGTGATTTCGCCGAAGAAGGCGACGTCGGCAATCCGATTCACACAGGTCGGACCACCTATGATAGCGACAAACAGGAATACACGATCGAAGGTGCAGGAACGAATATGTGGGCCGGCCGCGATGAGTTTCATTTCGTTTGGCGGCGTCTGCAAGGTAACTTCATTCTAACTACCCACCCTGCTTTCGTTGGCAAGGGAGTCGAGCCGCACCGCAAAATGGGATGGATGGTGCGCACCAGTCTCGACGTCGATTCACCGCACGTAGTGGCTGTCGTCCACGGTGACGGGCTTACATCGTTGCAATTTCGCCGGACGAAAGGGGCGGTGACGGAGGAAATAAAATCGAAAGTCAGCGGGGCTGATGTGTTACAGCTCGAAAGAAAGGGCAACACTTACCACGTGTCCGTCGCTCGCTTCGGCGACGTGTTCACGAGCGAAGAAGTGTCTCTCGATTTAGGCGATGAAGTGTACGTCGGGCTATTCGTCTGTTCGCACAATAAAGACGTGACCGAGAGAGCGGTGTTCAGCAACGTCCGCATCACAGTGCCCGCGAAAGATAACTTTGTTCCGTACCGCGATTACATCGGCAGCAATCTCGAAGTGATGGACGTGGCGACCGGTAAACGCAAGATTGTCTACACGGCGGCTGACTCTTTCAGGCGCCCAACTGGACCAAAGATGGTCAAGCGCTGATCTATAACCGCAACGGTCGTCTATATCGTTTCGATCTGGCGAAGAAGACACCGGCGCCCATCGATACAGGGTTTGCAATCAACAACAATAATGACCACGTGCTCTCGTTTGACGGAAAGATGCTCGCTATCAGTCATCACAGTAAGGACGACGGCAATGCATCGATCGTCTACACCGTGCCGGTCAACGGTGGTACGCCGCCCAGAGTTACGGCTAAAGGTCCTTCGTACTTACATGGCTGGTCACCGGACGGCAAATACCTGGTCTATACGGCTGAACGAGGTGGAGAGTTTGACATCTACAAGATTTCAGTTGCCGGCGGCGCTGAGACTAAGCTAACAAACGCGAAGGGGCTCGATGATGGACCAGAGTTCACACCCGACGGCAGATTTATTTACTTCAACTCAACACGCTCCGGAACGATGCAGATCTGGCGCATGAAGCCGGATGGTAGTGATCAGGAACAAGTTACGAATGACGAATACAACAACTGGTTCCCGCATATCTCTCCCGATGGGCGGTGGATTGTTTTCCTGTCGTTCTTAAAAGATGTCGCGCCGACTGATCACCCGTTCTACAAGCACGTTTACATCCGGCTCATGCCCATCGGTACGATGAAGGCGAAAGTGCTTGCGTATGTGTATGGAGGTCAGGGAACGATCAACGTTCCCTCGTGGTCACCGGATGGGAAGCAGATAGCTTTCGTGAGTAATACTGACAGATAGTTCACGCAAAAGCGTAAAGGACGCAAAGGCGCAAAGGCGAGCGTGACCCCTACTGGGTTTTCTTTGCGTCTTTGCGTCTTCCTTTGCGCCTTTGCGTGAACTCTTACTTAGAACTTTAGGCTTTGCGTGGGATGGTTTCAATAGAACTGGGCCACGTAAAAGCTACGCAGCCCAGTACAAGTGTTACGAGTGCGATTTGAAGTTTCACACCGCTATTACGGTCTAAGAATTTGGAGCGTTGCGCTTATGCTACTGTTGCCAAGTGTGGCAGTGATCGTAACAGGATTTTGGCCTCCACCTAGTCTACCCGTACGTGTGGTGATAACAAAAGTCACTGACTTGCTTCCC
>Ga0105249_10003130_pt1 | contig 14301 bp, 10 predicted proteins | sample KBSS44metaG_FD_81522 | JGI IMG/M metagenome (GOLD analysis project Ga0105249, IMG submission 81522) | Switchgrass rhizosphere microbial communities from Kellogg Biological Station, Michigan, USA - KBS S4-4 metaG | ecosystem: Host-associated > Plants > Roots > Rhizosphere > Soil | place... | reverse complement strand
GGTGGGCCGACGACGCCCACGAGCATCTCGCCGTGGCACGCGACGCACTGGTCGGAGTACAGCTGCTTGCCGCGAGTTGCCTGGGCGTCGGAATAGGAGCCAGCGGCCGTCACTTCGCGCGCCTGGCCGGCATGTCCGGTAATCGAGAAGAGTCCCACAAGCGCGTAGGTGGCGATCGCCACCGCGAACGCGCAACGAACGGCCGCCGGGCCGAATCCAATACGGCGCATTCTTTCGTCCTCCAGACCTTTATTGATCGTCCGGTCCCGCTTCAGCCGGACCCGCGGTCCTTCTTCAGCCAGACCTGCAGTACTTACGAAGAAAGCAGAGTTTTGTTCAAAAGCAGTCCGTGATTATATCTGCCGTGAGAGCATTGTGTCGAACCGGAGGACACTTTCTATATGCCGAGCTTTTCAGGAGTTATCCGTTGTTGCGTGTTGCCGCTCGCGCTCCTCGCCGCCGCGGCGACCACAGGCGCCCAGGCGCGGCTCAATGGACCAGCGACGATCAAGCTTGACGAGATTCCGTGGCCGACCGCGCAGGCTGGAGGCGCCGGAACATCGGGCGCGAGTGGGATCCAGACAGTGGTCATGAAGGGAGACCCGACCAAGCCTGGTCTGTATGTGTTGGCGCTGCGCACCGCCGCGAACGTCACCATCCAAGCGCACTCGCATCAGGACGACCGCGTCGCGACCGTATTGAAGGGCACGTGGTACTTCGGTTACGGCCAGAAGTTCGACGAAAGGGCGCTCAAGGCGCTGCCACCCGGCAGCTCGTACACGGAGCCGCCGAACACGGCGCACTTTGCGAGGACGCGTGAAGAGGTCGTTCTCGAGATTGTCGGGTACGGCCCCACGTCGACAACTTATGTGAATCCGGCGGACGATCCCTCGAAGAACTAGTCGTTCGGATTGTTCGAATCGTTCACGAGGACAGTATGAAATTCCGCTCTTCATTTTCATGCGCGATCGGCGTTGCCGGACTTGCAATGGCCACACTCGGTGCGCAGCAGCAGACCGCGCCGCTCACGCCAGACATCCCGCCGCGCTTCGATGCACCAACCGCGGGATACGACTACATGAAGCGCGAGGAGATGATCCCGATGCGCGACGGCGTGAAGCTGCACACGGTCATCGTCGTGCCGAAGGGCGCTCGCAACGCGCCGATGCTGCTGACGCGCACGCCGTACAACGCGTCGGCCCGCGCCCAGCGCAACGCGTCGCCCTCGATCGTGGCGACGCTCGCGCTTTTCGACGAACTCTTCGCCGCCGACGGGTACATCCGCATCTACCAGGATGTCCGCGGGAAGTACGGCTCGGAGGGTGAATACGTGATGACGCGTCCGCTGCGCGGACCGCTGAACAACAGCAACGTCGACCACTCGACCGATGCGTACGACACGATCGACTGGCTCGTCAAGAACGTGCCCGAGTCGAACGGCCGGGTGGGAATGGTCGGTAGCTCGTACGAGGGTTTCACCGTGGTGATGGCACTCGTCCATCCGCATCCGGCGTTGAAGGCCGCCGTGCCGGAGAGTCCGATGATCGACGGCTGGATGGGAGACGACTGGTTCCACTATGGTGCGTTCCGGCAGGTCAACCTCGATTACTTCACCGAGCAGACGACGGTTCGAGGTGCGGGGCCGGCAGTGGTGCGCCAGGGCTACGACGACTACGAAAATTTCCGGCGCGCAGGATCGGTCGGTGATTGGGCAAAAGCAGCGGGCTTCGATCAGCTTCCCTGGTGGCGGAAGCTCACCGAGCATGCGGCCTACGATGCCTTCTGGCGGGAGCAGGCACTCGACAAGACGATGGCCGCACAACCGCTGACGGTGCCGACGATCTGGCTGCAGGGGCTGTGGGACCAGGAGGACATGTGGGGCGCCATTCACAGCTATCTCGCGGTCGAGCCGAAGGACAGCAGCAACGACAAGAACTTTTTGATCATGGGACCGTGGTTTCACAGCCAGATCAACCGTGAAGGCAGCTCGCTCGGCCCGTTGCGGTGGAGCACCGACACGACGCTGGAGGTCCGGCGCGACATCATCAAACCGTTCTTCGATCAGTACCTCAAAGACGGCGCGCCGAAGGCGAATACCCCGCCGGTCCTGATCTACAACACCGGAGAGAATCGCTGGGATCGATTGTCGTCGTGGCCGCTTGCCTGCGACTCAGGCTGCGCGGCGAGGTCGACGTCTTTCTATCTTTCGTCGTCGTTCGGTTTGTCGTTCACGGCGCCGGCGGCGGCGCAGTCCTCCGCGGCCTACGACGAGTACGTGTCGGATCCGGCCAAGCCGGTGCCGTATCTACCGCGACCCGTGCGCTTCAGCGACACGGACGCCTGGCGCCGGTGGCTGGTGAGCGATCAGCGCTTCGTTGCGGATCGGACCGATGTGCTGACGTACTCCACTCCGCCTCTTTCGACGCCGGTCCGGATCAGCGGCGCTCCCGTCGTGCATCTGTTTGCGTCGACCAGCGGCACGGATGCTGATTGGGTGGTCAAGCTGATCGACGTGTACCCGGACGAGGTGCCGAGTCAGCCCGAATTCGGCGGCTACCAGCTTGCCGTTGCACTAGATATCTTCCGCGGACGCTATCGTGAGAGCTTCGAACGTCCGCAGGCCATTGCGCCCGACAAGCCGCTCGCCTACACGTTCGCGCTGCCGACGACCAATCACGTGTTCAAGCCCGGGCACCGGATCATGGTGCAGGTGCAGTCGTCGTTGTTCCCGCTCTACGACCGCAACCCGCAGACGTTCGTGCCGAATATTTTCTTTGCCAAGCCTGGTGACTACGTGAAGGCGACGCAGCACGTCTACCACGCGCCCGGTCAGGCGAGCTATATCGATCTTCCGGTTATCTCCGCGCCGGTGACGCAGACCCGATGAAGTGCGCGGTCGGTACGAGGCTTCTTCGCAGGTCGGTGCGATGAGGCTTCGGTGATCGGTGCAATGACTCTTTGCAGGTCGGTGCAAGACGTGCGAGGGGGGTGCGAGAGGTGCAAGAAGTGCGATCGGTGTGACGGGTGCGAGGCGTGAACATGCGCGACGCTGAGGTTGTGCTCACGCGGCGGCAACGGGAGGACATCATCAAAGCCGTTCACGCGATTGAGCGACAACTCAACACGATGGGGACCCAACCGAACTGGCAGGCTCTGTACGTGATCGGAACGAACCTCGCGATCATCAAGGCTAGTGTGAGTGGAATGCCGCGAGTCAGTTCAAACTGACGCACATCGGTGTCAGCCGACTCGCACCAACGGCTCGACGACGTGTGCCAGCGACAGCAGACGTTCGGTCCGACTGCGGTGGCCAACGAGCTGAAGCCCCACAGGCCATTCGCCTGCTGTCACCCCACACGGAAGAGAAATCGCCGGGTGGCCCGTCACGTTGAACAGCTGCGTCAAACGCAGCATCAGCGCGCGCACGGGCTCCTCCCCGCCGCCGATCGTCATGGTCTCGGCGCCGCTGGGTGGCGCCGGAATCGGCAGGGTCGGGAGTACGAGCGCATCGCAGTTCTCCAGCGCCGCATCTACTTCGCGGCGCAGCACCTCGCGCCCGTCCATCGCGCGCGCGTAGTCCTGCGCCAGCACGTACCGGCCGAGTTCAAGTCGTCTTCGGACCACCGGTGTGTAGCGCTCCGGCTGCGCGTCGAGCGTCCGCGCATGGAACGTGGCGCCTTCCGATGAGTGAATGTGGATGTAGACGGCCGGCGTCATCGACGCGTGCGGTAACGAAACATCCGTCAGCGTCGCGCCGGCGTTGCGCAACGCCGCTGTCGCTTCGTCAAAGCGGGCGCGCACGTCGCCGTCGAGAAGGTCGGTGAGGTAGCCGCGCGGAATGCCAAGACGAAGACCCTGCGCGGACCGTGGAAGGTCCGCGCCGCTCCACCTGACGTCAGCCCCGCTCGAAGCTGACATCGCGTGATGCACGAGCCTCGCATCGCCGACGGTCCGGGTGAACGGACCTACGTGATCGAACGTCTTCGACAGCGGAACGACGCCCTCCGTCGAAATGTCGGCGAGCGACGGCTTCAGTCCGACAATGCCACAGGCGGCGGCGGGGATGCGGATGGATCCGCCAGTGTCGGTGCCGAGCGCGGCGAGCGCCATTCCCGAGGCAACCGCGACTGCGGATCCGCCGCTCGATCCACCTGGCGATCGTGACGGATCGAGCGGATGCCGGACGGCGCCGAATGCGGAATTCTCGCTCGTGGTCCCGAACGCGAATTCATCCAGATTGGTCTTGCCGATGATCACCGCACCTGCCTCGCGCAGGCGCGCGATCACGAACGCATCCGCGGCTGCAACATGCCCTTCACGCACACGCGAAGCAGCCGTCGTCGAAACACCTCTGACATCGATGATGTCCTTGACGGCGATCGGGACACCGTGCAGCGGTCCGCGATCGCGACCCGACGCGAGCTCGCGGTCCGCCGCTTCTGCGTCCCACATCGCTTCCTCCGCCATGACGCGGATGAACGCGTTGAGCGACGGCTGGAGTTCGTCGATACGTTGAAGACAGGTGTTGGTGATGTCGAGCGCGGTCACTTCGCGCGCCCGCAGCTTGCGGGCAAATTCCTCGATCGTCATATAAAAAAGGCGGGTCCAAAAAAAAGGCGGGTCCACAAGGACCCGCCCTACCTATGTAACTTGTCAGCGTAGGCCGGGTCCTTTCAGACCCGGCAGACGTGATCTAGAACCCGATGTGGAACCCGAGCTGCAGAATGCGCGGCTGGTACGCCGTGGCCTGGTTGAAGGACGGCAGGCCGAACTGCGCCGCGTTGCTGAGCGTCGTGGTGTACGACCCGTAGTTGGCGTGGTTGAAGATGTTGAACACCTCCGCCATCAGGTCCGCGTTGCGGCGTCCGCCCAGTGAGAACCGCTTCTGGAGACGCATGTCGACGCGGTGGATCGGCCGGCCGACGAGCTGCGCGCGATCGAGCAGGAACTGACCGTTGAACACCTGACCCGTGATCGATCCAATCCGGTCACGCACGTCCGCATTGAGCTGTGCGGTGAGCGATTCGGCCGTGGTGCCGGCTGGTGTCAGGATGCCGTAGTTCGCGCCGCCCGTATTCCGAAGGTCGCTGCCCCAGCTGGTGTTGTACCGCTGACCGGACCCGAAGAAGTAGACGCCGCTCACCTGGAAGCCCAAGCCGACGTCCCAGATGCCGTTGAATGTCGCACGGTGCCGCTGATCGCTGTCTGCCAGCTGATACATCGGCCCCATGTCGGGCGCAATCGCTCCACTGTACGGTGTAAGGATCGTCGTGACCTTCGCCGAGGGGTCCAGCGTCGTCAGATACGGGCCCGTGATCGCACCGATGCCGCCGTCGTCCTTGAAATACGACAGCGTATACGTGGCGTTCGCCTGCCAGCGGTTGCTGAAGCGCTTCGTGAAGGTGTTCTCCCATCCGTAGTAGTTCGACCGCCCGTTCATGATCTCACCGGCAATCGGACCCCACGACGGGAACGGCAGGTGCGCAACATCGGTCGCCGCGCCCGTCGCCGTATAGTTCGCGCCGGTCGCCGGGTTGATCGAGCTGTTCAGGTTCTGCCGCCGCTCTTCCGCGCGGCCGCCGGTCCAGACGAAGTTGCTGTCGAGACCCGTGTTGGCTGCCAGCTCGCGTTGAAATCCAATCGACACCATCTGGCTGTACGAAGTTGCATGGTCGCCGACCGGAATTTCCGATCCATTGCGGATGGACTGCGGGAAGCAATTCGGCGAATTGAACGGCAGCCCGACGATGTCGCAGCGTCGCGCGACGATCTGGTCCATGGTGGGCGCCGGTCCGCCGAACGGATTGAGGCCGAAGTCCGCGCGGCCGTTGTTCGGCAGCGTGATGTTCACGTTCTGGGTCAGGATGTACGACTGGTGGAGCGCGTCGTCTTCGAGCTCCGTGAAGAACAGGCCCCATCCGCCGCGAACCACCGACTTGTCGTTGAGTTGATACGCAAAGCCGAGCCTTGGCGCGAGGTTGTTCTTGTCGGTCGGACGCTTGCCGGAGAGCCACGGCAGGAACTTGACCGCCTCGCCCTGCGCGTTGTGGTCGAGGTCGTACCGCAGGCCCATGTTCGCCGTCAGCTTGCTGCCGAGCTTCCAGTCGTCCTGGTACCACCCCGCGTAGATCTCACGGTTCACCGAATACGACATGTTTCCGATCGTCACGTTGTAATCGCGGAACAGCGGCGCCATCGCGGCCCAGTTCCAGGTGGATGCGTCCATCCAGTTGGGGATCAGGGTCTCCAGCGGAATGTTGGCGTAGGCGACGCCTCCGATCGTGGCGGCGTTGCGCGTGCCCGGTGCGGAGGACGTCGACGCGAACAGGCCGTCGCAGACGTTGCACCATCCCTGGGACATCTTGTACTTGATGAAGTCGCCGCCCACCTTCACGTCGTGGCGTCCGGCGAACTCGTACGCGGTGGTGAAGTCGTCGCGGATCTGGTAGTTGCGCTCGCCAGTGCGCTGCGGAGTGTTGGTCGGCGGTCCGATCGTGTATCCCGCAAACGTGATTCCCGGCTGGCCACCCTGGATTTCACGTCCGCTGAAGACCCCGACCAGAATCGGCGCGGTGCCGGGCGGGCGGCGGTTGCCGGTGGTGCCCCAGCCCGCGACCGGTTCCAGCGTGTAGTAGTTCGACGCCAGGCCCCCCTTGATCTCGTTGATCGTGTTGTTGCTCAGCACCGATGTGTAGGTGGCGAAGTACTGATCAACGAAGCGGTTGTTCGCCGTGGCATTCGAGGGGTTGGTCGTATTGAGCGCGGCGACGTTCTGGATTGGCTGGTCGAACCTGTAGTGGCTGAACCGGCCGGTCAATCGGTTGCGCGGGTTGAACTGCACGTCCGCCTTGACGCCGCCCTGCTGCAGCTTGTCGGTCGACTCGAGGTTCAGGTTGATGTTCGGGCCCGCAGTCGGAAACGGTCCGTTCGGGCCGCCGAACGCGAACGTCTTCGGATTCCGCTCGTACTCGTAGTTGGCGAAGAAGTGGACGCGATCCTTGATGATCGGCCCGCCGAATGTGCCGCTGACCTGCGTGTCCTTGTAGGGCAGCACCCTCTTCTGAATGAAATCCTCGGCGTTCCAGCTGTCACGGCGGAAGTAGCCGCCGAACGTGCCCGCGAAGGTGTTCGTGCCGGACTTCGTGATGGCGTTGACCATCATGCCCATCGTCCGGCCCTGCGTCGCGTCGAAACGGTTCGTCGTCAGCTGGAACTCGGCGATCGAGTCGCGGCTGTAGCGCGGCTGATTCTGCGCGCAGCAGACGGTGAGCGTGACCGACTGGCTGTCGACGTTGGTCTGGAAGAAGCCTTGGCGATCCTGCGGCACCTCGCTCGACGCGTTTGTGCGCGAGCCGGCCGAGAGCATCGTCAGGTCCATCCAGTTGCGGCCGTTGATCGGGATGTCCTGCATCTGCCGAGGATCGATGTTGGTCGCCACGGTGGACGTCGTCGTGTCGAGCAGCGGCGCTTCACCAGTGACCGTGACTGTCTCCTGCAGCGAGGAGACCTGCATGTCGAAATTCAACGTGACCGCGCGCCCGAGAAGGATCTCGATTCCGGGACGCTGCGGCGTGGTAAAGCCCGCGAGTTCCGCCGACACCCTGAAGACACCCGGGCGGACAACGATTCGATACAGCCCACGTTCGTCGGTGACGCCGACGAAAGTGGTTCCTTGCGCTTCGTTAGTCGCAGTGACGGTAACGCCCGGCAGAACGCCGCCGGTGTTATCGCGCACAGTACCTGACAGGGTCGTGTCCTGTGCGAACGCGATGAGGGGCAACGCGAGCACCGCGACGGTCAGACAGACCAATCGCCCGAGTTTCATCAGTGCCTCCTTCTGGCAAACCACGTGGTCGAACGCAAGATTATATACACCCTGTTTACAAGCGATAGCCGGCTCCGATGCTTTTCGAGGCGCGAAAACGGATGATATAGCCTAGGAAAATTATGAAAGTCATGAAGGCGTGGGTGCTCGGCGATCCCGGCCAACTGAGCCTCGTCGACAAGCCGGTGCCCACACCCGGTGTGGCGGAAGTGCTGGTCCGGATAGATGCTGTGGCGATCTGCGCCACGGATCTCGACGTCATCGGCCATGGGCCTCCCGCCATCATCGGCGGCGAGCCTCCGTTCAACAGGAACTTCACCCCCGGTCACGAGTACATGGGCACGATTGTGGAACTCGGACCCACGGTCGACGAATTTGTCGTTGGCGAGCGGGTGGCGGTTGAAATCCATGCGGGCTGCGGCCGATGCGAGCGCTGCCGCCAGGGGATGTACACGTCCTGTCTGAACTACGGCCGCAATTACGGCGCATTGAGCAAAGGGCATCGGGCCAACGGCTTTACGACCGACGGCGGCTTCGCGCAGTACGCGGTCAATCACGTCAACACGCTCGTGCGGGTCCCGCCACATCTGAGCGACGAGGTCGCGACATTGATTGTGACGGCCGGCACCGCCACCTACGGCCTCGACGTCCTCGGCGGGCTCGTCGCCGGCGAGAGCCTGGTCGTCACCGGCGCGGGACCGGTCGGCTTGTCAGCCGTTGCTGTCGGGAAGGCGCTTGGGGCGAGCCCCGTGATCCTCACCGATATTGTCGATAGCCGGCTTGACGTGGGAACGCGCGTCGGCGCCGACGTCGTCATCAACGCCTCCCGTGAGCCGGTGGTCGACGCCGTTCGCAAGCTGACCGATGGGCGCGGCGCCGACCTCGTGTTCGAGTGTTCAGGGGCGCCGAATGCGGTCAACGACGCCGTCTACATGCTGAAGCGAGGCGGCCGCGTCTGTCTCGGCGCCTTTTCGCAGAAGCCGGCGCTCGTGGACGTCGGGCACATCGTGACCAACAACATCTATCTCTACGGCATCCGCGGCGAAGGGCAGAGCGCCGTCCGTCGCGCCGCCTCGCTCATCGCGCAGAAGAAGCTCGATCCATCTCCGCTCCACACGCATACGTTTGCCTTCGACGAGCTGCCAACGGCGATCCGGTACTTCAAAGAGAAGGTCGACGGAGCGATCAAGGTGGTCATCAAGCCGCAGGAGTTCAGAGATTGAAATGGAAATCCCAGGCCCCAAATCCCAAATTCCAAATCCAAAACCGACGCTCTTGATCGAGTCTTGGGATTTGGGTTTTTGGGATTTGGGGTTTGGGATTTAATCGCAGGATAATCGGCAGCCTTAGAGGGGGTTCCATGAAGGTTTCGAGAGTGGCATCGTGGGCAGCCGTCACGCTGATTACCGCGGCTGTGTCGCTGAACGCGCAGCAGGCCGCCGCGCCGGGCGCCAACCGTCAGGCGGAGTTCGGCACGTTCCCGTCGCGCGAGTTCATCCGCCTCAACATCGACAAGTTCAAGTGGAATGCGACCGAGGGGAACAAGCTTGGCGTGCAGACCGTCGTCCTTGAAGGCGATCCGAGCAAGCCCGGCTTCTACCTGACGATCAACAGATTCCCGCCGAACACGATGAGCAGGCCACATACACACCCCGACGAGCGGCACTGCGTCGTGTTGAAGGGGACGTGGTACACCGGCGAAGGCACCAAGACGTGGGAGCACGCGAAAGAAGTCGGGTTGAAAACCGGCGAATTCATGCGGCATCCCTCCGGTGGCCTCCACTATGACGGTGCGCACGAGGAAGAAGTGTGGGTGCTTATTTCCGGATACGGTCCTACTCGGGCCGACGTGCTCGATAAAGGAGAGCTGTTCGGCAAGATCAAATAGGAGAACGCAATGCTGAAACGAATGGCGGTGGGAACAGCTATCGCGGCATTCGCCGCCATGGCATTACAGGTGGAGATCAGCGCGCAGCAGGGACAGGCCCCGCAGGGTGCCGGGGCACCGGCACGTCGCGCGGTCGGCGGAACGACGGCGGGCAACGACGCCTACCCGACTGACGATCAGTATCGGAATTCAAAAGAAGCGCAGGCGCTCGTGAAAAAGGCGTTCGACGTGGCGGGCACCGACTGGCGGCTGCAGGAGCGCTTCGAGAAATCGTGCGGCGCGCTCGGACCGCAACGTCCGGCGGTGCTTCGACAGAACGCGGGCCTGCCGCCGGAGCCGACGCGCGTGATGGAGCCCGTGAAGATCTTCGACAACATGTACTTCATCGGCTACAACACGATCGGCGCGTGGGTGATCCCGACCAATCAGGGAATCCTGATGATCGACGCGCTCAACAACGAGAAGGATGCCGTCGAGATCATCGAGCCCTCGTTGAAGAAGATCGGTCTCAATCCCGCCAACGTGAAAACCATCATCGTCGGTCATGGCCATTTCGATCACTTCGGCGGCGCGCCGTATTTCCAACAGAAATATGGGACGAAGATCGCGATGAGCAAGGTCGACTGGGACATGATCGAGAAGCCGAACCCGAACGCCCGTGGCCCGCAAGCGAACCGGCCTATTCCGAAGCGCGACGTCGAAGTCACACAGGACAACCAGAAAATCACGGTCGGCGACGAGACGATCACCGTGCGCATCACGCCGGGCCACACGCCGGGCAGTCTTGCCTACTACATCCCCGTGAAGGATCACGGCAAGGCGATCACCGTCTTGATGCTGTCGGGTGCGAACATCACGCCTGATCGTGCGTCGCTGACGGCGTTCGACAGCGCACTGGATTACGCGAAGCAGGTGAAGGCGCAGGCGCTCATCAACGGGCATCCTGGCCTGTTCGGCAACGAGACCGGCTGGATGGAGCAGATTCGTGAGATGCCGAATCAGCCCAATCCCTTCGTCCTGACCGTCGACCAGTTCGCGAAGTTCACCGACATCATGAAGGACTGCGCCGAATCGCGACTCGTGGCGTTGGACTATAAGGGGACGAATTAGCGGAGAGTGTAGGCCGGGTCCTTGTGGACCCGGCTCTTCCATTTGTGCCTTTTCTATTTGGCGAGCGGATCCGGCCGAAGCTGGATGTGCATCGCCATGGGTGTCTGGCCCTTACCCGTCTCCATGTGGAACGGCGTCCGCGTGCTGGTTGTGACCCACAGCCCGCGTCCTTTCCATCCGCCATTCGGGTTGTCGATGCGTCCGTCGATCCCTTTCGAGTACATCCCCATCGGATACGGCACGCGGATGGTGACCCACTTGCCGTCCTTCAGTGCGAGGTACCCGTCGGACTCATTGCCGGTCGCAATCGGCGTGTTGTCGCCGAGGCCGAACGTGTTCCGCTGATCGACCCACGCGAAATAGCTGCCTTCGACGCTCCCTGACTGCTTCAGGTTCTTGAACTGCGGCAGCGGCTGCGCATAGAAGGTCCACCCTTCATCGCAGTGGCGGCCGGTGGCTTTCGGTCCGTTGAGCGGCGCTTTGCACTTGCGGCGGTCGAAGCTGGCCAGATGGCCGCTGCCGAGCGCCACCCAGGCGACACCGCTCCGATCCACGTCCATGCCACGCGCCGCGTACCCCTTGTCGGCAGGCACCTCGAACCGTTCAGCGAGCGACGTCTCGGTCGGATTCGGGCCGGGAGTCAACCGGATGATCGCGCCTGGATAGCCGTTGACCGAGCCCCAAATCGATCCGTCCGGAGCCGGGTTGACGCTGTAGAGCTCGTCGCCAATCAACTTGTCTTTGGCGGGATCGATCGGGTCCTTGGCGCCGACATACGCGTCGCGTTTGCCATTGCCGTTCGTGTCGAGGACAAGCCCCGTCCACCCCTGAGACTTCTGGGCGTCCTGCGTCTGATCCCACATCTTGGTGTTCAGCCACCCGAAGATCGAGTGACCCATGCCGAGGTCGTTGAACCAGAGCGTGTTGTTGGCATCCTCCGCGAACATCAGGTGATGCGCGTGGAAGCACAGGTCGATGTAAGACAGCTTCTTCGTCTTCGGGTCGTACATCGCCGCCTGGCGCACGGCCTCGTTCATCGGGAAACGTTTTGCGGACGGGTGGCTCGAGCCGGCCCTGCACCACGCGGGCGTTGCCGGTGGACGGATACGCGCAGTCATCCAGAGGCGGCCCTGGCTGTCGAACATGGCGTTGTGGACGTCGCTCCGGCTGGTCCAGATCGCTTCGTCGGCCCAGAACGGCGACGCTTTCAGGTTCGGCCCCGACGCCCGCGGCGTCTTCGGATCCTGCGGCGGCACGTTGAGCATCGAGGTCTTTGACGAGGCGGGATCGAGCACCGGGTTGTTGTCCGTGCTCATTTCGGGCGCGCCGAAGACCAGGCCGTTCGCGTTGACAGTCGGGTTGCGTCGGTCGGTGACCGCGAGATCGTGGAGATACGTCTTCGCGTCACCCCAGTTCCACTCGGTGATGACGATGTTCCGCTCCACGCCCTGTGGACGCGGCGGCGCCGGCGGCAGCTCGCCTCCGGCGATGCGATCCGTCCAGTCGGCGAACATCGCGGTCGTGCGCTGCATGCCCATGAAGCTGAACATCTTCACCATGTCGGCGCCGGCCTGGCCCGATTGGATGCGCCGCAACCACGCTTCGCGGCTGCTGGCGAACGTGCCGAGCTCCTTCGGAATCTCCCGCGTCGCTTTGTCGCCAAGCTGGTGGCATGTCATGCAGCTTCCGAAGATGTCCCCCGTCTTCATCAGCGCCAGAAAGTGATCCTGGCTCTTGATGTTGGCGGTGAAGTTGCTGGCGCCGCCTTTCCCGGGAAACTCACTCTTCTCCGGCACGTTGAGCAGTGACATCCAGTACGCCGCAGGGTAGTACTGCGCCGCGGCCTTTGGATTTGGCGCGACGGACGCGGTGAGATTCAACGCTTTGCCAGGCGCCGCCTTCACCTTCTGTGAGTCGACGAGACCGTAGCCGCGCACCCAGATGTCGTAGTTCGCCTTCGGCAGATCGGGAAGCAGGTAACGGCCGCGATCGTCGGTCACGACGATCCTGGCAAAGCGCGTCGGCAGCTCACGCGTCTCGGCGATCACCCACACGCCGGCTTCCGGTCCTTTGGCGCTCGTCACGATGCCGCCGACGTCATCGGCGTCAATCGCGACCGCGCTGCCGCCCTGCTGCTGCGCGGAGAGAACGGATGCGGCGATCCAGATACCCGCGATGCCGACGGCAAGTCGAACCTTCATTCGTTTCCCCTCATTCCTTTTCCTTTTCCGTCATTGGGCATTTTAATGAAAAATACGAGTCATGAAGACACAGCAGATCTCGCGGCGCGGCATGGTGAAGGCGATCGGCGCCGTCGCTGGCGCCGCGCTCGCCGGTGATTCGCTGCTCGCGCAGCGAGCCTCGCCGCCGACGGTGATCTCGAATCCTCCCCGCGATTTCAGTCAGCCGACGACTTACTTTACTGATCCCGACATTCTCACCGTTGACCCGTCATTCGATGGCCTCACCGTTCCGGTGAACTCGATCAAACGGCTGTGGACCGGCGGCCTGTGGCTCGAGGGACCGGCGTGGAGCAGCGTTGGACGATTCCTCGTCTTCAGCGACATCGGCAACAACATGCAGATGCGGTGGCTCGAGGACACCGCGGGCGTTTCTGTCTTCCGCAATCCGTCGAACAACAGCAATGGCAACACGTTCGACTACCAAGGACGCCAGATCTCGTGCGAGCACCTGACGCGTCGTGTGGTCCGCTACGAGCATGACGGGACGATCACGATCCTCGCCGACAAGTACAACGGCAAGCGTCTCAACTCGCCCAACGATGTGATCGCGCACCCGGACGGCAGCATTTGGTTTACGGATCCTGCCTACGGCGGCCAGCTGTTCGAAGGGCAGCCCGACGCCGCGGGGACCGGCCTGAATCAGGCAGGCCACGTCAATCCGCGTATCGGCATTCCGCCCGATCTAGGGACGTTCCATCGCGAGTTGCCGACCGGCGTCTACCGCATCGATCCGAGCGGCCGCGTCGATTTGCTGGCGGACGAAGGTGTGCTGCCGGATCCCAACGGCCTCGCGTTTTCACCCGATCAGAAAAAGCTGTACGTCGTCAGCTTTGCGAAATTCCCCGGCGACACCGGGCGCGGCGGCGATCGCAGCGTCTACGTCTTCGATGTTGGCGCCAACAACCGGCTGGGCGCGCCGAAGCTGTTCAGCGATTTCATGATCGACGGCATCAAATGCGCGCCCGACGGCATCCGCGTCGACGTGGACGGCAATCTGTGGGCAGGCAGTAACGCCGGCCGGGAGCTCGGGTACAGCGGCGTTACGGTCTGGAATCCAGCCGGCAAACTCATTGGCCGCATCCGGCTGCCGGAAGTCTGCGCGAACATCACGTTTGGAGGCCCGAAGCGCAACCGGCTGTTTATGGTTGCGAGCCAGTCACTATACGCGGTGTATCTGAATATTCAGGGGGCTGGTCCGGCGTAAAATCCCAAATCCCAAATCCCAAATCCCAAAT
>Ga0105249_10003127_pt1 | contig 14311 bp, 13 predicted proteins | sample KBSS44metaG_FD_81522 | JGI IMG/M metagenome (GOLD analysis project Ga0105249, IMG submission 81522) | Switchgrass rhizosphere microbial communities from Kellogg Biological Station, Michigan, USA - KBS S4-4 metaG | ecosystem: Host-associated > Plants > Roots > Rhizosphere > Soil | place... | reverse complement strand
GAGCCGGGCGGCGGCGTGGCTGGCGGCCTGCGCGCGGGCCGCCTCGAGACCGGCGGCGGCCTCCGCGGACGGCCTCCGCCTGCGCCTCGGCGGCCTGCGGGTCGGCGGCGGCGTTGAGCTGCTCGGTGAGGACGGCGAGCTGGTCGATGGTCGCGGTCAGCCGGGCCTGCAGCCCGCCGACCGCGGCCAGCACGTCGGCGCGGATCGCGTTGGCGCGCCCGAGCGCGGCGCTCACCGGCCGGTCGGGCGAGCTCTGGCCGGCGAGCAGGGCCCGGCGGCGGAACGCGGTCATCGGGCTGTGCCGCACCAGCACCGAGCTCCCGTCGTCGCGGTCCTCGGCGACCTCGCGCTCGCAGTAGGCCGGCGGGCGGCCCTGGCTGTCCTTGCCCCGGGGGCGCGCCGGGTAGGCGCAGCCCGGGTACTGGCAGGTCGGCGGTGCGCCGCCGGCCGTCGGCGCGTCGGGCGCCGTGGTCACTGTCATCCGGGATCCTCCTGGCCGCGCCCGGGGCGCGGCGCAACGAAAGGAAACGAAAGAAGGGAAAGAGAACGAAAGGAAACGCCGAACACGCTCGTGCCGGGCTGGCTCAGGCCCCCGGGTGCGCCGGCTTGCCGGCCGCGTCGGCCCCCGGCCCGCCGCCCGGCGCCGACCCACCGGGCAGGACACGCAGCCGCGTCCCGGTGGCGGTCGCGAACTCGCCCGGGTCGCGGGCGAACCGGGCCGCGCGCACCGTCGCCGCCGCGTCGCCGGCCCGCCGCGCCTTCTCGGCGGCCTTCGCGGCCGCCGCCTCGGTGCCCTTCTCCACGATCGCCTTGATCTTCGCCACGGAGACCACGTCCAGCTCGAGCGCGGCCGCGCAGGCGGCCTCGACCGGGTCGTTGCCATACTTGCGGGCCAAGCCGAGCAGCGCGTAGACCGCGCGCATCCTGGTCCAGGGCAGGTCGGTGTCGAGGATCCGAGCCGCATAGATCCCGATCGCCCGTCCCCTCGCCGCGGCCATCGCCGCGAGCTTGTCGACGTCCCGGCGTGCGTAGACGTCGGTGCCTTCCGGGAAGTCGACCGGGTCCGAGCTTCGCTCACCGGGGCGCTGGCGCGGATGGGTCCGCACGACCTGCCCCCGGTGGTAGATCTTCACCAGGGCGTCGTCGGCGCGGACCGACACCGTCTGCCCGACGAGGCGGTGCGGTACCGAGTAGAACGCGTTGCCCGCCCGGACGTGGAAGTCGTTCGCGACCTTCGGCTCCGACCAGGTCGGCATCCGATACGGCTGCGCCGGCGCGGCCAGCAGCACCGGCGCCTCCCGCTCGGCGAACACCTCCGCGGGGCGCTGGCGGATGGTGCCGTGCACCCGCATCCCCGCCCGCACCCGGCACCACTGCTCGACCCGGCGCTGGGCATCGGCGAGGCCGAGAAACGCCTCGCCGGCGAAGAAGCTGCCCTGCACGAACTTCACACCCGCCTCGACCCGGCCCTTGTCCTGCGGACAGCGGACCCGCGCCGGGTCCGTGACCAGCCCGCGAGCCTGGGTGTACTCCAGCCAGTCCCGGTTCAGCCGCGGCTCGAGCCGGTCAGCCCGGGTGACCACCGGCGCGAGGTTGTCCGGCACGAGCACCCGGAACATCCCGCCGTAGAACACCCACGCCGCCTCACAGCCCGCGATCACCACCGCGGTCGTCTGCGCGAACGTCAGACACACGAAGCAGTACCGCGACACCACCGGCGTGAACACCAACGCGTGCAGCTTCCGACGCCGCTCCCCGTCCTGGATCATCCCGAGATAGCCGAAGTCGATCTGGATCTCCCGGCCCGGCTCCCCGTCGACGACCGGCACCGTCACCGCCGACCCCCCTGACGACGCGTAGCCGCACTCCTCGGCCGCGAACCGCGCCAGCGTCCGATACGGCACCACGGTGCCCGACCGCTCCAACAACTCGCCGATCCTCACGAGCGTCAGGCCCTGCTTCACCCAGCCGGCCACGTCGGCCTTCCGGCCGGCCAGCGCCTCCCACGTGGCGCCGCGCCCTGCCGGGCGGGCCGGGCGCACCGCCGCGACGACCTGCCCGACCAGGCCATCGGTCAACTGCCCCTCGCCGCCCGCCCGCTCCAGGCCCGCCGCCTGGGCCGCCGCGATATAGCGCGCCGCCGTCTTCACGTTCACGCCCGCCCGCGCAGCGGCCGGGCGCTTACCGCACCCGTCCAGCCACGCGCGCAGCACCTCGTACACCTCTGTCACCAGGACCTCCCGGTACGCCACATCCCCGCCCTTGATCGCGGGACGACTGATCCCGGCGATCAGAACAGGGGTGGTCCATCAACTGGCAACCGAGGTGGTCCCATGACCGTGGCAAGAACCCTCAGCGGGTGGTCCCATGACGCTGGCAGACGACACGAGACACCTGCCGGCAGCCCTGCACGATGATCATGCCCGTGGACGGAGGAGAGATGGATCCCGATGGCGAAACGGCGACCCCGCCCGATCCCGCAGACGGATTGACCCGGTTGGAGGAGCTGATCTCCCCGGACCTGCACAAGCACATGGATGTAACCAGCCGCTCGACCGAAGTCGGCTGGGGCCTGTTCTTCGCAGTACTCCACCAAGTCGAGGCCACGCTGCACCTACATCAGCACCGCTGCTGCTTCGCCGCGGCGCCCAACCGACGTACCGCCGTCGAGTACGCCGTCTTTCTGGTATGGCTCGCGGACGAGCGCGACAAGGTCGTAGACGTCCTCAACCGGTCCTTGCGGGGCAGCTAGACCCAACTGGCCAACGTCCTTCGCAAGGCCAACCTCGCTGCACAATTCCCACAAGAGGCCTACCAGATCCTCGTCGACACAGTGGCGACGAACTTGACCCCCAGCCCGACGAGAGGCTCATGAAGGTCGACCGCCTGCTGGATGCCTACGGCTACAGCGACCTGCAGGCGTACTACCAGGTCGAGTCGCGTTTCTGCCATGTCTCCCTGACCGCAGTACAGTCCTTCGCTCGCCGCGACGGGCAAGGGCCGCACCTCGCCCAACGCTCGACTTACGAAGAACTGGTGCCCTGCTGTGTCTTCTGCCTGACGGTCCTCTTCAAGGCCATGCTCGCCTTCAACCAGCTACTCACCGGCAGGCCCTGGGCCCAGGCGCTCGCGCAAGTCGCCGCTGATCACGGCCTGTCCACAAGCCTGCCCACTCGCCACCACGAGTAGTCAGCCGCCGTAGGCCGGCCCACGCGCCACCACCGACGCTGGTGACCACCGCGTCGTGTCGGCCTCAGTCCGCAGTGGGACGAGGCGCTCCGCCCCACGTCCAGAAATCCGAGAGCCCCGCGCTGCAAGTCGACGGCTACGGGCTCTGGCCTTCCTCGACCAGGCTCGCTCTCCAGAGTTGATTGGCGAAGGAAGCGGACCGAGGCCCTCTCTCGGAACGCTCGCGCACACGTCGCGCACACGTGAAGTGCACAAAGATCAAAAACGGCCAGTGGTGCCGCGCGATGCCGCTGAGTGCTGTGTCATTCGCCGAGGCGAGGTGCCAGATATGTCGATCATGTCTGGCGGACGAACCCTCTGATAGTTATCAGAGGGTCGTAGCGCTTGTGAGATTGTGAACGTGCAGGTCAGAGCACGTTTGGTGCGCTCGGAGGGACTCGAACCCCCAACCTTCTGATCCGTAGGCTTCGGCGGCAGGTCCACGGACGTCCACCGGCGTCCGCTGTTCCAGGTCAGGACCTCGTTGGCGTCCACGGACGTGCGCTGGCGTCCACCCCCGTTGCAGTACAAATGCAGTACGGCCCGGTGGCGACGGTATTCACGGAGCGTAGACCGACGACCGGCCAGATTGGGCTGTCGATCCGTCCGCTCGTGGCGGCGCGGGTCGTTCGCACAGCGTTTGGAAGGTGTTGGTTAGCCCGTGCGGCTGCCCGTCGGGTCATGGACCAGTTCGGTATGACGGCGCTTCCCGGACCGCGCGGCTCAGAACCTGCCTGCTCAGTCAGACCAGCATCGCATCGCTCTCGGCGATGGAAACGACCATCAGTTACCTCCACCCCTGCGATTCGATCAAAAGGCGGCACGCCTGGTTAGGTGAACGCAGAGTGCGAAATGTGCAAGGCTCGCGACCACCAGTTAGATCGAGCACCAAATCTCCATAACCCAGCCTCTTGCTCACGGGGTTCCAAGCATAACTGACGTCGGCGATGTCATGAATACGTACCTCTGAGAAGCGCTTGAATAGGAGCCCGGAGGTCAGAATTATTCTTTGGTTCGTAACTGTGGGCCCAGAGGTGCGATGAGTCAAAATTCCGTAGAATACACAGATAAGGCTTCCGAAAATAAGCAAAAGTATGGTCCATATTTCCTGGGACTCTTCGGAAAGTGGTGAGAAAAACGCGATCGCGAAGGCTACCATGGTTGCGGCAAGAAGTGCGAGTAGCGTCGCGAGGCGTCGAAGCAGGTCAACCCAGTGTCGCCGCAACAGGAACATGGGATACTCCTCGTCGAGGAGGTAGCCTTTAAGGTTCCTCGCTTGCCTTGAGTTTCCCCCAGCCGCCGTGCCGTCTTCGTACAGGACTTTGATTCGAGAAGGGTGGATCACCGGTCTGGGGGTCGTGTTAGTCGGTGGTAGGTAGCGAGATGCGAGTCGCGAGAAACACGGATTATCTGGATAGAGATCTCTGGCCGCAATTATGACCCGTCGATACGGCGAATGGAAGATGCCGCGGTCAAGCTTAAAAAACACCTCCGACCACCAGCTGTTGGCATCGTCAAGCCAGGCCGGTATTCGTTCCCTAGGAAATCCGGCGTGATCCCAAATCCTCGTCGCCCGACTCTGATCATAGAAAACATTGGCGAGCATGTGGCACAGATCTTCCCGATCTGTCAATTCCATGCTTACATCGGATCTTGATGGCGGACTACCGTCTTGGCCGGATAGGGACATGGTCGGTCTCCCCCTCCCGCGCGAGCGGTGATCGTCCGGGCGCGCCGACTCTGCAACCGTGTGGTAAGGTCCGCTCGAATCGTGCCATCCACAATCTGTGATGAGATCCTACGATGACGTCGGTTGTCGACCCGCCGCGCTGGCGAGCATGGCACGTCAGAGCCGGCGCGGTCCGAAGGTCAGCTCGGCCGTGCGGGTGGGCTTGCGGCCGCCGCGAGCACGGAGTTGCGGCGCCCCGGACTCGGCCCGGCTGAACGGGCTGCGACGCTCTCTAGGTCGCAGAGTCCGGTGAACTGGAGCCTCTGCTCCCTGAGCGAGGACCGGCGAACCGTACAACGACCGGTCGTGTATCCAAGGGATTATGAGATCATCGGCCGGCCGTCCGTAAACGTCCGCAGACGTCCGTTCGTGCAGGTCGCGGGCGGTCCGGACCAAGGACGTCCACGCTCGTCCACAGACGTCTGCGGGCTTGGCTGCCAACGTGGCTGCCGGCTTTCCCGTGCGCTGGCTCCAGATCGTGCTACCGAACGTGATCAGCAGTTCTTCTGCACCGCTGTAGTCTCCTACGCTGCGTCGGCCATCGTCCGGACGAGCCCCGAAAGTGCCAGCCCCGGTCGGGTGGGCAAAGTCTGGTCGGATCGGCACTCTTTCCAGTGTTGGCGGGTTTCCGGGTGAGTTGAGGCCGTAGGGCCGAAGCCAGCGCGGCGTTATGGCGATCGGCCGCCGACTCTGCACCACATCTGGCCGGCGAACACCAGTATCCATCGGAGAGCCGAACCGCGCCGCGGGCGCGCCATCGCCGAGGAGTGGAAGCGGCGCGGCAACTCGTTTTACCCCGGCCTAGAGATCACCGACAGTCGTCCACCAACTTCGGTGGAGTCCGTCGGTTCAGGTCAACGGCCCCGCCCGCTCCGCTCGGCGTGCTAGCCTACCTTCAGCTGAAATGGGGGATGACAAGTGGCCTGGTCTCTTGCTTCGCGTCGGGCGCTCGCGGCTGGCACATCTGTGATCGTCGGTGTGGCGGTCGGGATCCTTACCAACGTTGTCACTGATCAGCCGACGGCGCCTTTGGTCGCAGGGTTGGTCACCTTGGTTGTCGTTCTCACGGCGCTACAGATACTTCTAACGATCTCGGATGGATCGCGGCCGAGACGGCGGGTTGGAGCCGGCGCAGTTCGAGTCGACGGGTCGTCGATGGCTGCAATTAGCACCAATGTGGCGGGAGTTCGCCGGTCGTCGCTCACGTCAGCCGATGTTGATGATGTGGCCGAGGCAGGGTCAGTCGTAGTGGATGGGAACTCCATAGGCGAAATTCGCACGCGAGTGCGGGACACTGAGGAGCGGTAGCGCCGGACAGGTTTAATAGTATCGAGGTGGTGCCGGATGGCAAAGAGGCGGGCGAAGAGAGAAGTAGAGACCCTTGGACCAGGCGCAGTTTTTGTTGGTGGAGACGCGAACGATATAACAACTCATATAACCTATCAGTCTTCTGTAACGCCGCTGCCTGTGCACATAGCAGATCCGGACCAATGGCCAGTGCTAAGAGAATGGGGTGCTTACGCTGCAGGTGTGCATCGCGCACGCGAGGCCGAAGGCTACGATTCCATCCCGCCCTACGTGGAACGCGACAAAGGACCGACGCTCCGCGCGGCCCTGGAAAGCGCGAGCGATGGCGGGTTTGTTCTTATCGTCGGCGAATCAACCGCGGGAAAGACGCGACTCGCATACGAGTGTCTAACCGAGCTTTTTCCAGAACGGCGCGTTCTGGTACCACCGCTTCCGTCAGGCAGATATAGTTTCGACGGGTTAGTCTCTGCAGCAAATTGCGTTGAAGGTCCGTTCGTAGTCTGGCTCGATGATCTAGAAAGGTTTCTCGGCAACGAGGGACTAGAATCGGGAATGGTGTCCAGGCTAAAGGACGCAGGCGCTTTGTTGGTGGCGACCATGCGTACTGAATACTACGAAAGATTCTCATCGCGGTTGCGCAGAAACGTCGCCATTGACGATGAGAGAGCAGGCCAGTGGGCTCGGCAAGGTATCTCTCACGTGCTAAATCAGGCGGATGTGATCTCGATCGAACGCCTGTGGACCGGGTCTGAGATCGCACTAGCTAGAGAGCGCGACGATCCGCGCCTGGTTGAAGCGACGCAATATCATATTCCATACGGCATCGCAGAATATCTGGCATCAGCGCCGTCGCTCTGGCGTGAATGGCGGGATGCCTCGCGACCAGGAGGCCATCCACGGGGCGCGGCGATCGTATTTGCGTCGATTGATCTGGCTCGTTCAGGGATATTTCGAGCCGTCCCTGAGCAGGTGTTAATTGGGTTGCACGAAGAATACTTGCGTCAGGCAGGAGGGCGAACGCTACGGCCTGAAACGGTGACGGAAGCAATTGAATGGGCATCCTCGGTGCGTTTGGGCGTTAGTAGCCTCCTCATGCCCGGCGAAGATCCGGAGACGTGGTACCCCTTCGACTATCTGGTAGACCGCTGCTTCCGTGACCCTGACGTGCTCGCCGTCTCCGACGCCGCGCTGAAATCTGCGAATGAATTTGCAGCCGGTGAGGCCGAGAAAAGTCGCGTCTTTGGGGCCACTTACAGAGCTGGCGTGACTCACCCGGGTCGACGCGTGGTGGCGCCGGCCAATCTTTTTGCCGATATTGAACAGCAGGCGGCGCAAAGTATTTGCGATGAAGACGAGATCGATGGCTTCGATATGGCGCGGAGTGATCTATTGCGCGATGATGTTTTTGTCGTCAACTTCGGAGGCGGTGCCCCGATCGAGGCTACGGGCATAGCGAAAGGTTCGTTTGGCTGGTTCTTCCGTTCCCGGTCTACAAGTTGTCAGCTCTGGCTCTTTGGTCCTCACACGCCGTGCGTGGTCGTGAAAGACCTACAGCGAGATAGTCTGTCATCCCCAAAAATTATGGTCGATGGATACGAGACACGCGGATGGCGACTGACAGTTCCGGAGATTGAAATTCGAGAATTCCTTGACTCAGAAGAGTCGTACGAGAGGTATCGTTCGGCTCTACGCGCTCGGGATAGAAGTGCGCCCACCTTGGACGTCGATCTAGAAGATTACGCCGAGAAGTTGGTTTTCCTTGACTTTCCGGAGAGTGAAGAGATTTGGCAGGGGCATATCGCTGGGGAGCTGGACTTCGATTGGCAGGACTATGAAGCATCGTGGCTTGAGGTTGAAAAATTTCCCTCTTTGCTGAGGTGCTTGCTGAAGGCAGCATGGCGCGACTTGGGAATTTCCAACTAGTCGTGCCTCGGGTCGAGATTCGCGGGATCTGCTGGTACGGCTAGACGACGGTAGGATTATCGTCCGACCGGTCGGCAGCGACGCGCCGGTGAGCACGGCGCGCTAGCGCCGCGCGCAGCCGCCGCGCGGCGCGGCCATGAGGCGCCGTGCTTGATCCTAAATCGAGGAATTCGGCAAGCTACGGCATAGGCGTGGGGTCAGTGAGCGGTCGGTGTCGCTTCGGATGTGCCCGCTGGCCTGGTGGTTCGCTCGTCCGGGGTACGGGCGTCCGTGGTGTCGGCTAGCGTTCGGCAAGTGGCTGGGGCCGACGGTGAGCAGGCGAACGGGCAGGCATCGGCGGCTCCGCTTGACGCGGCTGCGGCTCGCCGTGTGCTGGTGGATGCCTGCGGCCTGGCCGGGCTCGATCCGGCTGGGGCGGCGCTGATGCGGCTTGGAGAGCACGCGGTGTTCCGGCTCGGCGCGGCGCCTGTGGTCGTGCGGATCGGGCGCGCGGTGGCTTACCTCGACGCGACCCGGCGAGAGCTGGCCGTGGCGGATTGGCTGATGGCCGGTGACGTGCCGGTAGTCCAGGCGGCCCGCGTCGCGACGGCTCAGCCGCTGGTGGTCGACGGACGCGTGGTCACGTTCTGGGTGGCCGCCGGTTCTGGGGACGACTACGGCTCGGTTCTGGACCTCGCGGCAATCCTGCGCAAGCTACACCAGCTGCCTGCGCCTGAAGGTCTGGAGCTTCCCGAACTCGACCCGTTCGCACGGACGGACGCGCGTATCCGCGCCTCGAGTGGCGTGTCGCCCGAGGATCGAAGCTTTCTGGTCGGCCTGGTCGCGGACCTTCGGGAAAGGTACGCCGCGTTGTCGTTCGCGCTGCCCACAGGGCCGATACACGGGGATGCCAATGTCGGCAACGTGCTGCGCGACGAGTCCGGACGGGCGGTGCTCATCGACCTTGACGGCTTCGCGCACGGCCCGCGGGAATGGGACCTGCTCCTGACTGCGATGTACACCGACTCCTACGGCTGGCACACCGCCGAGGAGTACCAATCGTTCGTCGACTGCTACGGCTTCGACGTCATGGCCTGGGACGGGTACGCGGTGCTGCGGGACGTCCGGGAAACAATGATGGTGATCTGGGTAGGCCAAAACGTGGGTGCGGAACCTCGGGCGGCGGCCGAGTTCACCAAACGCATAGCCGCGCTGCGCTCGGGTGCAAGCCGGCGGGACTGGGCTCCGCTGTAGCCGTCCTTGCGATCAGGCGGTGGCGGGCTGCCAGAGGCGGTGGCCTGCGGCCTGTTCAGCAAAGCGGCGCGTGATCGATGCACGACCTGCCTTGGCCAGCCGGCCGCGGAACTCGGTGACGTACTGGGCGCAGCGTGCTGATTTGAGCTGGTCGCCGATGGTGAGCGCTTGGAGAGCAACGGTGCAGGCGGGTTCGGGGTCGCCGTGGTCAAGGTGAGCGTCGGCCAGGACCATGGCGGCGAAGAAGTCAGAACGGGCGAACGTGCCGTCGCTGCTGGCTTCGACGGACCGGCCGGCCCAGGTGCGGGCGCCCGCGGCGCGGCCGAGGTCGCGGAAGCAGTGGCCGAACTCGGCAGACAGCTCGGCCTCGTCGAAGTAGGCGATCCACTCGGGGTCGTCGTCTGGGTTACGGCGTGAGAACGCGGCCTCGGCGGCGGACAGCGAGGCATCACAGGCGGCGGCATCGCCGTTCCCGGCGTGGGCGCGGGCCTCCATCGCGTGGAACTGGGCGGTCATCGTCGCCGTGGCGACGTCCTTGGTACCGACAACGGCGGTACGGGCGAGGCAAGCGGCCTGATGGAAGTCGCCGAGGAACGTGGCCTGGTGGCTCATCGCGGACAGGACGCTGCCGGCGAGCCTGCGGTCGTTGCCGTGTTCGGCAAGGTGCAGGGCCTGCACGAGGTAGCGCTGTGCGAGACCGTGGGTTCCGGCGTCGTAGGCCATCCAACCGGCCAACAGCATCGCCTCCGCGACGGTGGAGAACAGCCGCTCGCCGGTCGCAGCGTCGTAGCGACCGCGCAGCAGCGCGGCGACGTCGGCCGACAGGAAACTGATCAGACCGTGGCGGGCGTGGCCCCCGCCGTACCGGTTGTCCAGGTCGGCGAACATCGCGGTCGTCGTCTGCACGGCGACGATGTCCGGGGCGCCGACTCGACGGCCTGAGGTGGTCTGACGGCTCACCCGAGGGTCGGTGTGCAACAGCCAGTCCAACGCGGCTTCCGGCCAGATCGTCGGGTCAGGCGCGGCCCGCTCGTTCGGCTGGTCCAGATCGGCGCGCCAGAGCGCGGACAGGTACTCAACGGTGTTCTCAGCGCGCGGCCGTGCAGTGGGGACCTCGGGCAGGTTCAACGTCGGCTGGGCGGGCGCGCTGGTCTGGTTCGAGTCGGCGAGGCCGAGGCGTCCGGGTGGGATGTCCAGACCGCTCGCGAAGCGCTCGAAGAGCGCGAGGGTTTCCACACGGCGCTTGCCCTGCATGATCCCGCTGATCGTGGGCTGACCGACACCGATCATGCGGGCAAGCTGGGTCTGTGGCGCGCCGGTCCACTGCTGGTAGATCTTGAGCACTTGGCCCATGTCGCGCTCTGCCAGGGCTTTTGCCATGTCGGGGCGGTCCCACAGCTCAGGTGGCGGCTTGGGTGCATCGCGGTGTGGAGTCACGGTCACGGCTCCCCGAAAGTGCGGCGGCCCGGCGTATTGGGCCCTATACGGATGGTCGCATTATCCACCGTTTGTATCCAGTCGCTTACCTGTTCGCGCTCGCCGGTCCGCGGAAGGCTCCCGGCCATCCCCGCCGTGGCGTCGGCAACCGTCGCCGCGCGCCGGGGCTCGTATCTGCTCGGTTCGGATGCTGGAGGCCACCACGATGGATGTGATGATCGATATTGACGGAGGCGATGGCGGGCTGGTGACGGTGGCGCTGGAGCCATACCCGTTGCCGGCGAAGGACGGGGTACTGCTGGGTGCGCCGTCGGCCGAGGGTGGTGGGGCGGGGTTGGCTTTCGTGCCGTCGTATCCGTACCCGCCGGACGGCACGGCCTGGTCACTTGCGGTCAAGCGCCGGGCGCGGGCGCTGGTGGTATGTCCGCGGCTGGTGTCTCCCGCGCGCAGCATGCTGGCGCTCGCGGTCGCCCGGTTGCTGGCCAACCAGCGTACGGCACTGGGGGCTGGCTCGTCCCCGGTGATTACGTGCGGGGCTCGGCCTCGCTTCTCGCAGGACAGCAGCTACGTGGCGATTCCGCATCTGGTGTCGGTCGTGGCCTCGGATGCGGTGCACCTACGGGTCGTCTGGGAGCTCTCGGACCGCGCGAAGGTGCCGGGCTGGCTGGCAAGCCTCGGCCTGGGCGACACGAAGCCGGCGGAAGCAGTTGCGGTGGTCGTATGACCACGTCGGCATCACCAAGCGTGGGCGGATCCTGTCGGACGGCGGTCCTGACGCTTGCGCCGGGGTCCAGTCCAGCGGAGCTGGCCGCCCAGATCGAGCAGCTGCCTGCCGGGTTGGAGTTCGTGGAAGCCTACGGCGATCTGCGCCTCGTGCTGGTCTACGGGGTGCCGGGAGTCTCGTCGCTTGAGGCGGTCCGCGCAGTGACCGCGTCACTTGCCACCGAGGATGGCGGCGGCTCCTGGGAGGGTTTCGCGTCTGCTGCGGCGCCGGGGATCGATGGGTGTGAGGGGCCGGTCGTCTCGTAGCGTGCTGTCGCCGGCTGGATGACGGGCCGGACCTGTTGGGGACCGTCCCCCACGGGTCCGGCCCTCGTCGTTTCCGGCCGGATCGCTCCCCGTTCCCCGGTCGCATGATCGGCGACACCGCAAACCGGCCCTCGCGTTCCGCGGAACGGAGACGCCGACCGCCCGGCCGGCGCTATGCCTGGGTGACGCTGCGGGCGATGTCCTCGATGCGGGCCTCGATGCGGCGCAGGACGGCGAGGATCTCGGCCTGGCTGTCCACCAAGGCGGTGACCGGGTCCACGGCGGTGGCACTTGGCGCGGTGATGGCCGCGGGTTGCGACTGGCCGAGCAGGACGCGCAGCAGATAGTCCGCAGGCCAGTCCAGCGCACGGCAGACCGCGGCCAGCGTGGCGTCCTGGACACGGCGTCCGCCGGCTCCGTGCTGCAACACGCGCAGGGTCGCGACGGACACTCCGGCCTGGTCGGCAAGTTCTTGCTGACCGATCCTGCGGGCGGTCATCCGGGCGTTGAGCGCCTGCGCGACGGCCCGCCAGTCCTCACGCGGCGTGCGTGCCATCCGCTCCCCGTTCTTTGTCACGAAGCAAACAATATCGCTTCCAAGTTGGGCCGAGAACGGCGCAACGCTACCACCTGCATTTCATCCAAAGACGCTATCCAACCATTGGATACCCGCTCGACGAGCGCTCGGCGAGCGGTGCATCGTGATTCCACACCCAAGACGCCCGGACGGTCCGGGCGCGGGGTTTTCCTTCGGAGGTGTGGCGCGGTGGCGATTCCTCGCAGAATTCCGGTGGCGTTCGCGGACGTGTTCCCGAACGGCGCCTACGTGCTCGGAGTGGAACCGTCGAACGACTTCGAGAAGATGCGCGCCGGTGCAGCCGACCCGCAGGAACGCGACAAGGAATCCGGCCTCCCGATCTGGGCGGTCCGGATCATGGACGCCGACCCGACCGCGCGGACCGCGGAACTGAAGGTGAAGATCGCGGCGGAGGCTGAGCCGGTGGCGCCGGACCCGATCCCGGGGACGCCGTTTCGGCCGGTGGAGCTGGTCGGGGTGCTGGTGATCCCGTGGGTGGACACGAACGGGTCGCGTCCGCGGCAGATGTTCGCGCTGCGGGCGGCGGGCATGCGCCCGGCCACGCCGCTACCGGCTCGCCGTACCCAGGGCGCGGCCGCGTGAGCAGCAAGCGCCCGTCACCAACCCGGCTGTCGGCGCATCTGGCGGTCTGCGCCGGGGCGTCGGTTTCCCTCTATATCTACGATGACCGGTCGCCGATCCTGACCCTGTCGACCGGGGACGTCACGGTCACGATCGCACTGTCGAAGACCGACCTCGACCCGACCGCCATGAAGTTCGCCAGGGACCTGGCGGACGCGGCAGCCCGGTTCGCGGCCGACTGCCAGCGTTTCACCGCACACCCGAACACCGGCGACGGCGAGACCTCCGGTCCGACGGTTCCGCCGGTGTCACGCGCGGCCTAACGGCCGCCTTTTCTGACGGGTTTCCCGGGGCGCCGGCCTGAATCGGTGCTGGCGCCCCGGGGCCTGTCTGTCTTTCTTTCACGTTTCCTTTCCCTGGCTATGCCCTGCCGTGAAACGGGTGGTAATTGTCATGCCCAGAATCAACGGGGACCGTCGCATCCCGTCCCTGCCCGCGCGGCACGACTCGATCCGCGTGCCGCTGTGGATGGTGCTCCTCGGCCTGGCGGGCCGGCTGTGCGGCCGGTTCGTGCTGCTGCTCGTACGGCACCCGTTCACCGTCGCCGTCCTGGTCCTCCTGACCGCCTTCTACCGCAGCACGGGCCTGCTCGGTCTGGCCTCGCTGGCCGGCGCCGTGCTGCTCGTCGCCATCGCCTGGCGGCTCGCGCATCGCAGCTCGTTCGACCGCGCGGCCTGGTGGACCTGGGGACGGGTCCGCCTCGTGGCCGTCTATCGCCGCAAGTGGCGGGCAGCGACGGTGCATTGCGGCCTGGCGATCCAGATCCCCGCGTCCAACGCGGAGCAGGTGACGTTCGACGAGTACTTCCCCCGCATCCGCGGCTTCCGTGCTTCAGCCGCGGTCGAGTCGCTGTGGGTGGAACTGCTGCCAGGCCAGACTCCCGACCTCTGGGCAGAGCAAGCCGAAGCTCTGCGGCACATCTACCGGGCACGGGCGTGCCGCGTCCGTACCGCGCGGGTCGGGTTCGTCTGGGTCGACTTCTACCGCCGCGACCCCCTCGACACCATCGTGCCCCCGGCGCCGGTCGACGGCCCAGACGCGCCGGTCGACCTGGGGAACCTGCCGGTCGGCCGTCGTGAGGATGGCGGGCCGTGGCTGCTGCCACTGCGCGGCTCGCACGTCCTGGTCGCCGGGGCCACCGGGGCGGGCAAGGGCTCAGTGCTCTGGTCGCTGATCCGCGCACTCGGCCCGGCCGTGTCCGCCGG
>Ga0105249_10003122_pt1 | contig 14318 bp, 11 predicted proteins | sample KBSS44metaG_FD_81522 | JGI IMG/M metagenome (GOLD analysis project Ga0105249, IMG submission 81522) | Switchgrass rhizosphere microbial communities from Kellogg Biological Station, Michigan, USA - KBS S4-4 metaG | ecosystem: Host-associated > Plants > Roots > Rhizosphere > Soil | place... | reverse complement strand
GAGGCGGTGATCCGATCGAACTCGTCGCCCACCAGGCCGCTCAGGCGGCGGTCGATCGTCGAGAGCAGGCCCAGCGAGATGAAGATCCATGCCTCCGCGTCGACGTCGCGGTCGGGCAGGACGCCGCCGGCCTCCTGGGAGCGCCTCATCACGTCTGCCACGAAGGCGTGCACCTCGCGAACCTGCTCGCGCAGGCCGCGCCGGATCTCCGGGTCGTCGGCTGCCTCGCTCAGAGCCTGGATCCAGAGGTCTATGAGGATGACCCGATCAGCGGCCCTGGCCTGGAGGTACGTCTGGCCCAGCGTCGCCACCCACATCCCCGGATCCTCCTCGTCCTCGAGCGCCTTGCTCCAGAGCAGACGCAGGCCCTCCCAGGCGGCGGCGAGGCAGGCGAGGTAGAGCTCGCGCTTGGAGGCGAAGTGCCGGTAGAGCACAGGCTCGGTCACGCCGGTTTCCCGCGCGATCTCTGCAGTCGTCGAGCCGCGGTAGCTGCTCTTCGCGAAGACGCGGCAGGCAGTCTCGACGACCGCCGCGCGCCGCTCGGTCGCGGTCAGGCGGATCCGAGCCTCGGTCATGCCGCGAGCTCCGAGAGCTGCGCCGGCTCCTCGGCCTCCTCGGGCTTGCGCAGGGTCACCACCGCGATGAGCGCCGCGACGGAGGCGATCCCCGCTGCGACGAGCAGCGAGCGCTGGAAGCCCTGGACGAACTGGTCGACGGCCTGTGGCGCAGGCGGCTGCACGTGCACGTAGGACGCGACGATCGCGCCCATGATCGCGATCCCGAGCGAACCGCCGACCTGGCGTGCGCTATTCAGCACCGCCGAGCCGACGCCGGCCTTGTCCACCGGGACCGCGTGCATCGCGGTCGCCGTCGTCGGTGCCATCGACATCGCCATGCCGGCGCCGCCGACGAGGAGCCCGGGGAAGATGTCCCAGAAGGTCGAGCTCTGGTCGAGTTGGGCGAAGATCACGAGCGAGCCTGCGACCAGCGTCATCCCCGAGGCGATTAGCCAGCGTGGGCCGAAGCGGTCGCTGAGCTTCCCTGCGATCGGCGCAAGGAACACGATGCAGAGCGTCATCGGCAGGAAGGTCGCCCCGGCCTGCGTCGGCGAGTAGTGGAGGACGTTCTGCACGTAGAGCGAGACGTAGAAGAAGACGCCGAACATCGCGAGGGCAATGAGGAGCATGATCGTGTTCGCCCCCGCGAAGGTCGCGTTGCGGAAGAGCGAGAGGTCGAGCATCGGTACGCGCTGGTGGAGCTCGAGCAGCACAAAGGCTGTCAGAGCGATCGCGGCGACAGCGAAGAGCGCGAGGATTCGCGCCGAGGTCCACCCGTACTTGTTCGCCTCGATGAGCGCGTAGGTGAGCGCGAAGAGCCCGATCGCCGAGGTGAGCAGGCCCGGCAGGTCGAGGCGCTGCTCGGCCGAGGTGTCACGCGACTCCTTGATCACGAGCCGGGCGACGACTATCGCGAGGAGCCCGATCGGAACGTTGATGAAGAAGATCCAGTTCCAGCTGATGTGCTGCGTGATCAGGCCGCCGACGAGCGGGCCGATCGCGAGCGCGAGCGCGGAGACCCCCGCCCAGATCCCGATGGCCATCCCGCGCTGACGGGGCGGGAAGGTCGCCGTGATGATCGAGAGCGTGGCCGGGTTCATCATGGCCGCGCCCACGCCCTGGACGACGCGCGCGCCGATGAGCACGTTTGCGTCGGGCGCCAGACCGCAGGCGAGCGAGGCGCCGGTAAAGATCGCGAGGCCGATGATGAAGAGCAGGCGCCGGCCGAAGAGGTCGGCGAGCTTCCCTCCGGTCAGCATCAGTACCGCGAAGGTGAGGGCGTAGCCGTTCACGACCCACTCGAGCTCCGAGATGCCGATGTTCAGGTCACGCTGGATCGAGGGCAGCGCGACGTTCACGATCGTGTTGTCCAGCATGATCATGAAGAGGCCGAACGAAACCGCTCCCAGGGTCCACCACTTCCTGTTTTCCTCCGCAAAGATCCGTGCGCGCACGCGTCCCTCTCCTCGCCTCGCCGATAAGTTAGTCCTCACTAGGTTAGCCACCGCTAGCTAGGCGGTCAAGCTCGTTAGGCTTGCCGGCCGTGGGCCCGATCTGGACACCGACGGAGGAGGTGCGCGAGCGCTCGAACGCGCTCCGCCTCGCGCGCAAGCTTGGGTTCGACGACTACGCGCAGCTCGTGCGTTTCTCTCAGGAGGAGCCGGAGCGGTTCTGGCCGGCGGCGATCGAGGACATGGGCCTCGAGTTCTCGCAGCCGTGGGACGCGGTGGTGGACACGTCGAACGGCCCCGAGTGGGCAACGTGGTTCGTCGGCGGCAAGCTGAACCTCGCCGAGAACTGCGTACACCGCTGGGCCCGGGGGGACCGGGCCGATGCCGAAGCAGCGGTGTGGCAGAGCGAGGACGGCGAGCGGCAGGCACTCACCTACCGCGCGCTCTCCGACGCGGTCACCCGCTTCGCCGAGGCGCTCGCCGCCGTCGGCGTCGGCCCCGGCGATCGCGTCGCCATCTTCCTGCCGATGTCGCCCCAGGTGGCGGTCGCCTCGCACGCGTGCGCGCACCTCGGAGCGATTCAGGTTCCCGTCTTCTCCGGCTTCGCCGCGCCCGCGATCGCGGCGAGGCTTCGGCACGCGCAAGCGAAGGTGGTCGTCACCGCCGACGGCTCGCTACGCCGAGGCCGCGAGGTGCCCATGAAGGCACTCGTCGACGAGGCGCTAACCGAGTCGCCCTCGGTCGAGCACGTCGTCGTCTGGCGCCGGCTCGGGCACGACGACGTACCCATGCGCCCCGGCCGCGATCTCTTCTGGGAAGACGCCGTGGCGGACTCGCCTGGCGAGCTCGCGCCGCTCGAGGTCGATTCGGAGCACCCATACCTGCTCACCTACACCTCGGGCACGACCGGCCCGCCGAAGGGCGTCCTTCACGTCCAGGGCGGCTTCCTGGTCTCGATCACCCGCGAGGTCGCTTACCAGGCGGATGCGCGGCCCGGCGACGTGATCCACTTCGTCACCGACATGGGCTGGATCATGGGCCCGTGGGAGGTGGTCGGGGGGATGGCGCTCGGCTGCGCGATCGTCTTCGCGGAGGGCGCGCCCGACTGGCCCGAGCCCGACCGGCTCTGGGGCTTGGTCGAGAGCGAGCGAGTGTCGATTCTCGGCCTTTCGCCGACGCTCACGCGCGCGCTGATTCCCCACGGGGAAGAGCTCGTCGAGCGGCACGACCTCTCGTCGCTTCGCGTGCTCGTCACCACCGGGGAGCCGTGGAACCCGGAGCCCTACCGCTGGCTGTTCGAGAACGTAGGCGGCGGCCGCTGCCCGATCATCAACTGCTCGGGTGGCACCGAGGTCGGCGCCTGCTTCCTCTCGCCAACGGTCGCGGCGCCCATCAAGTCCTGCTCCCTCGGCGGACCGGCGCTGGGAATGGCGATGGACGTGGTGGATGCCGAGGGCCGCTCGGTTCGCGGCGAAGTCGGCGAGCTCGTCTGCCGCAAGCCGTTCCCCGGGATGACGCGTGGCTTCTGGGGCGACCCCGAGCGGTATCTGGACACTTACTGGCGCCGCCTGCCCGGGATTTGGGTCCACGGCGACTGGGCCTCCGTGGACGAGGACGGCTACTGGTTCCTCCACGGCCGCTCCGACGACACGTTGAACATCGCAGGCAAGCGCGTGGGCCCGGCCGAGCTGGAATCCGCAGTCGTCGCCCACCCCGCGGTCGCGGAGGCGGCGGCGGTCGGCGTGCCGCACGCCGTCAAGGGCGAGGTCGCGTGGGTCTTCTGCGCCCTCGTGCCCGGAGTGGAGCCGAGCGAGGAGCTGGCCGCAGAGCTCCGAGCCGCTGCGGCGGGCGAACTCGGCAAGGCGTTCGCCCCCGAGCGCGTGCTCTTCGTCTCGGCGCTGCCGAAGACGCGCAGTGCCAAGATCGTCAGACGAGCCGTGCGCGCCAAAGCGCTCGGCTCGGACCCCGGCGACCTCTCGTCGCTGGAAAATCCCGAGACCCTGGAGGAGATCGAACGTGTCGCAACCGGTTGACAGACTCGACGGACAGGTAGCCCTCGTCACGGGCGGCGGCCGCGGGATCGGAGCCGGCATCGCCCGAGAGCTCGCCGCAGCTGGCGCACGTGTCGCGGTGGCCGCGCGAACTCGCGCCCAGGTCGACCAGGTCGCGGACGAGACCGGCGGGCTCGCCTTCGAGTTGGACGTCACCGACCGGGAGGCCGTCGAGCGAACGGTGACCGAGGTGGAGCGCGAGCTCGGGCCGATCGACCTCCTGGTCGCGAACGCCGGCATCGGCAACCAGGGCGGCACGACCTGGGAAGCCGATCCGGCTGCGTGGTGGCGCGTCCTCGAGGTGAACGTCCTCGGCGTGCACCTCTGCAGTAGAGCCGTCATCCCGGGAATGCTCGGGCGCGGCGAGGGCCGAATCGTCATCACCGGCAGCGGGGCGGCATACCTTCCGGGCTCCACCGGCACCGCGTACTCCGCGAGCAAGGCGGCCGTGTGCCGCTACGGCGAGACGCTGGCGAACGAGCTCGAGGGCCGGATTCCCGTCTTCCACTTCAGCCCGGGCCTCGTCAAGACCGAGATGACGGGCGGCAGCTTCTCGGACGATGCGCCCTGGACGCCGCCGGACCTGGCGCCGCGCCTTGTGCGGGTGCTGGCCTCCGGGCGAGCCGACGCGCTGGCCGGCCGGTACCTGCACGCCGAGCACGACGACATCGAGGAGCTGATCTCCCGCTCCGACGAGATCGCGCGGGACGACCTGAACGCGATCCGCCTGCGCCGCTGAACCGGTTTTCGACTGGTAGTCTAAAACCTGACTCATGAGACTCGCGCTCGCCCAGATCAACTCCACCGTCGGCGATCTCGACGGCAACCGGGATCTGATCCTGAACAGGCTCGAGGAGGCGAAGGCGGCGGGCGCGGACCTCGTGCTCTTCCCCGAGCTGGCCGTCACCGGCTACCCGCCCGAAGACCTCTTGCTCCGCCCGGGCTTTCTACGGGCCGCGGAGGAGTCGCTCGCCGCGATCGCCCGGGCGACGCACGGGATCGTCGCGCTCGTCGGGGTTCCCCACTTCGACCGCGATCTCTTCAACGCCTGCGCGATCTGCGCCGCCGGGGAGGTGAAGGCGCTCTACCGCAAGCGCTTCCTGCCGAATTACGGCGTCTTCGACGAGGACCGCTACTTCGCGCCGGCACGCGACCTGCTGCTGCTCGAGCACGGTGGCACGCTGATCGGGCCCACGATCTGCGAGGACATGTGGCAGCCCGGGCCGCCTGCGACCGATCTCGCGCTCGCGGGCGCCCAGCTGTTGACGAACATCTCGGCGTCGCCCTTCCACGTCGGTCGCGACCGGGAGCGGGAGGAGATGTTCGCCACGCGCGCGCGGGACAACTCGTGCTTCGTCGCCTTCTGCAACAGCGTCGGGGGGCAGGACGAGCTGATCTTCGACGGGCACTCGCTCGTGCTCGACGAGGAGGGTCACGTGCTCGCGCGTGCCCCGGGGTTCGAGGAGGCATTGCTCGTCGTGGACATCGACCCTGCCGACGCCGTCGGGCGGCGCCTGCGGGACGTGCGCCGACGCGCCCTCGTGCGCGAGCGAGGCACGATACCCGAAGCGCCCGTCGTCCACGTGGGCGTGCCTGGCACCACTGCCGACCCGGTCGAGCCCCAGCTGGCGGCACCGCTCGACGAGCTCGAGCAGATGCGCCTCGCGCTCGAGCTCGGCCTGCGCGACTACGTCGAGAAGAACGGGTTCAGCGAGGTCGTGGTCGGAGTCTCCGGCGGGATCGACTCTGCGCTCACCGCCGCGCTTGCGGTCGAGGCGCTCGGGGCCGAGCGCGTGCACTGCGTCTCGATGCCGTCGCGCTTCTCCTCGGAGGAAACCCGCCGGGACGCACGCCGGCTGGCCGAGAGCCTCGGCACCGAGTGCCGCGAGCTGCCGATCGGCGAGATCGTGGACGCCTTCGAGGGGGTGCTAGCCGAGAGCTTCGCCGGCCTGGCGACGGATCTCGCCGAGGAGAACCTGCAGGCTCGGGTACGCGGGGTCCTGCTGATGGCGCTGTCGAACAAGTTCGGCTGGCTCGTGGTTGCGACCGGCAACAAGTCGGAGCTCTCCGTGGGGTACGCGACGCTCTACGGCGACATGGCCGGCGGCTTCGCGCTGCTGAAGGACGTCTTCAAGACCGACGTCTTCCGGCTCGCCCGCCACCTGAACGAGCGGGCCGGCCGCGAGCTCATTCCCGGGTCGATCATCGAGCGAGCGCCGACCGCGGAGCTCCGCCACAACCAGCTGGACGAGGACTCGCTCCCGCCCTACCCCGCCCTCGACCGCGTGCTCGAGGCCTACGTCGAGCAGGACCGCTCCCGCGAAGAGCTCTCCGCCGACGGCTTCGACCGGGACGTCGTCGATCGCGCACTCGCGCTGATCGACCGGGCCGAGTACAAGCGCCGCCAGGCTCCACCCGGGGTCCGACTGACCCCGAAGGCCTTCGGCCGCGACCGGCGCACGCCGATCACCAACCGCTGGCGCGGTTGACGCGTGGGCGCCGCCTGCGGCGCGCTCGCTTCACGTACGGCTGCGCCGGGCGAAGCCCGCCTCCGCCGATTCAACACGCACCTCACCCGAGTACCTTCCGCAGCCGCCGGAACCAGCGCAGGCGCTCGCCCCAGGGTACGGCCGCATTCGCAGGTGACGTCGAGGGCAGGACGAACAACCGCGTCTCGCCGAGGCGGCGCTCCTGCAGGCCGTGCTCCGGCCGCTCGCCGAACGTGCCGCGGTAGGCCTCCTTGCCCACGAAGGCGATCACGCCCGGAGCGAACTCGAGCGCGAGCCGCTCGAGCCGGGCGGCCGCGCCCGCGAAGTCGCCCCGACGAAGGTCGCCGGAACCGCGCGTCGTCCGCGGCGCAGCGTTGGTCAGGCCGATCCCGTAGTCGAGCGACTCGAACTGCTCGTCCGGGCGCAGGAGCCGGGGCGTGAAGCCGGCTGCGTGGAGCAGCCTCCAGAAGTCGTTCCGCGGGTTGGCGAAGTGGGCGGCAGCCGCCGCCGAGACGAAGCCCGGGTTGATTCCGCAGAAGACGACGTCGAGGCCGGGGCCGAGGACGTCGGGGACCGCGCTAGGTGCAGCTCCCCCTGCACCGCGCGCGCGGTGCGCAGGGCCGCTCACGGCCGAGGGGCTTCGGGCGCCTGCGTCGCGACCACGAGCGCCAGGTTCCGCCTCGCCCCGAGCGGGTCCAGCTGGGGCACGCCCTCACGCGGCGAGCTCCGCCTCACGCGCGTCCAGCCGAACCTCGAAGAGCCGGCGCAGCTCCTCGCCGGTGATGCGTGCGAGCCCCCGCGGGCGCCGCGGCTCGAAGTGCACCAGCCGCACCGTCGCCTCGAAGGAGCCGTAGCACCGGAGGTAGCACTCCTCCTCGCTCAGCGGTCGCAGGCGTCGCACGAGCGGAGCCTATGCAGGGCCCCGGACGGATCGATCTACTCGTACTGAAGCGCCTTGAGGACGTTCAGACGGGAGGCCCGCCGGGCGGGTATGACCGCGGCCAGGATGCCGACGAGGATCGCGGCCAGCACGAAGTAGACGAGCTGCATCCACGGGATCGCGAAGACGATGCCCTGACCCGAGAGAGCATGCGTCACGAGCGCGGCGAGGAAGACGCCGACCACGATGCCGAGCGCCGCGCCCATCAGCGCCGTGACGATGCTCTCGTAGCGGATCATCATCCGCACCTGCCGTCTGGTCATCCCCACCGCGCGCAACATCCCGAGCTCGCGCGTCCGCTCGTACACGGTCAGCACGAGCGTGTTGATGATCCCGACCAGGCTCACGATCACGGAGAGCGCAAGCAGTGCGTAGAGCAGGTTGAGGATCTTCTTGATCGGCTTGATGAAGTTCGTCTTGAACTCGTCGCGGGTCTGCACCTTTGCGTCGGCGAACCCCGAGATGTCGTCCTCGAGCGTCTGCGTGTTGGCGGCGCTGACGCCGTCGGGAGTGTTGACGAGAACCATCTCGTCCCTCGGCCGGGGGATGAACCGGTCGAAGAGCGTGGTCGAGATCGTCGCGTCGCCGAAGGGCGAGCCGCCGTTCGGCATCTCGTAGATCCCGATCAGCCGCACGTTCACCCGCTTGCCGCTCGGGAACTCCAGGCTCACCGGCGAGCCGATGTGCAGGTGCTGGCTCTTCGCGTAGTCGCTGTCGGTGAAGAAGCCGTCCGTGCCGAGTCGGCCCGGGACCGAGCTGCCGCCTTGCTTCCAGTCGATGCGGATCCCGGTCGCGACGTTCGGCGCGACGGCCGTGAGGTCGTGGTCGCTGCCGAGGAAATGGGCGGATCCTGCGCGGATCGGCGTCACGTCGCTGACACCGGGCTTGCCGACGAGCGACTTCCCGGCAGCGACGTCGATCGGGGTGAAGGTGTTGGTCGCCGTGACGGCGTAGTCGGCGATGAACAGCTGGTCGACGGCGTCCTCGAACGACTTGAACACGCCCTGCCCGAAGATCGCCACGAACGTAACCAGCGCGAGGCCGATCATCAGCGCGGACGCCGTCGAAGCGGTCCGCGCGGGGTTCCGCGTGGCGTTGTCGCGCGCAAGGATCCCCGGTGCGCCGCCGATCGCGCGGGCCGGAGCCCCGAGCACGGCCGCGAGCGGGCGGACGACCCGCGCCGCATTCATGGAGACGCCGAAGAAGAGCAGGAGCACACCGACGCCGATCATCAGGAGCCGAGGCCCGGTTGCGATTCCGCTGCCCAGCGACCCGACGGCCACGAGCGCGATCGCAGCCGCGAGGATGCCGAGGGCAGTCACCGGCCCGTACTTGGCGAACCGTGAGACCGGGAGCACCGAGCCTTCCCGTACGGCGGCGATCGGCGGCACACGCGTCGCCCGCCGGGCCGGGCGGATGCTGGCGACGAGGGTCACGAGCGTGCCTACGAGGAGCGAGACGATCACCGTTCGGGTGGCGAAGACCGTCTGACCCTGCGGAAGGTCGATCCCGAAGGTGACAAAGAGCTTGTTCAGAACCTTCGCCAGGCCGAGCCCGAGGAAGAGCCCGACCAGCGAGCCGAGAATGCCGATCACGAGCGCCTCGACCACCACCGACCACAGCACCTGGCGGCGCGACGCTCCCAGCGTCCGCAGCGTGGCAAACTCGCGCATCCGCTGGGCGATGGTGATCGAGAGCGTGTTCGCGATCACGAACGCCCCCACGAACAGGGCGATCCCTGCGAAGGCGAGCAGGATGTACTTGAAGAACGAGACGAAGCTCAGGTCCTTCTTGTCCTCCTTGACCTGAGCGTTCGTGTCGCGGACGGTCGCCGTCGGAGGCAGCAGCGGCTTGATCTCCGAGACGAGCTTCGCATTGCTGACGCCGGTCTTCGACTGGATCCGAATCACGTCGAGCTGACCGGGCTTGTCGAACACACGCTGCGCCGTCGGGAGGTCGAACACGGCGAAGGTGGCGCCCCCGATCGACCCGACGCCCGAGAACTCCGCGATGCCCGATAGCTTGAACGATCGCTGCGGGCCGACCGCTTGCAGCCTGATCGTGTCCCCCAGGTGAAAGTTCTCGTGCGAGGCCGTCGCCTTGTCGATCACGACCTGGTCGGCCCCGCTCGGCCAGGTGCCCGCGGTCAGCTTCGTGGGGTTGAACTGCTGTTCGCGCGGATCGACGGAGAAGCCGAGCGACGGGGCGCCGCCGGTGTCGATCACCTTCCCGTCCTTGCCGATGAGCTTGACGCTGTCGCTCGTCACGGAGCCGGCGGCCGCGGCCACGTCAGGGAGGGCCTTCACCTTCGTCAGCACCGAGGCCGGGAAGGTCGGCGTCTCGACGCCGTTTCCGTTCGTGTTCTTGAACGCGGCCTGCCCGGAGACGACCAGGTCGGCGTTCTTGTACGAGTTGACGACGATCGTGTTGAACCCGTTGTTGATCGTGTCGGTGAGGATGTAGGTGCCGCTGATCATCGCGACGCCGAGCACGATCGCGATCGCGGTCAGCGAGGCGCGGACCTTCCGGCCGGCGAGGCCCTTCAACGCGACGCTGAGCATCAGGCCTGCGTCAGCTCTTCCATGGCGGCGATCACGGCGCCCTGATCGGATCGCGGCATGTCGCGGACGATCAGCCCGTCCGCGAGGAACAGGATGCGGTCGGCGATCGCCGCCGCGTGCGGGTCGTGCGTGACCATGACCGTCGTCTGGCCGAGAGCGTCGACCGAGTCGCGCATCAGCTCGAGGATCTCGCCGCTCGTCTTCGAATCGAGGTTGCCGGTGGGCTCGTCCGCGAACACGACCGTCGGCCGGGAGACGAGCGCGCGCGCGATTGCCACGCGCTGCTGCTGGCCGCCCGAGAGCTCGGCGGGCCGGTGCGTGCGCCGGTCCGCCAGGCCGACCTTCTTCAGCAGCTCCTCGCGCCACTCCTTGTCCGGCTTCTCCCCGGCAATCGTGAGCGGTAGGACGACGTTCTCTTCGGCGGTCAGCATCGGGAGCAGGTTGAAGAACTGGAAGACGAACCCGATGTGCTCGCGCCGAAGCTTCGTGGTCTCGGTGTCGTTCAGCTCGCCGACGTTGGTGCCGGCGATCCAGACGGTGCCGGACGTCGGCTTGTCGAGCGCCGCGAGGATGTGCATCAACGTCGACTTGCCCGAGCCCGACGGGCCCATGACGGCGGTCAGCTTTTCGCGCTGGACGTCGAGCTCGACTCCCCGCAAGGCGTCTACTGCGGTGTCGCCCTCTCCGTAGCGGCGCGTCAGGTCGCGCGCAGCCACGACGGCTGCGGGCACGCCTTCTTTTGCGTCCACTGCTGGAACTGCGGCGGCTTCCATAGCCCTCCCTGGTGGTAGACCCCCCGGTCCGGCGGAGTGTCTCACCGATTGAAACTGATAACAACGTTCTATCGGATAGCGTCTCACCATGAGCACGACAACGTTCGACGTCGCCGCCGCACGCAGCCGTTTCTCGGCGCTCGACAGGGATCTGGCGTTCTTCGACGGCCCCGGCGGCACACAGGTTCCGGACGAGGTGATCGATGCGATCGCCGACTACCTGCGGGATTCGAACGCCAACGTCAGCGGGCCGTACGAAACCAGCCGCCGCACCGAGATGCTGGTCGACGACTCGAGGCGGACGGCCGCTGCCTTCCTCGGCTGCAGCTCGGAGGAGGTCGTCTTCGGCGCCAACATGACGACGCTCAACTTCGCTCTCACGCGTACGCTCGGGCGCGAGCTCGCGGCCGGCGACGAGATCGTCGTGACCCGGCTCGACCACGACGCGGACGTCGCCCCCTGGCTCGAGCTCGCCCGCGATCTCGACCTCGTCGTCCGCTTCGCCGACATGCGCGACGACACGACGCTCGACCTCGACGACCTCGCGGCGCAGCTGTCGGACCGGACGCGCGTGGTCGCCTATCCCTGGGCCTCGAATGCGGTGGGGACGCTGGTGGACGTGGCACGGGTGGCCGAGCTGGCTCACGAGGTGGGCGCGCTGGCCTGGGTCGACGCGGTGCACTACGCCCCGCACGGCCCGATCGACGTGATGTCCGCGGATCTCGACGTCCTGATCTGCTCGCCGTACAAGTTCTTCGGGCCACATCTCGGGGTGGCCTTCGCCAGGGCCGAGCTGCTCGAGCGCTGGCGGCCCTACAAGGTGCGTCCTGCCCCGGAGGTGCCGCTCGGGCATCGGTTCGAGACCGGCACGCTGCCGCACGAGCTCCTCGCGGGTTTCGTTGCGGCGTGCAAGTACGTGGACTCGGTCGGGATGGACGCGATCGTGGGCTACGAGCGCGAGCTCGGCACGCGTCTTCTCGAAGGCCTGCCGGACTCGTGTCGGATCCACGGCCTCCCGACCATGGATGGGCGCGTCCCCACGTTCTGCTTCACGGTCGAGGGACGCACGCCGGCTGAGGTGGCGACCCGCCTCGGTGACCACGGCTACGCCGTCTGGCACGGGAACTACTACGCGGTCGAGGCCATGAAGCGCCTCGGCCTTCCCGACGGCGGGGTTCGGGCCGGAATCGTCCACTACAACACCGCCGAGGAGGTCGACGGGCTGCTGGACGAGCTGCGGGCGCTGTGAGGCTCCTGGTTCTGGGGGGGACGAAGTTCCTCGGCCGCGCGGCGGTCGAGTCGGCGCTCGAGCGGGGTCACCAGGTGACCCTCTTCAACCGCGGCGAGACGAATCCCGAGCTCTTCCCCCAGGCCGAGAGGCTGCGGGGCGACCGCGACGGCGACCTCTCGACGCTCGAGGGACGCGAGTGGGACGCGGTGATCGACCCGTCGGGTTTCGTCCCGCGCGTTCTGCGGGCCTCGGCAGAGCTGCTGCGTGACGCCGTCGGCCACTACGTGTTCGTCTCGTCGATCTCGGTCTACCGCGAGCCCTACGAGCCGGACTTCGACGAGGACGCACCCGTGTTCGAGGTCGAGCCGCGTACGGAGGAGGTGCTCGAGGAGTACGCCGAGCTCAAGGCTGCGTGCGAGCGCTTGCTCACGGAGGTGCTGCCGGGGTCACACGCAAGCGTCCGGGCCGGCCTGATCGTGGGACCGCACGACCCCACCGGCAGGTTCACCTACTGGCCGTTGCGGGTCGCCCAGGGTGGCGACGTGCTCGCCCCGGCGCCGGCCGAGCGGCGGGTGCAGTTCGTCGACGTGCGTGACCTCGGCGACTGGCTCGTTCACATCGCGGAGGAGTGCATCGCGGGGACGTTCAACGCAGTCCGGCCCGCCGAGCCGTTCGGCAGCCTGCTCGAGGTCTGCCGCGAGGTGTCCGGGAGCGACGCGAGGTTCGTCTGGGTCGATGAGTCGTTTCTGCTCGACCGCGAGGTCGGACAGTGGATGGAGCTGCCGCTCTGGCTCGCGGGCGCCGAGGCGGCGTTTATTCAGGCGGATGTCTCTCGGGCGGTGACAGCGGGCCTCCGCTTCCGGCCGGTTGCCGAGTCGGTCGCCGACACACTGGCCTGGGCGCGCGAGACCGGTGCGCCGCTGGTGCTCGAGACCGACCGGCTCGGGGCCGCAGGGATGCAGCCTGAGCGCGAAGCCGAGCTGCTGCGCGCCTGGCGCGCCCGCGAGTAGTCACGCTCTCGGCACGGAGGCGTCACCCACGCGTGCGCCGGAGACGAGTAGCGTTGTTCACGGGGGAACAATCGGCGGGGTCCCCGGGGGGGAAACGCCCTCAGTCGTAGGCGGCGCGGGCTCGATCCCACCGCTCGTCGTCACGGCGGATCTTGTCCGGATCGACCCCTCTGGCCTCTGCGAGGTCGAGCGTCAGCAGCTGGAACCGGACGATGTCGACGACGGGGTGCACGCTCGGGACGAGCGTCGTCTCGCACCCGAGCTCGCGCAGCGCCTGCACCGCACCTGCCGCCCTCTCGGCCGCTCGACCCTCGCCTTCGATGACGAAGGCCCGCACCGACTCGTCGATCGCGGCCAGGTGCCCGTGAAGGAGCTGCTCCGTCTCGTGTGCCTCCGCCGCCACGAAGGCGCCCTCCCGCAGCTTCAACGCCGCCTCCTGCGCGGTCGGCCAGTCGCGCCCGGCGCCGGCGATCACGTAGCGCTCCTGGGCACCGATCGGCTCCCGCTGCTGAAGCGCGGTCTCGACCGCGGCCGGAAGTCCGCTGACGTCGTCCCCGCGCAGCGCGGCGAGTGTGGCCACCGCGCACGTGTAGCTCACCGTGTGGCACCAGCTCCGCTCGACCTCGGGCGTGGCCACGAGCACTTCCTCGGCGAGCTCGCCCAGCGGGCTGTCCGGCTTTGCGGTGACGAGCCAAACCGGCCCGGCGAAGGCACGCGCCGCCTCGACCGTCAGCGGCGTGTCTCCCTCGTGGCTGACCGCGACCAGAAGATCCGCCTCCTGCTCCGGCGCCAAGACGAGCTCCAGCGCCTGCATGGCAGGGCCCCCCGTCTGGGCGGCGTGGAAGGACGTGCCGCAGCCCGTGTAGAGCACCCGGCCCTCGGGGAGGCGCCGATCCGTCGGTACTCCGCCCAGCCACTCCGGCTGGACGGAGATCGCCCTGCGCATCTCGTCTCCCGCCACGCGCACAGCATCTCCCATCCCGTACCGTCCGTGCGGATGCCGGAGAAGGCGTACTCGACGGCCGGTGCCAGGCCCTGCGCTTCGTCGGGCGCCGGCAGGACCGCGCCCGTCGATAGCATCGCCCCGATGTTCGTCCACCGCGAGCGCGTTCGCTTCCGTGACCTCGATGCGATGGGCCACGTGAACAACGCGGTGTTCCTGACCTACATCGAGTCGGCCCGCGTCGCGTTTCTGGTCGACCTGGGCGCGGCTGCGGCGCTCGAGGACATGTCCATCATCGTTGCTCGAATAGAG
>Ga0105249_10003119_pt1 | contig 14328 bp, 16 predicted proteins | sample KBSS44metaG_FD_81522 | JGI IMG/M metagenome (GOLD analysis project Ga0105249, IMG submission 81522) | Switchgrass rhizosphere microbial communities from Kellogg Biological Station, Michigan, USA - KBS S4-4 metaG | ecosystem: Host-associated > Plants > Roots > Rhizosphere > Soil | place... | reverse complement strand
TCACCCTGGCGGCTGGTGCCTGCATATCATAATTGGCACCACTTAATTGTTTATCACTCAATTTATCGGGATAGCCCAGGTCATCGATCAACTGGTACTCTGGTCCTGACTCATAACTGGCGCCATTATCTTCTGTCACCATATAAATGATGCCGCTGTTGTGTTTGGGTGAAATTTTCCAATCGATCTGCAATTCATAATTTTCATACTGGTCAACAGTAATAAGATCCGCTCTTTTGTTTACGCCTGTTTCTTTACAATATAATTCGCCGTTTGCAATGGCCCAGCCATCTGCCTCACGATTTTTATAGTTACGCCATCCTTTGGTTGTTTCCCCATCAAATAATAATACCCAGCCTTCCTTCTTTTCCTTTTTAGAAAGTGTGTTATCTTTTTGCTTAGGTAAAGAAATGAATGATACAGCTATCATTCCGGCTGCCATTAATAAAATGTTTTTTCTCATGTTTTTATTTTTAGTTTATCAATTTTAAATTAACCGGGTCCCACTTAATTGGTTTTCCCTGGAAATAACTGTCATTGCATAACAAGGCAGGCGCTGCTGCCCTGTAACCAAACAAGGCGTCTTCAACAACCGGTTTACCGCCACGTATCGCCCGAAACCAATTATAAAAATGATCATAATGTGCGCCCTTGTAGCCGTCCTGGACTTTATACACCGTTATATCCGGGTCTTTTATTTTTTTGCGATCATAGTCGGGAGCATATTGTTTTTCTTTTAATACCTGCGCATAATTATCGGGTGGATAAGAAAAGTTGCGGGTTACTGTTACTTTCTCCCATTCAATGGTCATCGAGCCTTCATTACCCACCATACGGAAATAAGAACCATCGGGGTTGCTGTCAACAAAATTTACACGCAATGATAAATTGAAGGCAGGATGTTTACCTGTTTGCGGGTAATCGAACATGCCCAGCATAATATCCGGCACATCACGGCCATCTTTCCAATAGCGTAAGCCACCGGTTGATAGTATCCGTGTGGGTCCATTTGAACTAATGATATAATGCAGACTGGATAATAAATGAACGAACAGATCACCACAAACACCGGTACCATAATCGCGGAAACAACGCCACCGGAAAAAACGTTTAGGATCATAAGGTAATTGCGGTTTATCTTTTAAAAACTTTTTCCAATCCACATTTTTTTCAGAGGCATCTTTAGGCAGATCATATTGCCAGGCGCCACCGGGTGTGTTGCGTGCCCAAAATCCTTCCACATAATTCAACTGTCCGATAGCACCGGACTCAAATAATTCTTTTGCTTTTTCATTTCCAACAGAGCTCATGCCCTGGCTGCCTACCTGTAATATCTTACCTGTTTTCTTTTGTGCATCTACCACGGCAGCACCTTCGGTGATCTGCTGCACCATTGGCTTTTCGCAATACACATGCTTACCGCTATTCATGGCATCCACTGCAATATCCTTATGCCAGTGATCAGGAGTGCCAATGATCACTGCATCTATATCGTTTCGTAAAAGGATCTCTTTGTAATCTTTTGTTGTAAAAATCTCAGCACCAAAATTTTTCTTAGCTGCCTCCAGCCTGGGATCGAACAGGTCACAAGCGGCAATGATCTTTACCCCCGGAATTGTCTTAGCTGTAGACGCATCGCCTGTTCCCTGGCTACCAGCGCCGACCAGGGCAACATTAATGGTATCATTACTGCTGTAATAATCTTTAAGCCCGATCGCTTTGCGCTTTTCCAAACCCGCTGCCGGTAAAATAGAAGGAACCGATGCAGCAAGTGCAGTACCTGTTATTTTCTGAATAAATTTTCTTCGTGTAGAGCCATTAAATTTGTTTGACATGCAATTCGCTTTGATAGAGGAGAAAGTTACATTAAAATATAAAAGCCGGTAAAATTTTATTCCCAATCCCGAAAAATGAAATGATCCGGTATCAATCAATCAATCGTAAATTTGTTACACGGACAAATTATTAATCACTACGACTAAATTTTATTTTATGGCATTTACATTAGCTCCGCTCCCATATGCATACGATGCTCTGGAGCCGCACATTGACACCACCACTATGAAAATACATCATGGCAAACATCACCAGGCCTATGTTGACAACCTGAATAAGGCGATAGCAGGCACTGAACATGAAAAGAAAAGTTTAGAAGAGCTGGTTGCCGGTGCAGGTAAAATATCTCCTGCTGTTCGCAACAATGGCGGTGGTCACTGGAATCATACTTTTTTCTGGGAAAGCCTGGATGAAAAAGCGGGTGGCTTACCGGGCGGGAAACTGGATACTGCTATTCACGCAGCTTTCGGAACCTTTGATGCATTCAAAGAAAAATTTGCCAATGCAGGTATGACCCGCTTCGGCAGCGGCTGGGCATGGCTCATCGTAAAAGATGGTAAGCTTGAAGTAAGTTCAACACCTAACCAGGACAATCCTTTGATGGATGTGGCTGAAGTAAAGGGCACGCCGATACTTGGAGTGGATGTATGGGAACATGCTTATTATTTAAAATATCAAAATCGTCGTGCGGAATACCTGGCTGCATTCTGGAATGTGGTGGATTGGAAAAAAGTGGCAAAAAGATATGAAGAAGTCGTTCATGAACCAGCATTAAGATAGTTGTTAACGCAGAGAAAAGGATAGGATTGGATGCTGAAGAAGGTCAGTAAGAATCCGGCGTGTCCTGTTCTCTGCGCTTTTTATTTTTAACTCATGTACGATCGCATCCTTAAAAATATTTCCCGTTTTATCACACTCACACCGGAAGAAGAAGAATATTTCACTTCCCTGCTTAAAGTAAAAAAACTTAAGAAGAAACAGTATTTATTACAAGAAGGTGATATAGCCCGTCATGAGTATTTTGTAAATAAAGGTTGCCTGCGCACTTACACGATTGATGAAAAGGGTCAGGAACATGTTATCCAGTTTGCGATAGAAGACTGGTGGATCGGGGATATGTATAGCTTTCTCACGCAAACCCCGGCGAAGTACACAATTGATGCCTTAGAAGATTCAGAAGTATGTTGTTTGGAGAAAAATGCTTTGGAAGAGCTATATGTTAAAATACCAAAGTTTGAAAAGTTCTTCCGCCATCTTTTACAAAATGCATTTATATCGTTGCAGGAGCGTGTTGTTGGTAATCTTAGTCAGCCTGCAGACGAACGCTACTGCACGTTTATAACAAAATATTCTGATATGGAAAAAAGGCTTCCTTTAAAACAAATAGCAAGCTATTTGGGCATTACGCCTGAATCACTTAGCCGTATTCGCAGCCAGTACATTAAAACCCAAAAGAAGACCGCTTAACATATATCAAGTCTATTTCTTTTCCTGTATCAATGGACAAAGGGTCCTTTCGTTTGCAATTTTACATTCAATTAAAAATTTAATGTATGCAAACGATCAAAGAAAAAATCAACCATCTCAATCAACTTATTTTAGAAGGAAAAGCCCTGGAAGGTTTTGAATTGTATTACGACGACGCAGTAGTAATGCAGGAAAACGAACAACCCGCAACGGTGGGAAAAGATGTGAATCGTCAGCGTGAAATTGAATTCTTCGGCAACATTACTGAATTCCGCGGTGCAAAGGCATTAGACGTGGCAACCGGTGATAATATCAGCTATGTAAAATGGCATTACGATTACACGCATAAAGACTGGGGTGTACGCAAATACACACAGGTTTCTGTGCAGCATTGGAAAGATGGTAAGATCGTGAAAGAGCAATTCTTTTATGGTAACTAAACTTTTCGCATTCAAAAAACAATTATGAAAAAGATATTTCAAACGAATGAGAACACTACAGCTACTATAATCAGGATAGTGCTGGGTGCAATATTATTTCCGCATGGTGCACAAAAATTATTAGGCTGGTTTGGTGGTTATGGTTTTAGTGGCACAATGGGTTTTCTTACAGGCACAGCAGGCTTGCCGTGGGTCGTGGCATTTCTTGTTATCACAATTGAATTTTTTGGTGCACTAGCTTTAATATTGGGTTTTGCAACAAGAGTTGTTGCTATCGGCATAATTGTTCTTTTCGCCGGTATCATTTTCACCAGTCATTTGAATAATGGGTTTTTTATGAACTGGTCTGGTCAACTGCAAGGTGAAGGTTATGAATATCATTTACTGGTTATTGGTATGGCGCTGGCGTTATTGATAAGTGGTGCAGGTAAGTGGTCCGTTGATTATGCATTGCAAAAGAAAGGTTGATCCGATCGTTGCTATGCAAAAGCAAAGGCCGTCTGCCGGCTGGCAGGCGGCTTTATTATTTAAAAGGGATTATTGCTGCTGTTCAATTTATTGATTGCTGCCACCTTGTTGGTCACATGCAATTTGGAATAAATATTTCTCAGGTGGCACTTTACTGTAAGCTGGCTGATATAAAGTTTATCGGCTATTTCTTTCAATTGTAAGCCGGTTGATACATGGTTCAATATCTCATTTTCCCGGTCGGATAACTCAGCCAACCTGTGTTGTGTTTTTTGTTGAAAAACAGAAACAACTTTTTTTGCAATATACCGGCTCATGGGAGCTCCACCTCTGTATATTTCTTCCAGTGATTCCAGGATTTCTTCAGGCTTTGCATCTTTCAAAATATAACCAACCGCTCCATTCTTTAGTGCATTAAAAACATATTCATTATCGTCATAATAAGAGCACACCATGCATAAAGTATCCGGTAAAATTGCTTTCAGGCTGCTGATGAAATCAATACCGGTTTTTCCGGGAAGCTTAATATCCACCATTGCAATTTCAGGAGGATAGTCTGCAATATGCTTTAATGCTTCTTCTGCTGAAGCGTAGCTATGTAACACTCTGAAGCGGGATGATCCATTGATCAATTGAACCAAGCCTTCCCTGAAATGCTTATCATCTTCCACAATTGATACCTTGACCATGGGTGGCGATATTTAAACCAAGATACAATATTTATGATGAGATTAAACTGAGTTTGCTATTATGACCATGGTTTTACAAACACCCGTTTTAATAGAAACCGTTAGGGAACAGGATCATAGCCACTTCCGCCCCATGGATGACAGCGACTGATCCTCTTCATAGCCAGCCATAAACCCTTAACTAATCCATGTTTCTTTAATGCTTGTATTGCATAATGCGAACAGCTGGGAGTGAACCGGCATTTAGGTCCCAGGATAGGAGAAATGATCCACTGGTACAGCTTTATTAATGCTATAAAAGGCAGGCTAAGGATTTGCAGCAGCGTCTTCATCAACAACCTTTTCTAATTTTTTCAAAGCTACTGCTACTTTATCTTTTACCAGCTGATAATCCGGCAACTCTTTATGGGTATAAATAAAAAATACATTCAATTGCCTGGCACTGACTTTCAATTTCTCTTTTAATTCATTTTTCTGGAGTCGCCAGGCTTCCCTTACCAGGCGTTTGATCCGGTTTCTATCGACAGCCCGTTTAAAATTTTTATTTGAAACAGTGATACCAACCCTGAATGGTGAATGCTCAGTAGCCAGAGGCCTAAACAATAAATAAAATATTCTGAATGGCGAAACAGTAATTTTTTTCCCTTCATTGAACAGCTGTTCAATTTGCTTTCGGCTTTTTAGCCTTTCATCTTTTCCCAGTGTAAATTGTTTAGCCATGAATAATAAAGTTACTGAATCGCCCTACTCTGTTTATGGTCTCAATAAAAAATCCCGCCTGCGGCGGGACCAATATTAATCCATCTTTTTACGGGCTGGAATTATTTTAGTTTGCTTTCATCGGAAATAGACAGCTTTCTGCGGCCTTTTGCACGACGGCTTGCCAATACTTTACGGCCATTTGCAGTTTTCATACGCTTACGAAAACCATGTACCGATTTGCGGCGCTTCCGATGAGGTTGAAATGTACGTTTCATTTTATACTAACTTTTTTCCCGAAGGGATTCTCCACAGGAGTCCTTTGGACCTTCGGAACCTTTAAGAAATGCGATCCGGGAGAAGCGGACCTGGTTTCATTTTCAACCAGAGATCACCACATCTCCGGTTTGTGAAAGGATGGCAAAGGTAAGGGAATGATGCCTTAAATCAGGAGTGAAATCTGATTTTATTTAGCCGCGATGGAACCTGTTATTGAAGCCTGAGTTTCAGGAGTTTTAGGAAGAAATTTCTGCCTTCATACTTCTATTTTTGCCTCGTGCTGAAAAAACATTTGACCAAAGAACAGGCATTGCAAAAGCTAAGGCATTACTGTCGTTACCAGGAGCGCTGCCATAGCGAGGTCAAAGAAAAAATGTGGTTATTAGGTATTAAAAAAACAGATCATGACGAGCTACTTGCAAGCCTTATTGAAGATGATTATTTGAATGAAGAACGATTTGCTGTTCAATTTGCCGGTGGTAAATACCGGCTTAAACACTGGGGAAGGATAAAAATAAAATATGAGCTAAAACAAAAGCGGGTAAGTGATTATAACATTAAAAAAGCGCTTAGTCAAATTGAAGAATCCGATTATCTGAAAACATTAAAAACGATAGCTGAAAAAAGATATAATGAATTAAAAAATGAACAATGGCTGGTTAGAAAAAAGAAAACGATTGATTACTTATTGCTGAAAGGGTATGAGCAGTCATTAGTCAATCAAATGGTAAATCAATTTTAATTTTGAGAATGCTGTTTTTAAAGAAACTTTTATTCACAATAATTCTATTTCATATTCAAACAGTGAATGGACAACTCAAAGTAACTTCCTTGAAATATGAAAATAAAAAAGACTTTAATAGTTTTTTATTTCCTTGGGTTGTTGGCGACTCATATATAGCTAAAAAAATAAATACTTATTTACAAACAACTATTTTAGAAACCACTTTAATTAAATCAGGAACTAAAAACTTGTTTGACGAAATAAGGTATATACCTATGGAAGATTCTGTAGGTCAATCAGGTTATACCTCTATGAATTATTCAATATTAATAAATTCGACAGACATCCTTTCCCTGCAATTTGATTTTGAAACAATGGGAGCTTACCCTGAATATCATAAAGGTTATTACAACTTCAATAGTAAAACAGGTCAGCTGATAACAATAAAGAATATTCTTACCGAAACAGGCCTGAAAAAAATTAGCATGGAGCTCATTAAGATAAGGAGTGAAAGAATTAATGATTGGATCAACGAAATGGATACTACTTATAACACCAGGTCCGATGGAGAAGACTCATCTTTTATAGCAGAAAAATTTGCCGAATGCAATTCCAGTAGTGACTCAGCTAATATTTCGATCAGACAAGGGTCAATAGTCTTTTATAAAGAATACTGTTTTCCTCATGTAGTAAGACCATATGACACCGATCTTGATATAAAATTCACTTATAAATATCTTCTTAATTATCTAACTCCTTTTGGCAAAAAAATATTGCAATCTAAACAGTCTAAATAACGGACCCCTATGTCCGAGTGTATTATAGAGTTAACTTTACATTACAATTTTTGCCAATGTCATTGACCATTACACTTATTCAAACGGACCTGGCCTGGGAGGATAAAGTGGCTAATCTAAATATGCTGGAATACAAGATCCGTTCGTTAACAGAAAGAACTGAAATCGTTGTATTGCCGGAGATGTTCAGCACCGGATTTAGCATGAAGCCCGAACAATTTGCAGAAACAATGAATGGCGAATCAGTAGAATGGATGCAGAAAATAGCTATAGAGAAAAAAATAATTTTAACCGGCAGTTTAATAATCAAAGAAGGTGAAAAATTCTATAACCGTTTAATATGGATGTTGCCAAATGGTGAATATGGTTATTATGATAAGCGTCACACATTTGGTTTTGCAGGGGAAGATAAATACTATACCCCGGGTCATAAAAGGTTAATAGCATCAGTAAAAGGATGGAAGATCAACTTACAGGTTTGTTATGATCTGCGTTTTCCTGTGTGGGCCAGGCAATCACCCAATGGGACTAAAGACCCTGAATACGATGTATTGATCTATGTTGCGAATTGGCCGGACCGTCGGAGTCATGCATGGAAGACCTTGCTCTGTGCAAGAGCCATCGAAAATCAGTGTTACGTGGTAGGTGTAAACAGAGTAGGTAATGATGGAAATAATATCTATCATTCGGGCGATAGCATGGTGGTTGACCCGCTTGGTGAAGTATTATATCATGTAAAAGATGAGGAAGATATTTTTACAATTACCCTGGATAAAACACATTTGCAAACGATCCGTGATAAATTTCCATTCCTGAAAGACGGTGATGATTTCCAGATCGTCAGTGATTAGAAACCTTGCTCTCTTTCAGGGATTGTTGTTCTTTGTCTTTTTTTATCAGCTCCAACGCAGTATCTAATTTAAAATCCCTGCCTGCTGCAATTGCTTGCTGTGAAGGTAACGATGCCACTTCAGGAATTACACCTCTTCCGTTTTTCGGTATATTTTTATCGATCACGAGCCGGAATAATGGTAATCGAAATCGTACGCCGGTTTCGGGTAAAGTGAAATCAGGTATCAGCCAGGCGGTATTACCATACGCTCCGCCACCGGTTTCTTCACCAACCACTGTTACATTATCCTGGTGCATAATTGAACTGGTAAAAAGTATAGTGGCTGAAAAAGAATTACCTCCCGTAAGTATATATGTTTTTCCATCAAAATGATTGTGCTTTTTGGGTTTAAAATAGTGCCGTTCAAAATACCCGAAGTGATATTCACCTCTCTTATTACGCCGGGTTAAAAAAGCAATGAAGAGTTTGTTGAAGAAATTATTCTGAATGTATTTGCCATAATGACTGCGCTTATCGATCGCATATAATGAATCACCAATTTTGAATGGTCGCTGTACAAGATATTTTGAAAGTACTGTCGAATTACCAACGCTACCCCCGCCATTACTTCTTACATCAATTATTAAATGATCGACATGATGCTTTTGAAGATTGTGAAATGATTGCCGGAAAAATGGGCGTAGTTTATAATCTCTTCCAAAGGACTGCAATTCCATATAAGCGGTATTGCTCACCGTATCAATCTTTAAGATCCGGGTTGATTCCAGCCTCCTGTTCTTTTGTTCTTTTTTTGTAAGCTTTCGCAATTGAGATACTGCCCGCCTCAACACTGTATCCTTTGCCGGATCATATACAGGAATTGTTATTTGTTTTACTACTCCTGTTGAATCAGCATACCCGATCGTGTATTTGTCTTTTAATCCAAATAATGTTGTGTATATTCTTCCAAACGTACCGGTATTACTGATCGATTGAAATTTATGTGTACGATTATATCCATCTGAAGAAACATAACGGCTCATGGTATCGAACAGGCAATTAATAGAAAGCCCATCTATTGATCTTATAATAGTGCCGCGTTTCAATATAGAATCACGACGGAAAAGATTGGTGGTAATCACTGCAGTTATATTATTTTGATAGTCTTCATTGCCCCATATCTTCAGGCTTAATGGAAAAACCCTGATACGGGCCGTGTCATTTACTCTTGCAAATGCTTTGGATGAACGTACTGTTGTATGGCCGCAATTGATCTGGGCTGTGACATAGGTGAGAATTTTTCTGAACTCAGGTTCAGTCGCCGAATCCCTGATCTGTTCACGGCCCCAATTGAAATAGGCATGCATACTGTCTTTGGAAGTGTACCAATACAAACCAGGATGAGATTCTTCCAACGCCGATTCATAAATAGCATAATCTCTTAAAAGTTGTTCCCTGGAATATTTTTTTGTTGCAGCAACAGAAGATTTGGAAACGCCACAGCTTTCAAGTGCAAGAAGAATGATCGACAGGTACACAATTGTTCTCATATGGCTTGCAAATTCAATAGGGTTAAACGGTTTTATTCAAATGGTTCCAGCCTTGTGCCGTAATGGGATGCTTACTTCCTCCTTTGGTTATGATATGTGAGCCTTGCCCGGGTTCCGTCATATAACCGATCACACTTATTTGCTCATTAAGAACCAGTTTATCATAATCGGATTGTGCAACTGTAAATAGTAATTCATAATCTTCACCCCCACTTAATGCACACGCTGTAGGATCCATTTCAAATTTATAAACTGCTTTTCGCATTTCTTCATGAATGGGGATCTTTTCTTCATAGAGCACACAGCCCAAATCACTATCCCTGCAAATATGGAGTATCTCAGAGCTCAGCCCATCACTAATATCCATCATGGATGTCGGTGTGACCTGGTTCTGCTCAAAAAACTCAACAATGTCCTTTCTTGCTTCAGGTTTCAGCATTCTTCCAATCACATAACTTTCATCTTCAAGATCAGGTTGAACACCCGGGCTTTCTAAAAAGATCTTTTTTTCCCTTTCTAAAAATAACAAACCCACATAAGCCGCGCCCAGATCGCCGCTTACACATAACAAATCTCCTTTCTTGGCTGTGCTTCTTTTTACATATTTATCCGGCGTCACTTCACCGATCGCTGTTATGGATATTATAAATCCTTTTTGTGAAGAAGTAGTATCGCCGCCCAACAGGTCAACATTATATTTTTCACAGGCAGCATACACTCCTTCATAAAATTCATCCAATGCCTCAACGCTAAACCGGTTGCTGATACCAAGGCTTAATAAAATTTGTGTGGGTGTCGCATTCATCGCATAAATGTCACTCAGGTTTACAATGACAGATTTATAACCGAGATGTTTAAGTGGCGTATAGATCAGGTCAAAGTGGATACCCTCTACCAACAGGTCAGTTGAAATAACGGTTTGTTTCCCGAAATGATCGATCACAGCTGCATCATCACCAACGCCAACTATTGATGAAGCATTTTGTATTTCTATATTTTTAGTAAGATGTTCGATGAGTCCGAATTCACCCAATGATCCTATTTCTGTTCTTTGCTCACTCATAATGATTTTTTATTTGTAATAATATCCGAAAGCTCATCATGGATCTTTCCATTCGTAGCTAAAACCTTATGCTGGTAAATTGAGAATTTTTGATTCTCATGATCGGTCACTTTACCACCGGCTTCTTCAACTATCAGATAACCTGCTGCGCTATCCCAGGGTTCGAGTTTATGTTCATAAAATCCATCAAAGCGTCCGCATGCCACCCAGCATAGATCGATGGCTGCCGACCCGATCCTTCTTACCGGCACTCCTTTTCGAATCAGCTTATCAAAAATTTCCAATGGACCATTGGGCAGATTAATATAGGTATAGGGAAACCCTGTTACCAAACATGATCTCAGCACCTGCGTTTCATTGCTTACTGAAATAGATTTATCGTTCAGCGTCGAGCCTTTACCTTTTTCTGCTAAAAAAAATTCGTTTAAATGCGGATTATAGACAGCACCCATAATAATGTCCCCATCCTTTTCAATGGCGATAGAAACACAATTAAGAGGGATACCATGAGCAAAATTGACCGTGCCATCGATCGGGTCAATGATCCATTTGTAATTTGAATCCTGTATGAATTTTCCGCTTTCTTCGCCTAATAATTGATGGCCCGGAAAATCACCGCGAATCACATCCATGATTGCTTTTTCCGAAGCATGATCAGCTTCGGTAACAAGATTATTTACGCCTTCTTTATTGCTTATTTTAAAATCTGAATTAAAGAATCGAATGATCTCAGCTGCGCCTGCATGAACTGCTTTTATCAATGTATTTTTAAGCATGCGCAAAGATAAACTGTGATTTCAGATTTTTGTCCCGATATTTCGGAATAGATTTGACGCTTAATGATGATCTCAGTTATTATAGTAAATTATAACGTAAAGTATTTCCTGGAGCAGTGTCTTTATTCGGTCCGGGCTGCTTTGAAAAATTGCACAGGCGAGATCATTGTTGTTGATAATGCATCAACAGACAATAGTGTAGCCTACCTGCAATCCAAATTTCCATCTGTAAAATTCACTGCGAATTCAAAAAATACCGGCTTTGGTGGTGGTTGTAATAAGGGATTTAAAGCATCCTCCGGAGAGTTTGTTTTATTTCTCAACCCTGACAGCATTATACCGGAGGATTGTTTTGAAAAGTGCCTTCCTTTTATAAACAACCGCCCGGAAGCAGGAGCAATCGGTGTAAAGATGCTGGATGGATCAGGTAATTTTCTAAGCGAATCAAAAAGAGGGTTTCCTTCTTTACCTGCATCATTATTTAAACTAACAGGTCTTGCGCAGCTATTTCCTCATTCTAAATTATTTGCCAGGTATTACCTGGGTCATCTGGATGAAAATAAGGATCATGAAATAGACGTATTGGCGGGAGCTTTTATCCTAATGAAAAAAAATGTTTTTGAAAAGCTCAATGGGTTTGATGAGGCATTCTTTATGTATGGCGAAGATATTGACCTGAGTTACCGGGTACAAAAAGCAGGCTTTAAGAATTATTATTTTGCTGATACAGAGATATTACACTTCAAGGGCGAAAGCACTAAAAAAGGAAACCTCAATTATGTGAAGATGTTTTATAATGCAATGAGCACTTTCGTAAATAAACATTACAAAGGAAGCATTGCTGGATTGTATAAATTTTTTATTCATGCAGGCATTTGGCTGGTTGCATTTTTTTCTGTAATTAAAAAATTCATCGCCGGACTTTTTCATGTCAGCAATAAGAACTCCCCTCCGGTCACCGCTATCGTTGGTACGGAAGAAGAATATCAAAAACTGACTTTGCTGCTTAAAAGAATACAGCCGGGCGATCAGATAAGAAAAAGGATTTCAATAAATGAGCTTGCAGCTATGACTAAACCCTATCCTTTTAATGAATTAATAATTTGTGCAGGGACTATTACCTATAAAGAAACTATACAATTAATAAAACAGCTACCCGGAGATCTTTCCATTAAAATTCATGCTGCCGGAAGCAACAGTATTATTGGAAGTTCATCAAAAGATAAACCAGGCAATGCAATCGGGCTTGATGATCTATAGACGTATTTGTTCAGAGCTTACAGAAGATCCGTAGAATTTTGCTGCCTGCCTGTCAAAATCTGCAGCCGAATCTGTTGTATAAAAATGCCTGTTCCCGTTTTTATTTAGCCTTATTTCCATTTCGGAATGACGATCCAGGTAATCTTTTAAACTATTTGCCACTATTTCTCCCTGCGAGATTATTTTCATTCCTTCCGGAACATGAGCTTTTATTTTATCTATCAGCAATGGATAGTGCGTGCAAGCTAAAAGAATCGTATCAATTGACGGAGATTGACCCAGCAATTGATCAATGCATTTATCGATAAAATAGTCAGCGCCACCAGTACGATACTCATCATTCTCTACGAGCGGTACCCACATTGGGCATGCTTGCTGAAATAGTTTTACATCAGGAAAAAACTTTTCGGTTTCTATTTTATAGGAATCAGAAGCTACTGTTCCCGCTGTAGCTAATAGGCCAATATGTTTTGTCCTGGAAAAATTACCGATCACTTCTGTAGTAGGCCGTATAACTCCCAATACCCTTTTATCCGGACCGATAGCCGGCAGATCATTTTGCTGAATGCTTCGTAATGCCTTTGCAGAGGCCGTATTACAAGCCAGGACAATGAGCGGACAACCTTTATTAAAAAACCATTTTACCGCCTGCAATGTATATTCATAAACTGTATTGAATGAACGGGGACCATAAGGCGATCTTGCATTATCGCCGAGATATAAGTAATCATATTGTGGCAGTTTATTTACGATCTCCTTCATGACCGTAAGACCGCCATAACCTGAATCAAAAATACCAACAGGACCTTGAATGTGCATAAACAAAAATAAGCTGATGGTGTTACTAAAAGAAAAATCCTTCCGCAAGGCAGAAGGATCATTCTCTATATCAGTTAAATCAATTTAATTAGATGGTTTACCAGTAGCTGGCTTATTTTGTTGTTGCAATTGCGGAGGCAACTTCACCTTCAATTTTGCTGCAACAGCAAAAAGCATATCATCTCCTTCCGGTGCAACCAAAAAAGCATCTTTGCTCAATACATGCGTATATCCTTTTTCTTTTGCTACAGTTTTAATGGCGTCATATACTTTGGAGTAAACCGGGGTTAATAACTCTTCCTGCTTGGACTGAACAGCCTGCTGTGCTAATTGCTGAAAATTATTGATGAAGTATAAATGATTATCTCTTTCAAGTTTCATTTGATTCAAAACTGATTTTGGAGTACGTCCTGTATCGGATTTTGTGAGAATGCTGTCCTTGTATTGAAAGTTCTCGATTTCCAGCTTTAGCCTTGGATTTAATGAATCCGCCTGGTATTTCTGGAGCAGCGTATCGATCTTACCGGTTTCAGGCATTAACGATACCATATCATCGATACGAATGTAACCGATCTTTGTTTGTGCATTGGCAGAACCGGCTACTAATCCGACAGCCACCATCATTACTG
>Ga0105249_10003117_pt1 | contig 14331 bp, 9 predicted proteins | sample KBSS44metaG_FD_81522 | JGI IMG/M metagenome (GOLD analysis project Ga0105249, IMG submission 81522) | Switchgrass rhizosphere microbial communities from Kellogg Biological Station, Michigan, USA - KBS S4-4 metaG | ecosystem: Host-associated > Plants > Roots > Rhizosphere > Soil | place... | reverse complement strand
TTTCACGAAGCGATCGGCGACACGATCGCGCTGTCAGTTACGCCGGCTTATCTGAAGCAGCTCACCTTAATCGATAAAGTGCCGGACCAGACCGCGGACATAGGTTTCCTGCTGAATCGCGCGCTCGATAAAGTCGCGTTTCTTCCTTTTGGCTACCTCATAGATCAGTGGCGCTGGAAAGTGTTCTCAGGTGAAGTTGGACCAAACGATTACAACAAAGCGTGGTGGGATTTGCGGCTGAAGTATCAGGGAATCGTGCCGCCGGCGCCACGTACTGAGCAGGATTTCGATCCGGGCGCTAAGTATCACGTGCCGGCAAACACGCCGTACGCGCGCTACTTTCTCGCACACATTCTACAGTTTCAGTTTCATCGCGCGCTGTGTCGCGAAGCGGGTATTACGGGACCGCTCTACCAGTGCTCGATCTACGGAAACAAGAAGGCCGGCGAGAAACTGAAAGCGATGCTTGCGATGGGTCAGAGTGCACCGTGGCCTGAAGCGCTGAAAGCGATGACGGGCGAAGACAAAATGGACGCGACCGCGATCCTCGATTACTTCGCACCGTTGAAAACGTGGCTCGACCAGCAGAATGCTCACCCGCCTGCCGCCACGCAATAGCTAGAGCCGGGTGATGCTGCGGTCGCGGAGCACGTAGTGTGGTGTTCGCAGTTCGGTGACGATCTCGGCCGTCTGAAACTTGCGCAGCACGTCAGGCGGCCACACGCGATGTGCTCGGCCTTCGCGGACGGTTGCGTTGTTAACACGCATGAAGTCGAGGGTTGACGGAACCGAAGTCATCGACTTAACCAGCGAATACTTCGGCGTCCGGCGCCGGGCCAATGGGAATTGCATCGAGAGGATTGAGTTTGCTTGGGCTAGTACTTTCATAAACACCTTATGTTGAACTCGTATTAACGCCTGTCCACCTTAAAGGCAGTTCCAATCGACCACGGTTTCCAGCTTTTTCGCTTTACCGGATTTTAAAAGCCAAGAGGGACGCCAAGTGACGGCGCCCCTCAAGTTCATTGTTTATGCTCGGTTAACTGTTAGTTACGAGGCCAGCGGTTGTCCCAACGACCTCCTCGACGATTCCCAGCATATCGCTGGAAGCCCTCGCGGTAACCCTGTTCGAACGCATCACGGAAGACCTGCTTGTACTGTCCCCTGTTTCCGTAGGACGAGTTGTAGCCTTCAGTGGCGTTTCTCCAGTAGCGCGAACGCTGCGGGTCAAAGCTCTGGCCACGCTGTGCGTCAGCCGCACCGACGTTCATACCGTAGCTATAGCCCTGCTGGCGAGCGTTTTGATAACCGTAGTTTCTGTCGCGGTAACGATCGTCTCGACGATCATATCGGTCGTCTCGACCATCACGATCGCGATCACGCCACTGAGCCTGAGCACTGGAACTGGCCACTGTTAATACTCCGAACAGTAGGAAGAAAGCCAGTAAGTATCCACCAATTGATTTACTCGAGTAAGCTAGTTTCATGTGTCTCAAACCTCCTGTGGCGTACTCGGCAACTGCCATGCCCTTCGAATTTAGGTGGTTTTAAGAGAAGAAGTGTGGAGTTCTGACCCGATATCGTGCATTCAGACCCGCAGTTAGTCTCACGCAAAGACGCAAAGGCAGGTCAAGTGCTTCAGGCGCGCCTTTGCGTCTTTGCGTCTTCCTTTGCGCCTTTGCGTGAACTTCTTACGTTTAGGCCGGACGTTGCAGATAAGATCTGAGCTCGGGCCGCGTCGCTTTGCGCATCAAGGCGGCCTTGGCTTTCCATTCCATTGCACGACTCAACTCGACGAGAAAGTGAGGCTCGCCTGATTCGAAGGACGCGATCGGCGCGCCGTCCTGGTAGAGAATGCGGTTGCTCGTGTGGGCCGTGATGCGCGGGCCGGGGATGATGATGCCGACCAGATTCAATGGGTCGGCAGCGCTCACTGAGATCAAACTCTCCTGTGCGCCCGCGCGGCGAATCGCACGAAGCATTCCGATGGCTTCAGGCAGAGCAAACTGTTCACCTGAAATACCGGCGACAAAACGTCCACCGCGGACCTCACCACGCATCTCGAGTCGATGATAGAACCGCAGCAACACACGCCACGGCAGCGCCATTCCTTCTCGTTCGAGCAGACGTTTGAAAACTACTCCGTAGCGTTTGAGCAATGCCCACGCGACTTCTTCAATCAGGGCCTGGTCGTTCACGTTTGGAGGAGTGTTGTTGCGGTGCAGGATCGACCAGCGGCCGGCGCTCGCCATCTCGTAAACAGGTTGTCGATGTTTCCTGCGCGACGCTGCCTGTGTCTTACGGCTTCCAGGCGTCAGCAGCGCACGCAGTCCTGCGAAGCTGTCGGAGACGACCACGCCATTCGCCACGAGGTCAGCCAAAGCCTCTTCAACCTGGCTGCGCAACAACTCCGTGTTGTCGACGATGTCAGTGAAGAACGACGCTCCACGTGTTTTCAGATAGTCATAGACCGTTTGCGTGGTGGTGGAGAATTCCGACGTGCTCGTGGGTGCAGGCTGCGGGAAGACTGAGCTCCAGAGTGCGAAGTTCTTGCGTCGCAGGAGCGCGATCGGTGTGTTGCGCACTGGTCCGGAGCCACGCGTTCGTTCTGCGTTGTCTGCTGCGGAGCGCACGAGTGGAGTTAATCGCGCCCACACCACTTCGCCAGACAAACACAGAGCATCGAGCCACGCGGGATCGTACTCGACCATTCGCGCGGGCAGCAGTTCGCCTTCCCAAGCCGCGGCCGGCGCTTCAACACCTTCCAACTGCTCAATGATGGCCTTGAGACTTTCCGGCCCTTCCATCTGGTGATCAGGCGTGAGCTTCTGCCACGCAAGGAGGAAGCGGATGAAGTCGCTGCTGGCAACGGGCTCGATCTCCTGTCGCAGTCGATTCAGTGTGTAACTGTGAATGCGAGCAAGCAGGCGCCGCGCGCTCCATTCAGTGACTGTGTTTCCAGGTGTGAATTTGCCGCGGATCACGAAACCTTCCGCTTCGAGTTTCAGCAAAGCGGTTTCGATCTCGAGCTTGTTCAAACCGGACGAAGCGACGAGTTGATCCACAGTTACTGGCCCGAGTCCTTCCAAACGCCCGCGAACGATCTCGACGAGCGCGTCTTCGAACGCCCACGGCATGCGAGCAACGCTTTCCGGCGCAGTAATCGGCGGGTGTAGCTCGGCGTTAGGATAAACGATGCTTAGTTGCGGCAAGCGCTCGGCTGCAACCCACAATCTGGTCGTGGGAGTGGACATTACCGCGGCGCGACGATCGGCATTCAACTCAGCAAAGAACTCCTGCCACGGTGCGCCTTCCGCATCGGTGACAAAACCTAATTCCACCAGCGCGTCGTGCAGCTCGTCAGCATTGCGCGGCTCGGGCCAAACCTCGTCGCGAACACGATCGATGGCGGCCTGATCGAGCTTGCCCATGTCGGCTGCTGTTTCCGGGTCGAGCCAGCGTCTTTGAAACACCGCGCGTGTGCGACGCTCTTCAAGCGGCGCATCGTCGAGATAAGCGTACGGCCGCGCGTTGAGAATCTCCTGCGAGAGTGGCGAAGCCTCGATCACGTCGCGCGCGAACAGGTTCTTCTCGTTTCGCTCGATTGAAGCCAGCAGACGTTCGAGGCCCTCGATGTCCATCGCCTCTTCGAGACAGTCTTTGACTGTTTGATCGACAAGCGGGTGTGTCGGAATCTCGCGTTCGCCAGTCGGAAGATTCTCGGCGCACGCGACCTGGTCCGGGAAGATGGCAGTCAGCAGATCTTCCGCATCCATGCGTTGCAACTGCGGCGGAATCTTTTTACCGCCACGACGTCGCAACACGGCCAGTGAGCGCGTCACATTCCAGCGCCAGCGAATATTCCACATCGGCGCGTCGAGCAATGCCTGGCACAAAAGCTGTCTCACCGTCTTTGAATTCAGGTAGTGAAAAACATCATCAAGCGGAAAGCTATGCGTTGGCCCAAGCGAAAGCACGATCGCATCTTCGGTGGCTGCCGCCTGCAACTCGAAATTAAACTTCCGACAAAAGCGCTTCCGCAGCGCCAACCCCCACGCGCGATTCAAACGACTACCAAACGGCGCGTGCAACACGAGCTGCATACTCCCGCTATCATCAAAAAATCTTTCAAGGACGAGATTGTCCTGCGACGGCATCACACCCAACACAATCTTCGCACCCGCGAGATACTCAACAATCTGCTCCGCCGCGGATTCAGAGATCCCAACCTCACCCGTCAACCACCTCTCAGCCGGTTCCAAATTAACCCCAGATCCGTTCTCATCCGCGTTAATCCGCGTCGCGATTTCTTCCCGCAACCGCGAAACCGAGATGGACAGTTCATGCGTCCTTGCCGGCGCTTCACCCAGCCAGAACGGAATCGACGGCGGCTGACCATGCGCATCCTCGACTCGCACCTTGCCCTGCTCGACACGCAACACACGCCATGAGGTGTTTCCGAGTTGAAAGATATCGCCCTGCAAACTCTCGATCGCAAAGTCTTCATTCACTGTGCCGATAACGAGATCGCTCGGCTCGAGTACAACTGCATAGTCCGCGGTGTCGGGAATTGCGCCACCGGAAGTTATCGCAGCCAGCCGCGCGCCTCTGCGACCGCGCAAACGCTTATTCACCGCATCGTGATGGAGATACGTCGACCGCCGCCCCCGTTTCGTGCTGAATCCTTCAGCCAGCATCCGCACGATCGAATCAAACTGCTCGCGCTCCAAGTTGCGATACGGATAAGCGCGACGAACTGTGCGGAAGAGATCGTCTTCGCCCCACTCTTCGGCAGCGACAGCCGCGACAATCTGCTGCGCGAGAATGTCGAGTGGTTTTTCGGGAATCTCCAAACGATCCAGCTCGCCGCGCCTCACCGAATCCACAATCGCCGCACACTCGACCAGCTCATCGCGCGAGAGTGGAAAGATTCGTCCCTTCGGAAAACCAGCGACCGTGTGATTTGAACGACCGACACGCTGCAAAAAGCTCGCAATCGAACGAGTCGAGCCAAGCTGGCAAACGAGATTCACGTCGCCGATGTCGATACCGAGCTCGAGCGATGCAGTGGCGACGAGCGCGCTCAACTCACCGGATTTCAATCGCTGCTCAGCCTGCAGACGGTGCTCGCGCGCGAGACTGCCGTGATGCGCAGCGATGTTCTCCTCGCCGATGCGCTCACCGAGATGTCGTGCGACTCGCTCGGCCAATCGCCGTGTGTTGACGAAAACGAGTGTGGTGTGGTGCTGGTGAATCAGTTGGGACAGTCGATCGTAAACTTCCTCCCAAACCTCGCCTGACATCACGGCTGATAAAGGCGACTCGGGCACTTCGATGGCGAGGTCGAGTTTCCTGACGTGACCGCTATCGATGATCGCGCAGTCGAGGTTCTCAGTGCCGACCAAAAAGCGCGCGACTTCTTCGATGGGGCGCTGCGTCGCTGAGAGTCCGATGCGCGTCAACGAAGCCTTGTTCGAACGCACGAGCTGTTCGAGCCGCTCGATGGAGAGCGCGAGGTGCGAGCCGCGCTTGTCGCCGACAACAGCATGAATCTCGTCGACAATCAGCGTGCGCGCAGTTTCGAGCATGCGGCGGCCGCCTTCACTGGTCAAAAGAATGTAGAGCGACTCGGGCGTGGTGACGACGATGTGCGGCGGACGCTTCGTCATCGCTGTTCGTTCGGAGGCGGGCGTGTCGCCAGTGCGAACGAGCGTGCGAATGTTGACTTCGGGCAGACCGAGCGCTTTGAGCTCTTCCTGAATTCCTTCGAGCGGGACCTGGAGATTGCGCTGCACGTCGTTGCTGAGCGCTTTGAGTGGTGAGACGTAGATGACGTGCGTGGAGTCGTCGAGTTTTCCTTCAACACCGAGACGGACCAGATCGTCGATCGCAGACATAAACGCGGCAAGAGTCTTACCGGATCCGGTGGGTGCGGCAATCAGCGTGTGCCGCTGCTTCTTGATCTCAGGCCATGCGTGTAGCTGCGGCTCGGTCGGGGCGGGAAAGCTGCGCGCAAACCAGCGCGCTACTGCTGGATGGAAAAGTTCGTGTTTCATAGGTGAAATGCATTATAGTCGATAGGCCATGTAAGTCCTATAGGACAGATTAGGTGTTACTCGAACTGTTTCCTGAACTGCTCGAATTGTTCTTTTAGCTTCTCCACTTCCGCCGCGAGCTCGTCAACCTTCTGTTCCAGACTCGCCCGCCGCGATGGACTCGCCGCAGCCACGCGCTCGGTTTCAGCCAGCGCTTCGAGATCGATCTCGCCATTAAGCAGATGCGCGAACCGGCCTTCTTTCTGTCCCGGCTGGCGCGGCAGTCGCGCGACGAGTGGCTCCGAATCACGCGATATCAGCCCGTTGAGCGTCGTCTCAACTTCTTCCAAACTTGCAAACTCGTACAGGCGTCCCGCATTGCCACGCAACTCACCGAGCGTCTGCGCGCCGCGCAACATCAAGGCACACATCAGCGCCACTTCAGGATGACGCAGGTGCATCACTTCCGGCATCACGTGCTTGTACTTCGGCACGCGACTCGTGCTGCCGTAAAAGACATACGCGAGGTTCTTCTCACGCAGGCTCTCCACGGCGTCGGCAACCTGGTTCTCGGGATAAGTCGTGACGGGATTGCGGTTGTTCTTCTGATTGCAAGCGAGCGTCAGCGCGTTGAGCGTGAGCGGGTAGTATTCGGGTGTCGTGACCTGCTTCTCGATCAGCGAACCGAGAACTCGGGTTTCAATGTCAGTTAGGAATGTCGTCATGGTTGAGAAATTCTCCCGCAAAGGCGCAAAGACGCAAAGGTGAAAGAAGTTCCTCTTTGCGCCTTTGCGCCTTTGCGGGAGAAATAGATCTATTGATTGTCGCCGTCAGCAGTGCTCGGCCGTTGTCCTTGCCCGCGTGGCTCCGTGCGTCCAACGCTCAGGTTGTCGTAATTCAACGCCGCATTGAACACCAGGAAAAACTCGCCCTGCGTCTGGTGCCGCCACATCGGGTTCGTCGCAAACATCACGACGTGCCCGCGCCCGACCGGCACATCAACAATCGCCGGCCGGTTCGCAAGCTCATTCCCACCTGCCAGCATGCCGCTGACAAGCAGGTTCTTCTCGTCAGACGCAAAACGCAGCACGATACGCGGTCGCATCTGCGGTGGCACGTAGAACGGACTCTCGCGCAGATCAGCTTCGGGATCCGGACGGTTGTTAGGATCCGCGGGCCGTGGCTGTGGCATAGCCTGAATCACGTCTGGATCGTTAACACCACCGCGTCCGGAAGCGCGCGAGCCGCCGCCACCGCCGCCGCCCTGACCACCACCTCCACCGCCCGGGCCGCCACCGCCTCCTGTCTGCACCTGAAACAGCGGCGACTGGCTGAAGTAGATCGGCAATCCGGCATCGTAGCCATAAGCAATCGGGCTCTTCCGATCTGAGAAAGTCGAGTTGTAGATCGAGCCACGCGCCTGAAGCTTATCAGCGGGTTGAATCGAAACGCCGTTCGTGATGCCGTAGTCAATCGGCACCTGAGAAATTCCGCCGATCGTGATGAACAGCCCGCCGTCTTCTATGAACTTCTGCAAGTTAGCCACGCCGGCGACTGTCATTCCACCGCGCATGTCGTCGGTCTGGTCAGGCGAGTTTCCGAAGTTCGGCGTAATCGCTGATGCTTTCCACGGCATCGGGTCACCACGTCGGGGCGTGCCGTTGACGATCGTCTGCGCGGAGCCGCCGACCGGCGGAAAGATCAGCACATCGAACTTCTCGCGCAGGTTCGGCGTGTTGCGAATCACATGATCGGAGATGTACGTGTACGGAATCTGGTACTTGTCAAACTCGATGCGGAACCAGCCCTCGTTTTGCGTGTTGATCCAGGTGTGAACAATCGCAATGCGCGGGACCGCGAGCTCGTGCGTCTTCACTTCCGGCAGCTTGTCGATACCAACTGCCTTCAGTCCGAGCTCAGTAGCAGCAGAGTCCAGCCGCGACCGCAAATCCGCGGGATTGCCGTCCTTCTTGATGATGAACGTTCCGGTGTTGTATTGCTGATCGCCAACCTTGAACGAATCTTCCGCGGCGCTCATCTTCACGTCTTTCAACCGGAAGCGAAGCGTCGCGAGCGTGTTGTCGGTGTTGTGGTTGATCAAGTAAGCGACCGCTGATGCCGGGCCGGTTAGTTGTCCGGTCACTTTCGCGTCTTGCGTGAGCATAGTCGCAGGCGCGTCGAGCACGCTCTTATCGATTACGCGCACGGTTTTGACGTTGCGCATCGCGCCCATCGTCCAACCCGTGTCGTCGTAAGGCGCTGGATCGCTGACGTTGTAATACTGCGTGTCGAGCAGCATGTCGGCCATGCGCGAATACGGCTGGTCCATGCGGACGATGTACGAGCCCGCCGGGTATTTCTGATCCTTGACGCTGAACTCCTTCGTCGCACGATGCACTTCCACGCCTTGCAACCGCAGCAAATTCACCATGTCGGCGGCTTCAACCGGACGCGGCGTGTCGCCGGGAATGATGTAAGCCGCGGGGCCTTCGTTGGCAGCCTTCGCGATCGAGCGTTTGCTCTTCAGGTAGAAGTTGTTCAGGAAACGTTCCTTCTCCTTGGCGACAAAGTTCATCGCAAACAGGATTGCTGACTGCTGCATGTTGACGTTGTTGCGCATCGACCAGTTCACGCGCGGGAACGGCGGATTGGGCCGGTACCAGACACGCGAGGTCTGGTTGGCGCCGAGAGTTCTCTCGCGCGTGTCAGCTCCACCGTTGCCAAACGTCTCGTAGAAGCGACCGATCGCGTTGTGACCGGTGGCGATGTAGAGCATGTAATTCGGCGCCCAGCCATCGTAGAAACCGTGCGTCCAAACACCGGGAACGCCGCGTTTCGTCATCTCTTCGATCTCGTGATACGCGAGCAATTGAAACTCGTCGATAGCGAGCGGATCGAGCCAGGCGTTGTACGGGCCTGTACCGGTCATCGTGTAGAGATACGGCACCGATTCGTGCAGGTCGTGAAGCACAGTCGGGTGATAATCGAGGAACGTTCGCATCTGGTTGCGCGTGAGCGCGAGTGCGAGTCCGAGACCGTCGCGGTTGTTGTCGTGTGCGACGTACTTGCCCCAGTAGAGTAGTGGCGGCGTCGGTTTGCCGGGGTTTGCTTTGCGATAGTTGTACAGATCGACCATGCGATCGCGGCCATCGACTTCGAGCGCCGGAGTGATCATGATGATCATGTTCTTGCGAATGTCTTCGATGAAAGGCGAGTCCTCGACCGCGAGGCGATACGCCATCTCCATCAGCATCTCGGGCGAGCCGGTTTCGGGCGAGTGGATCGAGCCGGAGGCCCAGTAGAACGGCTTACCTTCCGAAATCAGCGTTTGTGCTTCTGCGTCGGTGACCTTTCTCGGGTCGGCGAGTTTCGCGGTGATCTCTTTGTAACGGTCGAGCTTCGCGAGGTTCTCTTCATCACTCACGAGGACGAGCATCTGCTCGCGTCCCTCCTCGCTTTTTTCCGGCGCGACAAGCACGCGCACGCGCGGCGACGCTTTCGCGAGCTCACGGTAGTAACGATAGAGATCTTTCGTGTAAGTGAGCTTGTTCGGAGTTCCGACGGCGTAACCCAAAACTTTTTCAGGAGAAGGCACCTTGTCAGACAGCGGCAGGTGATCGACGAGCTCGGTCATGAAGTACTTTTCAGTCGTGTATTCGGCGATCTTCGCGCCATAAGCCGTGTCGAGCGGAGACTTTGGTGTGGTGTATTTCGGATTGACGGGTGTGTTTTTCGCCGGGGTTGAACGGCTGGTGCTGGTGGGTTCAGCATTCGCATTGCTGCGCGCCTCAGTCTGCGCGATCGCTGATCCAGCAGCAAACACCACAAAGACAAATGTAGCGAGCAGTTTTCGGAGTTCTGAGGACATGATATTTCTCCTTTAGTTAGGTAGGCCTGATCCGCGTAGATCTCTTTTTAAGATCCGTCTAATCCGTGTTACCGATCCTGTGCACACCGAAATCCCGAAAGCATCCAGCGTTCGTGGGCGTGGAAGAAGTTTCGGTACGTCGCTCTGATGTGCAACTGTGGCGTGGCAAACGAGCCGCCGCGCAAAACCTTTTGATTGACGAACCACTTGTCGTTGTATTCGTCAAACTCTGACTTGAATCCCGGGAACGGCACGTAGTCGGAAGTGGTCCACTCCCACACCTCGCCGATCATCTGCTGGCAGCCGTAAGCGTTCGCGCCTTCCGGGAAAGCGCCGATTGGTGCGACTGACCAGAAATCGTTCTCGAAAAGATTTGCTTTGCCGCTGGTAGGGTCAGTGTCGCCCCACGGAAATGCCGTCCTGACGTTGCGGCGTGCATCATAACACGCAGCCTTCTCCCATTCCGCTTCGGTCGGGAGTCTTTTGCCGGCCCACTTCGCAAACGCTGAGGCTTCGAAATAACTGACGTGAGAAACGGGCTCGTCTTTCTTGCTCGTCGCCGGATGCAGACCGGCGAAGTCGCGAATCATCCACTCACCGTCGTGCAGCTCCCAGTAAAGCGGCGCGCGCCAGTGCTCACTATTCACTGTTGCCCAACCTTCGGAGAACCACCAGCGGAAGTTTTGATAACCGCCTTCGTTGATGAATTCGAGAAAGTCGCCGTTGCTGACTGGGGCTTTGTCGAGGGCGTAGTTCTGGAGGAAGACCTGGTGCGCAGGCTTCTCGTTATCGAACGCGAAGTCGTAGGAACGACTTGCGCCGGCGTGGTCGTAACCTAACCAGAACAGACCGCCTTCAATCTCAGCCATGCCTTCAATCCGCGTTGACGATTGCGGCAGTGGCTGCATTAACACGTCAAACTGATCGCACAAAAGATGTTTGATATCGTAGACGAGTAACTCCTGGTGCTGCATCTCGTGCTCGAGTCCGAGTCGTACCAGCGACAGCAGCGTCTCCGATAAATTTTCCGGTGATTGCAGCAGTTGGAGTACTTGTTCGTCGATGTGATTGCGGTAAGCGACGGTTTCTTTAACAGTCGGCCGCGACTTCGTGCCGCGTTTCGGACGCTCGATACGCTCGCCGAAGCCCTCGTAGTACGAGTTGAAGTAGAAGAGGAAATCTTCGGAATAGACTCGATAACCGGGCTTATGCGCTTGCAGTACTGTTTCGAAGAACCAAGACGTGTGGCCGATGTGCCAGCGCGGCGGGCTCATGAAGTCCGCCGTTTGTATGACGTAATCTTCGATCTCGAGCGGCGCGACGATCTGCATCGTGCGTGCGCGGACTTGCTTGTAAAGCTCCGCTATGGAGACGGAATCCTGCCTTGAGATCTCGCGGATTGTCGAAGCCATGATTGATTGCGTTAATAATAACCGCTATGGCTCGAAAAGCGAATCGGACCTATTTGCTCACGATAATCTTTTGGGGGCTTTCCGGGAGAGCCCGGCCAATCCTGCGCGCTTTCGGGTAATGTTCGTTGAGCGTGCGGAGAAGAGCTTCGCTTTTGTCTTCGGCGATCGCGATCAGCATTCCGCCGGCGGTCTGCGGATCGAACAGTAGCTTGGTTATGTTTTGATCGACCACCTCAGCGATCTCCACATCCGCACCCACGTATTCACGATTCGTTTTGTCACCGCTGGTCAACATTCCCTGCGACGCCAACTCCAATGCGCCGTCGAGCAGCGGAACCGCACTAGCATCGATTTCGATCGTGACTTTGCTCGCGCACGCCATTTCCCACGCATGACCCAGCAGTGCGAAACCCGTCACGTCTGTCGCGCCCTTCACGCCAAACGCCAGCATCGCTTCGGCTGCGAACTTGCCAGGCGTCAGCATCGTCTCAACTGAACCCGCAACAACCGAATCATTCGCGCGTCCCTTCTTGATCCCCGTGGAAATCACTCCCGTTCCGATCGACTTGGTCAGAATGATCGCATCACCCACGCGTGCGCCGGAATTCTTCGCCACTTTGTTTGGATCAATCACACCGGTAACCGAATAACCGAACATGATCTGCTCGTTATCGACGCTGTGTCCGCCAATCAACGTCACACCATACTTGTTGATGGTCTCCAACCCACCGCGCATAATCTCAGCCAGAATCCCCGGATCGACGCCTTTCTTCGGAAAACACGTGATGGCCATCGCGGTAATCGGCGTTCCGGCCATGGCCCAAACGTCGTTGATGGAGTTGAGCGCTGCGATGCGGCCATAGTCGTACGGGTCGTCAACGATCGGGGTGAAGAAATCGAGCGTCTGCACGATCGCGAGGTCGTCTCGAAGGCGGTATACACCCGCGTCGTCGGCCGTTTCAAAACCGACAATCAAATTCGGATCATGAGGTTGTTTTGGTAGCCCGCTCAGAACCTGAGCGAGTAAGCTCGGGCTAAGCTTCGCCGCTCAACCAGAACACGCAACCATCTCCGTCAGCCGCATCGGATCACCTCCTTCCTAAAACATTTATGCCACAAAAAAGCACAAAAATCACAAAAGGTTAAACTGATTTTGAGCCTTCTGTGCCTTTTTGTTGCTATAACGAGCAAAATGCCGAAACGAATCATCCGCATTGGACCGGCTGGCTGGTCTTATAAGGACTGGGAAGGGGTGGTGTATCCGCAGAAGCCGGGGAAGGCGTTTGATCCGCTCGAATATCTTGCACGGTTCTTCGATACGATCGAGATCAATAGCAGCTTCTACCGGCCGCCGGCGACGACGACGACCAAATCGTGGGCGAAGCGTGTGGCTGAGAATAAGAATTTCGTCTTCACTGCGAAGTTGCACCGCGTATTTACGCACGAGCGTGGCAAGGCGACGAAGAAGGACGAGAAGGAATACCGGCAAGGCATGGATGTGCTGGCGAAGGCCGGCAAGCTCGGAGCGGTGCTGCTCCAGTTTCCTTGGTCGTTCAAAAACACCCCCGATGATCGTGTTTATCTCGCGAAGCTGCTGGAGAAGTTCTCAGATTATCCGCTGGTGCTGGAGGTAAGGCACGCGTCGTGGAACACGCCGGACGTTTATGAATGGATCGAGGAGCGTGCTGTCGGGATCTGTAACATCGATCAGCCGATGTTTAAGAAGTCGATTCGTCCGCAGGCGTTAACGACGTCGCCGGTTGGTTATGTGAGGCTTCACGGCAGAAACTATAAAGATTGGTTTCGTGAAAAGGCGGCGCGTGATGAGCGTTACAATTACCTGTATTCGATTGATGAGCTCGATCCCTGGCTGACCCGTATCAAGGAAGTGTCGAAGCAGACTCGCGAGACGTACGTGATCACAAACAATCACTTCCGTGGGCAGGCGGTTGTGAATGCGGTGGAGATAAAAGCGGCGTTGGAAGAAGGGCGTGTTCCCGCTCCGGAACCGCTGTTCAAGGTTTATCCGAGGTTGAAGGAATCGGCGATCCCGGATGAGGGGGAAAATAGACTATTCGAGTAAGTCTTAGACAGGATTACAGGATTTTCAAGATGAACAGGATTTCACTGTCGCCGGCGTGTTTTGTTGCTTCCCATCGAGACGATCACGTCAAATTCATCTTTCGTCAATGGCATCACTGACAGTTGCGACTGCCGAATTAACGGCAGTTGACTAAGACGTTTGTCGTAGCGAATAGCTGCGAGCTGAACAGACGTTGCCAGAGGCTTGACCGGTTTGAGATCAACTGCAACCCACTGCGGGTCGTCGGCAGTCGGATCCGGATATGCCCCCTTCACGACTTCCGCCAAACCCACAACTTCTTTTCCCTTTCCCGAGTGATAAAAGAGGACCTTGTCGCCGGGCTTCATCGCCTTCAGATTATTTCTGGCCTGGTAGTTTCGCACGCCCGACCAATCAGTGCTGCCGTCTCTCACGAAGTCGTCCCAGGAGTAAGTCTCAGGCTCCTGCTTCACCATCCAGTAGCTGTGTTTGTTTTTAGTTGATGCTTTCATGAAAGTGACCCTGATCCTCTACAATTCTGATATAGACCAACGACAAAAGGACAAAACATGCTCAAAGAGGGATCTACTGCACCTGCATTCAAAACCACGGACGCCAACGGCGAAACTGTAAGCTTAAAAGATCTTCGCGGACAGAAGGTAGTGCTTTATTTCTATCCGAAAGACGACACGCCAGGTTGCACCAAAGAAGCCTGCTCGTTTCGTGATGCCTTTTCTCAGTACAAGAAGAAGGGTATCGCGGTGTTAGGCGTTTCGCCAGACACCGAAGCCAAGCACCAAAAGTTCGTTACCAAGTACAAACTCCCATTCACACTGCTAGCCGACACCGATAAATCGATCGCGGAGGCTTACGGTGTTTGGGGAGAGAAGAAGTTCATGGGACGGACGTACATGGGTGTTCATCGGACCACCTTTTTGATCGATGAAAAAGGCA
>Ga0105249_10003115_pt1 | contig 14334 bp, 12 predicted proteins | sample KBSS44metaG_FD_81522 | JGI IMG/M metagenome (GOLD analysis project Ga0105249, IMG submission 81522) | Switchgrass rhizosphere microbial communities from Kellogg Biological Station, Michigan, USA - KBS S4-4 metaG | ecosystem: Host-associated > Plants > Roots > Rhizosphere > Soil | place... | reverse complement strand
TTTGTATGCATTGCAGACCATGTCTGATGATCTGGCAACGCTGCATTGGCGCACAGTGGGCGGGCAGAGCGCCCCGGTGATCATAAGAACACGCGGTCATCGTTTGGAGGGCATCTGGCATTCGGGTTCGTTGATGTCTGGCATTATGAATCTCGTGCGCGGCGTGAATATTTTGGTGCCGCGCGATATGACGCACGCCGCAGGTTTCTATAATACGCTGTTGAAGGCGGATGAACCAGCACTGGTTGTGGAAGTGTTGAATGGCTATCGCGTGAAGGAACGCCTGCCGGATAACGTGGGTGAGTTTACCGTACCATTAGGCGTGCCTGAAGTGATCCGTTCGGGGGGTGATGTTACGGTGGTCACGTATGGCGCGTGTTGTCGTATCGTGATGGACGCGGCGGATAAATTGTCAAAGGCAGGTATTGAAATCGAAGTGGTCGATGTACAGTCGCTGCTGCCGTTCGACATTCACAGCATGATCGTTGAATCGTTGAAGAAAACCAATCGCGTGATCTTTATCGACGAGGATGTGCCGGGTGGAACGTCCGCCTATATGATGCAGGAAGTGATCGAGAAACAAAGTGGGTATTTTCATTTGGATTCACCAGCCCGTACTTTGAGTGGTAAAGCGCACAGACCGGCTTATGGGTCAGACGGCGATTACTGGAGTAAACCAAGTGTCGAAACGGTATTTGATGCTATTTACGAAATGATGAACGAAGTTAACCCAAATCAGTATCCGAAGATTCTCTAAATACAAAGTACGCGAAGTTTTAAAAGATTTTTCTGGCGGTCTTTGCGTGCTTGGCGGTTCAAAAAGGAGAACGTATGGCGACGAAAGTCTTAGTTCCATTATTAGGTGAAGGCGTTGAGGAAGTAACTGTTATTAAATGGTTGAAGAAGGAAGGCGACTCGGTCAATGAGTTGGAGCCTTTGCTTGAAGTTAACACGGATAAAGTGGATACCGAGATCCCTGCACCAGCCTCAGGGATAGTATTGAAGATCATGGCGGAGGAGGGACTCCCTGCGAAGGTGGGGTCGGTGCTGGCGTTTATCGGGAAGGTGGGGGAGAGTGTGGAAAGTGGAAATGTCGAAAGTGGAGCGGTGAAAGTCGAGTCGAAAGTCGAAAGCGATGCCCTGAGCCTATCGAAGGGTCAAACGTCAAGCGTTTCTCAAGCTGAGACCCTGGAAGTTCGACGTTCGACGGAGCTCGGCTTTATCTCTCCCGTAGTTGCAAAGATCGCGGCGGAGCATGATATTAATTTACAGCAGGTGAATGGAACAGGTTTAAATGGACGTATTACGAAGAATGATGTGCTGGATTATGTTGAAGCTGGAAAGCAGACAGCGCAAGTCGGAAGGCAGATTGGGGTTATTTCACCGGCCACCGGTCATACGTCACCCGTTGTTACACTGATAGCCGGCGACCAACTCATCAAACATACGACCATACGAAAACAGATCGCGGAGCATATGGTGATGTCCAAGCATACATCTCCGCATGTGTTGACCGTAATGGAAGCGGACATGAGTCGCGTGGCGAAGCATCGTGCAATGAACAAGGAAATCTTCGCGCGCGATGGAATCAACCTGACGTTCACGGCTTATTTCATGATGGCGATCGTCGCGGGGTTGAAGAATTATCCGACCGTCAATTCGTCGTGGTCCGATGATGGCATTCTCGTGCATAAGGCTGTCAACATTGGAATGGCGACCTCGCTCGGTGAAGAAGGCTTGATCGTGCCGGTCATCAAGGGCGCAGACAATCATTCACTTCTTGCCATGGCACGTTCCGTCAATGATCTGGCGAACCGCGCGCGCGCAAAGAAGCTTCAACCCGATGATGTGAAGGGTGGGACGTTCACGCTGACCAATCACGGCATCAGCGGATCATTGCTGGCTTATCCCGTCATCAACCAGCCGCAATGCGGAATCTTGGGAGTCGGCGCGCTGCAGAAGCGGGTCGTTGTCATAGACGATGCGATTGCCATCCGCCCGATGGTGTATCTGTCGTTTGTGTTCGACCATCGCATTCTCGATGGTGCATCTGCAGATTGGTTTTTGGCGAAGGTCAAAGAGACGTTGGAGAATTGGGCGTAAGAGTGTTTCAGGGAGTGGTTGAGGAAGTATATGTTCCATAAAACAACGGTCCGCTTCTTCACATGGATCAATCACATCAAGCCTGCACAGGATGAGATCACCCGTTTGCGCGCCGCGATCGCCATGATCGCCTCGGTGATGGGAATATTCTTTTCACTGGTTCTGGGAATCCCGGTCTATCTGTACGGCGAGCCTTTGGCTGGCTGGACGTTCTTTATTTTGGCGGTCTGGCTTTTTACCAGCACACTGCTATTCATTAAGAACAAATCCTCGCTGGCATTTTTGGTGTATTTCAATTTTATCGGATTGATCGTAACAAATTTTGCGGCCACTTTTCTGCTCGGCGGGGTGCAAAGTTCGGGCATGCTGATCATTTGGATCCTGATCACGCCATTGTTGACCCCCATCTTGATTTCTCCACGCCAGACAGTTTATTGGGCTGCCTTATTCCTGATTCTGGTGGTCGCGGCTTCCTATCTGCCGGACGCACTGGGTCAGTCTAATGCGCTGCCCATAATCATGCAAAAAGGTATGCTGTTGTTCAACGTCGGCGGGATCTCTATCTTTGTGCTGGTGGTAGTGCAACTTTTCGTGATTCAGCGCAATCAGTATCAGGAACAGTCCGACACCCTCCTGCTCAACATTCTGCCGCGCGAGATCGCAGATATTCTCCGCAGTGAGAACCGCATCATTGCTGACGCTTTCGAGGGCGCCAGCATCCTGTTCGCCGATGTGGTCAACTTCACACCCTTGTCTGCCAGCATGAGCCCGGTGGAGCTGGTGAATCTGCTCAACGAGGTCTTTTCACATTTCGATGTGCTTGCCGAAAAGCATCAACTCGAAAAAATCAAGACCATCGGTGATTGTTACATGGTCGCCAGCGGCATCCCGCGGGCACGCGCTGACCATGCCCAGGCGGTCACGTTGATGGCTTTGGATATTTTGGATTATGTCAAGAGCCGCGATTTCAACGGGCGCAAACTTGCCTTTCGTATCGGTATCAATTCCGGTCCGGTGATCGCGGGCGTGATCGGCCAGAAGAAGTTTGCATACGATCTGTGGGGTGATGCGGTGAACACCGCCAGCCGCATGGAATCGCATGGCACGAGCAACATCATTCAGATCACCCGCAGCACCTATGAGCTCCTCAAGGATGAGTTCAGCTGCGAGCCGCAAAAACCCATCTATGTGAAAGGGAAGGGCGAGATGGAGGTTTGGTATGTACTCGGGAAAAGATAGAAGGTATTCATGACAGAGAATCACACGGACCATGCCGATGTAAAAATTCATCCCCCTGTTTTATTGGTTCTCCATCTCGGCGCAGTTTATCTGTTGGGGCGCTTGATACCTTTGCCTTTTAGTGTTCCTCCATTGATCGAAAATATTGGATTTGTTTGCGTGGTGATCGGGTTTTTATTTGGATTGGGTGCGATCATCGAATTCCGCCGTGCCAACACCACCGTGGATCCGCACGGGGATGTTTCCACCATCGTTACCTCCGGCATCTATCGTTACACCCGCAATCCCATTTATCTCGGTTTTCTGCTAATGCTGATCGGGATTCCGCTCAACGGCCGGAATATTTGGGGCATTGTGCTGGCTCCCGTCTTCGTATTCCTCATGAACCGGCTGGCGATAGAAAAGGAGGAGGCTTATTTGGAGAAAAAGTTCGGGGAGTTTTACTCCAGCTACAAGTCACGTGTGAGGCGGTGGTTGTAAAATAGAACACACGTTCTGGTATAATCAGGCGAAAGGAGCGTGTGATATGTCCATCCAAAAATCCGAAATCAAATTAGATGTAAACGGCAACCCAGTCAACGTGTATCTCGCTTTCCCTTCTGATGGTGGACCCGGCGTATTGGTGTTGCCTTCCTGGTGGGGATTGAAAGATTTCTTCAAACAGATTTGCGATCAACTTGCAGAACATGGCTACAGCACGCTCGCGCCTGATTACTACGATGGGCGCGTTGCCAAAACAATTGATGAAGCCAAAGCGTTACAAGGTGCAACCGAGGGAACGAATCCCGAAATAATAGGTGATATCGTCAAAGCCGCAAAAGATTATCTGAGTTCGCTGACCAAAAACAAAATTGGCGTGATCGGTTTCTCCATGGGTACCTGGTGGTCTTTAGTGGTTGCAGAAAATGACCCTGATATAGCTGCCGTTATTTTATTTTATGGCGCTGGAGAGATGGATTTCAGTAAAGTGAAAGCAAAAATTTTGGGGCATTACGCAGAAACGGATGAATGGGAATCGTTGGACAACGTCCGCACGATGGAAGAGAAGATGAAAAATGCTGATGTGGAGGTGACGACTCATATCTACCCGAAAACTGCTCACTGGTTCATGGAATCGGATCGCCCCGAATATAACTCAGCCGCAGCCTCCCTAGCTTGGGAGCGGACGTTTGAATTCCTAAAGAAGAATCTTGCCTAGTATTCTAAGGAGTGTGCCATGTCTGCCCAAAAAACTGAAATCAAACTCGATGTAAATGGAAAATCAGCCAACGCCTATCTCGCTTCACCGTCTAACGGCGGACCGGGCGTTTTGGTCTTGCATGCGTGGTGGGGTCTCAAACCTTTCTTCAAAGAACTTTGCGATCAATTGGCTGAACATGGCTTCACCGCTCTTGCCCCTGATTACTATCAGGAACGCATCGCTAATACGATTGATGAAGCGAAAGCTTTATTGGAGCAACGCGATATTGAATTGATGGGCGATACCCTCAAGGCTGCAAAAGATTATCTGGTCTCTTTGCGTCCCGGTCATCCCATCGGTGTCATGGGTTTTTCGATGGGAGCCGCGTGGTCGTTGGCAGTTGCCGCGCATGAACCTGATGTAGCCGCGGTCGTTTTGTTTTATGGGATCAATGAGGTGGATTTCAGCAAAGTGAAGGCGAAAGTCCTGGGTCATTATAGTGACAGCGATGAATGGGAACCGCTGGAGGGTGTGCGCGAAATGGAACAGATTATGAAAAATGCAGGTGTGGACGCAACGCTTCACATCTACCCGAAGGTTGGTCATTGGTTCGTTGAATCAGATCGCCCCGAATACGACTCTCGCGCGGCGCCCCAAGCCTGGCATCGGACATTTCAGTTTTTAGGCGAAAACCTTGGATAAGGCTTGCTACAAAACAGCGTTGGTAAGAACACTGTTTTTATTTTTGCTATTTGATTTGCTCTCGGCGGTTTGAGCAAATTTTGTTTAGGTTATTTTTGCGATTTCATATATGCGTCAATCAGATGGTCGTACTGCCCCGTATTCATCTTCCAGATCGCTTCCCACCGTTTCGCTGACCAAATATTCCCACTGATGATCAAGTGGAGTTTGTCATAATATTCAGCCAGCGCCGGGTCCTGAATCTGATTTTTACCGCTTTCAAATGTTTTATCATATCCAGCGGGGATATCGCGACGGAAATGGGCGATATGCCAGTTTCTGATATCGGCGGGTTTGAGACGTGAAAGGAGCGGGTCTCCCAGCCCCAGCTCGTCGATGATGTGCACACCGGGACCCGCATAATATCCCGCCATGCCAACCCCGCTCAAAATACTGACTTTGATCTCCTCTTTACGAAGATAGAGCCCATATTCGGCAAATGGATACAATTTAAAGTCTTCGCTTCTGCTAAACAAGTGCAGATTTGAATAGCGGTTATGTCCAAATCGTTCATCGGCAATGTCGGTGGTGTTATCGAACGTAATAATGTCGCTCTCCAGGGGATTGGAAAAGGATTTCAGCGGAGCAATAATGAGCCCGAGCAATAACACCAGGCTGATCCAGATATATTTCTCCAATGTGGAAGCCTCTTCTGCGCGGCGAACCAGCAGGAGGACACTCAGAATGAGAGGCGTCGAAAAGAATCGTCCGCTCATAAAATCGCCGCCAATGTAAGCAATGTAGCCAAGATATAAGGCAATGCCCAGCGCAATTAAAATATCCGCTTTGCGTTTGCTGAGGAATGTCAGGCCCAACGCGGAAAATATGATCGTCAGTGTGATCGGATCCCAGCCGAGTGAATTGAGAAAATATAGAACGCCCTGGGTTGCCTCTTCGCTTAAGGGTACGCCTGTATTCATTTTTGCATAGAAAGTGTTCGGAATGGGAAAACCATAGTAGATGATCGAGAATATTTCCCACAAAATGAAAGGCGCAAACCCTGCGAGCATGATCAGAAAAGTGCGTCGATTGCGCTGGCCAAGAAATAAAGCCGCAAGGACGGGCAGATACAATAAAAGCGTATCCATCCGATTGAAGGTTGCCAGGCCAGCAACCAGACTCAAGAGAAAGAGATTCCTGTCCGAGAGAGGCTTTTCTGACTTAAAGTATAAAACCGCAAAAGTAACGGCGAATAGATGCGAGGCTGGGTTTTCCAGCCCAGAGGTGGAATAATCCACAAATGACTTCGAGAGCGTGAGAATTGCAAACGCCAGCAGCAAGCCGAAATTATTTTGTGGAATATTGACCAGCAAAACGAACATTGCCAGAGTTGATACGGCGATCGAAAACAGGATCAGGGTCAGGTGTGGATTCTTGATAACAGTATGCACGCCCGCCAACAAAAACATCCATAAAGGATTGGTAAATGTTTGCACACGTTCATCCACATTCCAGCGCAAACCATAACCGTGAATAAAATTGTCGGAGGTGCGCAGGGTAATGAAGGCGTCCTCCTCCACCCATGAAGTTTGAACCAGCAGGGCGATGAAGATCGCCAGCATGGGGATGATCAGCTTGCGGGCGCGCAGGGTTTCGAGCAGTGACATTGTCCGCAAGTTTATCACGCATGAAAACGGGTAAAATAAGAAATACATAACCGTCGTTGCGAGGGCAGCAGTCCAAAGCAATCCCTTCATGATAGCGGGGATTGCTCACTTGCACCAACACGCAAGTGCAGGTGTCGGCGGACTACGCCCTCCTCGTAATGACATAAACAGGAGATTTTTTTCATGGCAGAAAATTTTGATGTCGTTGTGATCGGAGCCGGACCAGCGGGATATGTCGCCGCGATCCGCGCTGCACAACTCAAGCAGAAGGTCGCGATCGTGGACAAACAGTGGATGGGCGGTGTGTGTTTGAATATCGGCTGTATTCCATCCAAGTCATTGTTGAAGAATGCCGAGGTGGCGCACACACTCCGCGAGCGCGGCAAGGATTTTGGGTTCTCGTTCGATAACCTAAAACTGGATTACAGCGTGGCATTTAAACGTTCGCGCCAGAATTCGGACCGTCTGGTCAAAGGTGTCGGCTTTTTGATGAGGAAGAATAATGTCGCGGTCTTTATGGGCTCGGCGACGTTCAAATCAAAAGATACATTGAGCGTGACCGACAAAGACGGCAAAGTGACAGAACTCAAGGCGAAGAATACCATCATTGCAACCGGCGCCAGTGCGGCGATGCTACCCGGTGTCACTGTGGATGGCAAGAAGATCGTCACCTATGTGGAAGCGATCATGCAGGATACCCTGCCAGCCTCTGTTGTGATCGTAGGGGGCGGTTCAATCGGTGTTGAGTTCGCAACGATCTGGAGTTCCTACGGTGTCGATGTGACGGTTATCGAATTACTGCCGCGCATCCTGCCGCGTGAGGATGAAGAAGTGAGCAAGGAGTTGACCAAGGAATTGACCAAGCGCGGGATCAAGATTAAGACTGGGATTAAATTTGAAAGTATTGCTGTCGCAGGCGATAAGGTCAAGGTGAAACTCCCGGATGCGACTCTGGAAGTGGACCAGGTGTTGGTGGCAACCGCCTTTACGCCGAACAGCAAAGGGCTGGGACTCGAAGTGGCGGGCGTCAAGGTCAGTGACCGTGGCATGATCGAAATCAATGAAAAAATGCAGACGAACGTCCCTGGCATTTGGGCGATCGGTGATGTGACTGGCAAACTGATGTTGGCGCATGTTGGCTCGGCGATGGGCATTATTTGCGCGGAAAATATCGCCGGCGCCGAAACCATCACCCTGAATTATGAAATGATGCCGCGCGCCACGTATTGTCTTCCGCAGGTGGCTTCGTTTGGACTGACGGAGGCGCAGGCAAAGGAACGCGGTCATGCCATCAAGATCGGGCGTTTCCCCTTCCAGCCGAACGGTAAGGCACTGGGCATGGGCGATTATGCTGGGTTTGTAAAACTGGTGGTGGATGAAAAATATGGCGAGATCCTGGGTGCGCACATGATCGGTCCGGAAGTGACCGAGTTGCTCCCGGAATTGACCCTGGCGCAAATGATGGAATTGACGCCGCACGAGATCGCGCGCAATGTACATGCCCACCCAACCTTGAGTGAGGTGCTGATGGAAGCGGCGCATGGAGCGGAAGGATATCCGATCCATATTTAGGCGGCGAATGGGCCTCCGGGTTCTTCAAGAACCCGGAGGTTTTGTTTCCGGGGAGCAAAGGCTGATGGAATCGATTCCGGTCCGGCCGAAGAGGGCGGCGGGAACCTTGTCCCGAAAAAAACAGTCTTATGGGTATAATTCAGCGCACGTTGCCATGCAGGACAGATTATTTTGTCACGAGCAGGCAGGAGGCATTATGAATCATCCACCAACACAACCGCGTAATGGGAACGGTCGTAAGGTTTCACAAAGAGGTTTGTTGAGTATTGCGATGTTGATTTTGAGCATGGGGGCTTTTGGAATTGCCGCGCTGGCCGCCGCAAAAATGGTATCGGATGTGCTGGGCGAAAACACAGGTACCCCCACGGTGGCTGCGGTGGTGCAGATCATTGTGGTTGGGCTGGCATATGCTGTTGGCTGGGTCACGGCCATGGTAGCGATCAGAGTGTATGGCAATCTGGTTTTGCCGATGCTGATCAAGTGGTGCGCCTGGGGTTGCCTGGCGATGGTATGTTATCTTTATCTTGCGATCTTGAAGCGTATGTATGCGCAGCCGGATGACCTTGGAAGGTTTATCAAATACCTGTTGGTCATGACAGGCGGGCTGGGCGCGATGGTGGGGTTCCACTTGATCATTGAAGATCATGACCTGCGACCATTCTCTGTACCTCTTTTGCTCATTAGTCTGAGTCAACTGGGAATGATCGTGTTTCGGTATGTTTTTGATACTGCCGATGTCAAGGTGTGGTTTTTATGGAAGGACCTGGCGTTTTTCTTTATGATGACAACCGTCTCGGTTTTTATGCTGGCGCATTGGGGCATTCTTGAACCTTTGCGCGCGCAGTTGTCGAATTATTTCGACCGGAACAGCAAGTCGATCCGTTCAAAGGATTGATGAGCGTGCGCTCCGCCGCATAAATCCACCCGGTTACTATCGGCGGGCAGATTTATGGATTAAGCGCTTACTTAGATTGACAAAGTAAGATGTGTAAAATTACATTGTGCCGCATACACATCTAAACTCGTAGTTTGAAATTATCCAGCTTGATGATAAAGGTTTAGTAAATCATGAGTGGGGCGGTAGCAAAAGGAGATGATCAGAATGGATTCAAATAGTAATCGGCCTGCCACAGGTTCCTGGATCGTGGGCGCGATCGTAGCAATTCTTGTATGTTGCGCCTGTGTGGCGATTCTGGGGGCGGGCGGGCTTATTTTTTATGAGTATCGCGGCCTGCCAGCCTTGAACACGACACCCATCCTCCCGTCCATTTTTGAGGATACCGCGACGCCTCTGCCGCCCGTGGAGCTGACCCGGCCTCCGATTGAATCGATCCCGCCGGAGACGCTTCAATCGCTATTAACTACAATTGTCCCAGCGAACGACCCATACGATTTGGCTTGTCGCTTAAAGGCAGTCTGTGACGTTGCAACGACTGTCCCGGCAAAGGTGTATAAACTGGGTGACCAGGAAACTTTCTGGGCGGCGAACGTGGATACGGTTGAGAATTTTCAAGCCAAAGCCACGCTCAGATATATCACACCGCACATGTATTTTTGGATCGAGAACGGCGCAAGCTATAACGAAAGTGATCTAAAAAAACTCGGGGATACTTTTGAGAACCAAATGTATCCCACCGACCGCGAGTTCTTCGGCAGCGAATGGACACCCGGTGTGGACGAGGACCCGCATATCTATGTTCTTTTCGTGCGCGGCACCGGTGCCTCGAATGCCGGTTATTACTCTTCACCCGATGAATATAACCCGCTGGTAAAGAAATATTCAAACGGACATGAGATGTTCGTCTTCAACGCTGATAATGTAGACCTCGCTTCAGAGGAAGCCTATAGTGTTTTGGCGCACGAATTCCAGCACATGATCCATTGGCATACCGATGCCAACGAATCGACCTGGATGAATGAAGGGTTCTCAGTAGTCGCTGAATTGCTGAACGAATATCCCGTTTATTTCGATCAATTGTATGTTGTGAATCCTGACCTGGGGCTCACGGACTGGTCACCGGACCCGGGCTCGAATGGACCTCACTATGGTGAATCTTTTCTGTATCTTGCCTACTTCCTGGATCGTTTCGGAGAAGATGCCACCAAGGCGGTAGTGAAAAACTCCGAGAACGGTCTCACCAGCATTGATGACACCTTGCAGTCACTCAATATCACAGATCCGCAGACCGGCAAGGTTGTCAACGCCGATGACGTATTCATGGACTGGGCTGCCACTTTATATCTGATGGATTCGTCGGTGGGTGATGGCCGCTACCATTATAAAAATTATCCAGAGGCGCCCAAAATCACTTCAACCGACAGCATTTCAAATTGTCCGACCTCCACGAGTGGTTCGGTCAATCAATATGGCATTGATTATTACACGATCAAGTGCTCGGGCGACTACACTTTGCATTTCAGCGGCTCCACGGTAGCCAGGCTGCTGCCGATGGATGCTCATTCTGGCAAATATTCGTTCTGGTCGAATAAGGGTGATGAATCGGATATGACCCTCACGCGGGAATTCGATTTTACCAATGTGAGCTCACCGATCGCCTTATCCTATTCCATGTGGTATGACCTGGAAACCGATTATGATTATCTCTTCCTCGAAGCCTCCACAGATGGCAAGAGTTGGCAAATCCTCAACACACCATCCGGCACCGGGGATGACCCCTCAGGGAATTCCTATGGCTGGGGCTATAACGGTCAGACCAACGATTGGAAACAGGAAAGCGTTGATCTTTCACAGTTTGCCGGGCAGAAGGTGCAGATCCGTTTTGAATACATCACAGACGCGGCGGTCAACGGCGAAGGCTTTTTGCTGGACGATGTCCAGGTCGACGCGCTTAACTACCAGTCCGATTTTGAAGCGGATGATGGCGGCTGGACTGCGAATGGATTTGTGCGCGTTGAAAACGTTTTGGCGCAAACCTATCGTCTGAGTCTGATCATCAAAGGGGATACGACCACGGTGACCCCCATCGAGTTAAATGCCGATCAGACAGCCGATATTCCGCTTTCGTTGAAGTCGGGTGAAGAGGCAGTCTTGATCGTAACAGGCACAACCCGCTTCACAACGATTCCCGCCGCGTATCAGATCGAGGTCAAATAATGACCACTGCACCAAAATCAGAGGTGTTGAAAATGGCGGAACTCGCGGCTTACCAGGATGGCTCGGTAGTCAGCCGCCAGATCACCAAAGCGGATGCAGGCAACGTCACGCTCTTTGCCTTTGATAAGGATCAGGAACTGAGCGAGCATACAGCGCCCTTCGATGCGCTTGTGCAGGTATTAGAAGGTGAAGCCGAAATAAGAATTTCAGGCAAACCTTATCATCTCGGAACCGGTGATGCGATCATCATGCCAGCCGATGAGCCGCATGCCGTGTTTGCATTGCAAAGATTCAAGATGTTGTTGACGATGATTCGGAAATAGCCTATAAAAATTCCCGCAGAATGGTTCTGCGGGAATTTTTATTTTCATCGAGATTTTGTTGGACTGTATTTAATCCGCACTGGCAAGTGCCACTGATTTATTTCTTTGCCAGATCAAAGCCATCAAAAATGGGATGATCGCCACAGCGGAGGCGATCAGCGCCATGGTGTTATAACCCAGCGCGCTGAAGATATATCCGCTGCTTAGACTGCCGATGGCGGAAGCCAGCCCCACCAATAGATCGTTGAAGCCCTGCGTGCGGGCGCGTTCCAGCGGGGAGAGTTGATCAGCCAGCAGGGTCGAGCCGCCCACGTAACAGAAGTTCCAGCCCAGGCCGAGTAGAAAGAGTGCGATCCCCAACGGCAATACATCGGGAGATAGTGTCGCGGCGATGCAGGCGAGTACCAATGTGAATAACCCAAAGATGATCACAGGTCCGCGCCCGAAGCGATCGGCGAGGCGCCCCGAAATGATCGAGAACGCGAACATCCCAAACGTGTGTGCAGAGATGACTGCGGAAATATCTCCCAACATGTGATGATGATCCTTCATGTGCAGAGAGGTGATGACCATTACGAGCACCATGACCATCTGACCCAGCAACATCGCGACCAACGCAACCAAGGCCGCCGGCTGACGAAAGATCTCGAAAAAGCTGCGCGCCTGACCCTGGTTTGTATGCGCCTCGGGGAATTGCTCTGTCACTTCACGTCCCAATTCGCGCGGGTCGGGACGCAATCCCATGAAAACGACAACGGCGCCGAGACAAAATAAAATGAGACTGATCGCGTAGGCTCCCGCTAATTCATCTCCTGCGATGGGTTTGAAGAACGTTCCCGCGGGTCCTGCGACAAAGGGTCCCACCACCGAACCCACCGTTCCGCCAATCACCACATTTGAAATAGCGCGGCCGCGATTCTTAGGCTGATTGACCTCCGCCGCTGCAAAACGACCCAACTGCACTGCGGCGTTTGCGATGCCCATTAAAACCATGCCTCCCAGGAAGAATATGAAAGAGTGAATGACGATCGCGTAAAATGCAATGCCGGATCCGAGTGCACCCAATAAAAGCCCGGTTACCAATCCGTTGCGGCGGCCCATTGAATCGAATAAATAACCCCAACCGAAAGCTGCCAGAGCGCCCGCCAGCAAATAAACTGCGGTTGGTACGCCGGCCCAGCCCGCATGATTGGCGAGCGACGCACCAACGATCGAATTCAAGGTGGCGGCGGCGATGAACCCCGCTGAAGCCAGGCTTTGATTTGCAAACAATACCCATGTGATCTTACGAGCAAGTTTTGAAAAGTCTGTCATGAAATTGTCCTCTTTGAACCTGTCGATTATAAGCCGGAAGCAGGTAGAATTAAAAAATGAAACTGGATCTAAAACCCGCTTCGGACTACCCGTTGCCTGATCTGACCTATCTGCTGAATCTCAGCTTTGAGAATTATCTCGTCCCTGTCACTTTCAACCTGATACAGTTCCTGACAATGCTCCGCAAGGACAGTGTGGACCTCTCTGCCAGCCGCGTATTGATTGCCGATGACCAGCCTGCCGGTCTCGCACTCATTGCCCGCCGCGGTTGGACCAGTCGCCTCGCGGCGATGGGTATCGTGCAAAGCATGCGCAGTAAAGGCGCTGCTTCGTGGTTCATGAAAAAACTGATTCAGGATGGGCGGGACCGAAAGGATCATGATATGGTCCTCGAAGTGATCGAACAAAATCAGCATGCCGTGCGGTTATATCAGAAATGCGGCTTTCAAACGATCCGCAGATTGATCGGTTTGATTCGTAAGGATGCAACAGAAAGTCTGAATGGTGCCATGGCTGAGATCGATCTGCGTGAAGCCGGAAAGATGATCGCGCAATCTGGCTTATCGGATCTGCCCTGGCAGCTGGCTGGCGAGACGATCGCTCACATGAATCCGCCGGCACGCGCATTTTGCAGGGGAGCAGGGTTAATCGTCACGTCCGACCCCAATGCAGAGCATGTGGTGATCTGGTCCCTGTTGATGGAACCAGATGCGCGTGGAAATCATTTGGGCGTAGATATGCTTAGGTCTGTGATCGCAAGTCACGCGGGGAAGACCTGGCATGTGCCGGCCATCTTCCCTGAAGAGTTTGGGAAAATATTTGAGCATGCAGGTTTTGAGAAGGAAGAATTATCGCAGTGGCAAATGCGACTGGAACTGTAGAGCGTTGCTATTGACATCCATACGGCTCCAGGGGCAGCACAGGCTCTTGAAACAGAATCCATGATCGGCTGAGGGCGGGGCGAATTTCCGTCACGATATTATTTTACGACATACACGAATAAAGGATATAATCCCGATATCCCATTTGAAGGACGCACGGAATGTCATTTCCATCAAAACCAGGTTCGGAAAGAAAAACGATCGGAGTGTTTGCTTCGCAAGTCGGGCGTGCCTGGGGGGCTGAGTTCATCGCCGGGAT
>Ga0105249_10003112_pt1 | contig 14339 bp, 14 predicted proteins | sample KBSS44metaG_FD_81522 | JGI IMG/M metagenome (GOLD analysis project Ga0105249, IMG submission 81522) | Switchgrass rhizosphere microbial communities from Kellogg Biological Station, Michigan, USA - KBS S4-4 metaG | ecosystem: Host-associated > Plants > Roots > Rhizosphere > Soil | place... | reverse complement strand
GTAGATCTTGTCGTCCGTCACGTAGCTATGGACCCACTGAATGTCGGGTCCGAGCTCATCGAGGGCGACGCAGGACCTCGTCGCCCCGGCGTGCAGCTCGTCTCGGGTGAGCGATCCGATTCCCGGAATCGGGCGCTCGATGACGTATTTCTTCATAGGTAGCTCCGGCTGAGGTGAAATTCGTGGGCCGAAGGTACCGTGAGGCGAAGCGCTGCAGCGTCGCCTGGACATGCCATTTTTTCGGGACGCGCCGGCATGGCCCCATCGGGCCATGCTGCTCGGTCAGGCCATGCCGCTAGATCAGACCGACTCGAACGGCGTGCGCCACCGCCGCCGCCTGCGTGGTGGCGTTGAGCTTGAGCCGAATGTTCGAGAGATGGCGATGCGCGGTGTGATGGCTGATGAACAGCTTGTCCGCGACCTCGCGCTCACTCAGGCCTTTCGCGACCAGACGGAGCACTTCCATCTCGCGCTGCGTGAGCGGCGCGTTAGGCGCCACTGAACCGCTGCCCCTGGATTTCTCCAGCTCGCGGCGCGCCGTCGCTGCTTCATGAACGAAGCCGGCGTTGTCGTACAACACGGCCGCGTCCGCCATCAGTTCTGCCGCGCGCGCGTCGTCGCCATCGGCGGCCGCGAGGATGGCTCTGGCGGACAGGACCGCCGCGCGCAGCAACGGGAGCTCGTACCTGCTGACCGCCTTCTCCAATTCGGCGAGGGGCTGCTGGGCGTCCGCCGGTTTTCCTGATGCCGCCGCGACCCGGACCAGGAGCTCGTTCGCGGGCGCGCGCTCCAGCAGCGCGTCTTCGGGAAAGCGCCGCAAGTACCCGCGGGCGCGCTCGAGCGCGCGAGTCAGATTGTCCTGCTCGATGTCGACCCAGGCGCCGCCGAGCAACGCAAGCGGATGGCTGCCCGCCTGCTCGAACAGTTGAACCGCTTCGTCCGTCCGTCCCTGGCGACGACGCAGCTCGCCAAGTCTCGCATACGCCGCCGGCAAGACGACGGGTCGGGCTTCGCGGAGATCCGCGATCGCCGCCTGCAGCTCCGCTTCGGCTTCAGCCCACTCACCGCGCGAGATCAGCACGCTCCCGTATTGCAAGCGGCAGGTGGTCACCAGGATGGCAAAGCGCTGCCGCGTGAAGAATTCCCGCAGTCGCGCGCACCACTGAGCGGCGCGGTCGTAGTCACGCACACGGTCGCAGGCGCTGATCAGATAACAGCACGTCAACCCCGCCGCGTACGGATCGGAGATATCGCCGCCCAGCGCCGCGGCGGCCGCCTCGTCGAGAAGAGCGAGCCCTCGATCCGGCTCTGCGTTCATGACGAGCGCGAGCCCGCTCATCGCCGTCGCGAGCACCTCGGCATCCGGACAATTGCTCTCGCGCGCGAGGCCTAACGCTTCCTCGGCGAGGCGTGCGCCTTCGGCCGCGTCCTGTCGGCCGATCAACGCGAGACGCGCCTCCCAGACGCTGAGACGCGCATGCTCCGCCGACGGTGGCAACGGCTTGAGCAAGCGCCGCGCATACTTGAACCAGCCATTGGCGACGGCGGCATCGCCGCGGAAGTCGAGAAAGTCGTTGCCGACCGCGATGGCCATGCGCGCGGCGGCGACGTCATTGCCGCGCTCGCGATGGAGACGATACGCGGTCAGCCGCGCGTCGATCATGAGCCGCGAGTCTTGCTGCAGCCACGCTGCTTCGGCGAGGCCTGCCCACGCCTCGGGGGTGTTTGTTTCCCGCGCGAGTGCCTCAAACAGGTCACGAGCCGTCTGCCAGTCGCCGGCATCGATCGCTCTGCGCGCAGCTGTTTCGCGGAGGTCGTCCTGCATCGAGGTCGGTTGCACTCTGACTCGAGTTGGAGTGAGCTACGACGCTCACTCCTGGAGGTCGCGGTCGTTGGGGCGGGCTCATTATAACCGCCAGGCCAGGCGCCATCCACCGCGGTTCCCGGCCACGCCCTCAGCGCCGCGAAACCTCCTCGACGATGGACGCTCCCTGGCCTTCGGCACCATCGGTCCACTGCCACCGTTCGTGAAGGCGGAAACGGCCGTCCGGAAGACTCTCGGGGCGGGATTGGCAGCGACCCGACTTGAAGTTGCCGTCGACGGAAAGGTGCTGGTACCTCATGTCCAGGTTCCCGAAGGTGTCGGCTTTGGCCAGGAGGGTGCCGAAGACTACAGAGCCCCCTGCGTAGGTCGCCCACACAATGTCGTCGTGCTGATGATAGTGAAACGTCGTTTCATCATCGACATCGCCGCCATCGGAGTTCGCGACCGAGCGAAATACGCGCGCGTCATAGTCGAGCATCAGACCAGTCTCCCTGGAGCGATTCGTTAGGCCGCACGGGCAAGCTTCAAGGATCGCGCTGCCCGGCGCGCGTGGGCAGGCGCGGCACCGTGAGCACGATCGTCTGCTTGCCCGGCCGAATGCGGTGCGGGGCTCTCGTAGTGCGATCTTGCCCATTTCCGCATGTCTATGCGTCGCCGTGAACTTTCGACGGGGCGCCGCTTTCACTCGCGATCAATGCAGTATCCATGTACTCGACAAGGAGAGTGGGAACACCACCCTTGAACGACCAGAAGTGAGCGATCCTTGCGGAGAACCGGCGACCGGTACTTACAGATGTCAGGTCGAGCTGAAGCTCCGCTGCGGCTCTATCTCCATCCACCAAGATGTTCGTTGGGCGATACGCGTTGAATTGAAAGTTCGCCGCGATATCCTTGAGCTGCTCGACCAGTTCGCCCTTACCGTGACAGACGATCCTGGTCCTCGTCAGGCAGCATGCGGACGTCGAGCGTCGCGGTCGCCTCGGACGGGATGTCGTTCGAGACATCCGGCCATCACCGCGAACGCGGCCGGTCCGGCATCAAAGGACGGGGGTGCCGTAACGCCGGAGAAACGCTTCGACCTCCAGCGGCATCTCGCCCTGGAGCTCGGGCGCTTGGTCGCGGATCTGCGCAGCGAGCCGGGCCAGATCGTCCATCGCGGGGGGCAAGGGGCGACCATCGTCCGCTCGATCTCGCGAACCAGGTCAAGGATCCCGTGCCACGTCGCCGCCTGGAACGTAATGCCCGGCCCGGCTTCCGCTGCCGGCGCACGGCCGCGGAGGAACGCATCGCTCTGGCGGCGGCGCTCCTCCTCCCACCGCGCCCGGTAGCGCGCGGCTTGCTCCGGGCAAAGTCCGCACAGAATCGGTGCATCTCGGTCACTGCCCCAATCGCGTCGGTGAGCGGGACACGACGATGATGGGCCGGCCCTCGACCGCTCACCTGCAGCGGCAGAGTACTACAGGGAAATGGGTTTCCGCTGGTGCACGTGAGCGATAGCTGGGCACCGAGCTGCCCGCTATCGTTGGCCCCAGTAAGCGTTGCCGACGTCGTCGAAAGCACAGGAGCTGCATGAAGATTCCAGCCCAGCATAATGGCTGTCCATCGGTGAGGAGCGCGCCATCCGCCGACTCCGTGCGACAATTCCCGAAGTTGTCGCCGCCGCCGCCGTACAAGATCGGAGTGGTTTGAAGAACGTAGGTGCCGCTAAGGGCCCTTCTACGGTGAAACTCGAGACAGTGAGAAAGTCCACGGGAACACTCCACCACCCGCGAGTGTCGTCGAACCCGTGCCGCTCCAAGTGTTCCCGCTTGCGTCAAGAGAGCCTGACATGCTAGCCGAACCACCAACGCAGACGCCGTCTCCCAATTGCAGCACCCAATTCGGAAGTGACAGTGAGTTGGCGCTCGCGGCTCCACTGACTCCCCAGATGCAACCCAGGGCGTCAGTGATAGTACCTGTGACTGAGCTCCCGTTCTGCTGCAGGACTCCGGACATCGGACCAAAGCTGTAAGTGCCCGACCACGCGCCGGTGAAAGGGGCTGCCGGTGGATCATCGCCTCCGACACCCGTGATGATGTACTGCGCCCACGCAATCAGCGGCTGCGCCTGCGCCGGCGACAGCACGCCGTCGATGTACGTGAGATCGTTCACCTGCTGGATGAAGCCCTGCAGCACAAGAATCGCTTCGGCGGTCTTCCCTTTTGCAACCAGCTCGAGCGCACGATCGATCTTGCGCGTGAGCGCGTTCCGCTGGCCCCCGTTTACGACGCCGGCGGCGAGCAGCGCGTTCACGGCCGCCGTGAGCTCGCCGGCCGCACCGGTGGCGTCCAACCAGTATACGACCACCGGAACGGTCTGGGACGCGCCGTTCACCGCGGCCAGACGAAGCACGTCCAACCAGATCGTGCCGTTGAACTCCGTCTGGAAGGCGTAAATGCTCTGGACCAGTACAGACGGCGCGATTGGATCGGACGGCCCCCACTGCGTGAAGCCCTGTGGCGACGCCAGCAAGTATTGATGATTCAGCCGCGTGCGGCTGAAATTGTCATCGGTGCCGGGCGGCTGTGCGGTCGCTACCTCCAACACGAAACCGTGCCACACACCTGGCTGCAACGTCGCCGGGAAACAGGCAATCACATGCGCCGTTGCCGGCAGCGGCGCGAGCGTGCAGGAGGACGCAGGCGAGCCGAGATGCGCCTGCGGCGCAAGTGTAGCGATTTCGGTCGGGGCCAGCGGCGTCTCGTTACAACCGACCACTCCGAGCAGCACCAGCGGGCCTAGCACCATCGCCTTTTTCATCTCTGCCTCCTTTCAAGCGGTCGAAGTAGAACCGTGGCGCGCCATCTGGTGTAATCCGAGAACGCTATTTCGACGCCGATGTCGGAGTTCTAGGGGCCGACACATTGGGCCGTCCACGGTGTGCTGGGTTGTGTCGGCTAACATCAGACGGCCGCGCTGGCCTCGGATGGTCCAGGTCCTTGAAAGCCATTGGGTAACGGCCGCCAGAGAGCATCACCGATTGCTCTGCTGAACGCCTCGGGGCGCGTGCCCGCGAAATCAGGCCCGCTCCCTATGGCGCCAAACCGGGCCAAACCACGACATTTTCGCTGGCGCAGTTTTGCGTAAGCCCACGCGTCGTAGCGGGGCGCGCGACAACTCGTTCGTGCATTCCGGAGCTGTTGGCGGACGAATGGAGCGCCCACAAACCACTCAGCCCGGCGAGGTAACGCTTCTCCTCCGCATGTTCCGGGGAGGCGACGCCGATGCTGCGTCGCGGTTGATGGCGCTGATCTATCCCGAGTTACGGAAGATCGCCCAAGTCCAATTCCGCCGAGAGCGAGAGGATCACGACCTCCAACCGACGGCGCTCGTTCACGAAGCCTTTCTGCGGCTGGTCGCGCACGAACACCATACGTGGGAAAACCGCGGGCGCTTCTTTGCCGCCGCCGCCAACGTCATGCGCCGGATTCTGATCGAGCACGCTCGTGCTCGAAGTGCACAGAAACGCGACGGGGCAAGCACGCGGATTCCGCTCGACGACACGCTCACGCTGACTCGCGAGCAGTCGGCGGACCTGCTCGATCTGGATCAAGCGCTCACGGAGCTCGAGCAGCTATCGCCTCGTCAGGCACGGGTCGTCGAACTGCGGTACTTCTCCGGGCTCAGCGTTCCTGAGATAGCGAGTGCGCTGGGGTTGAATCCACGATCCGTGGACAGGGATTGGGCAACGGCGCGGGCATGGCTACGCAACAGGTTGCACGCATGAAGGAGCGCTGGGATCAGGTAACGTCGCTGTTCGCCGCCGTCCGTGCGCTCGAGGCTGCGCACCGTGACTCCTTCCTGGCCATCGCATGTTCGGGCGACGAAAGTCTTCGCGCCGACATCGAAGCGCTACTCGCTGCTGACGTCCCCGACGACTCCTTCCTCCAGCATCCGCCGTGGGCTGATGTCGTTAGGCCCCCGATGGTGACACTGCAGGACGGACAGCTGCTTAAGAACCGGTACCGCGTCGACGCGGAGCTTGGTGAGGGTGGCCAGGCTATGGTCTATCGGGCCACGGACGAGTTGTTAAGACGCTCCGTCGTCATAAAGGTGATGCGCGCCGAGGGACGCCGGAACCAGTGGCTGAAGTCGCGATTCGAGCGGGAAATGAAGGCGCTCGCCAGCATCGACCATCCGGGCGTTGTGGGCATCATCGACGTCGGAGAATTGGAGGACACGTCACCGTTCCTGGTGATTCAGTACATCCCGGGGCTGAGCCTGCGCGAAGCGTTATCGCACGGCTCGATGACGCCCGTGCGCGTTGCGGAAGTCGTTCGCCAGATGGCGAGTGCCCTTCACGCGGCACATGCGGCAGGCATTGCGCATCGCGACTTGAAGCCTGAGAACGTCATGCTACACTCGCGTGACGGCAGCGACGAGACCGTGAAGCTCATCGACTTTGGCATCGCCAAGATCGACCGGGACGACGTGAGCCCGAGCACAACAACGATCATGGTTGCCGGCACGGTGCGCTACATGGCGCCGGAACAGTTCGAGGGGAAACACTCGACAGCGTCGGACATCTATGCCATGGCACTAATTGTCTGCGAGATGCTGAGCGGTCGCCCCGATATCCGCTCACTCCCGCGTTCGACTCCGTCCAGAGCGCGCGCTGCGTTGGAGGCCGCGCTTACCTATCGGCCCGAAGAACGGCCGACGGACGTCCAGAGCTGGAGCAAGGAGCTTGCCCTGAGCCTCGGCTCAGCAAAGCGAAACCGCAGGTCTGTTACAGTAATTACTGGCCTGGGCGTGTTAGCGCTCGCCGCCTTCCTGGCGATGCAATTATGGCGCTCCGAGTCGCTTCCCGTCGTTGAGGACATCAGAGCGTTCACCTTTGAGCCGGGAATCGAGATCGAGCCCTCAGTTTCCCCGGACGGAGGGTACGTCGCATATGCTGGTGGCACGCCTTCTCGTCTTTATCTCCGGCAGCAGGGTAGCAGACCGGTCCCTCTCGTTACGCCAGACACTGGTCCGCCGCAGCACCGTCCGCGATGGTCGCCGGATGGCACTCGGATCGCCTTCGACGCTGGCCGCAAGATCTTTGTCATCCCATCGCTCGGTGGACACGCACAGCAAGTTGTCGGCGCCGGCTGGAGCCCGACATGGGCTCCGGACGGACAGCGGATTGCGTATGCGCTCGACGACACGATCTTCACGATCGACGTCCGCGGCGGACGTCCGACGCCGCTTGCGGTCGTGATCGAGCCTTCCGAGCTAACCTGGTCGCCCGATGGACGCTGGATCGCGCTCACGGCCGGAAACGATGTATGGGATGGTTTGATACACATCGGCAACATCGCGCCAAGTCGAATCCTTCTGATAGGCGCTGATGACGGACGCATCCTGAGCGTGACTGATCGGACTTCCATGAACGTCGCGCCAACGTGGACGCCCGATAGCCGGCAGTTGCTCTTCGTCTCCAATCGAGCCGGCGCACGAGACATTTACCAACTGCGTCTAGCCGCCGATGGTCGGCCGATTGGCCAGCCGAACCGCCTAACGACCGGACTCGATGCGCACACCATGGCATTGTCGCCAGGTGGCGATCGCATCGTGTATGCGATGTACCGTGGTCGCGTCAACATCTGGTCACTTCCTGTTCAACGCGACGCAGCGGCGAACGTCAGCGACGCCGTCGCCCTGACGACCGGCAATCAGCTGATCGAGAGTATCTCGGTGTCGCCCGACCGGCGGTGGATATACTTCACCTCGGATCGAGCGGGGAACTCCGACATCTGGCGAGTGGCGCGTACCGGAGGCGAGCCGGTTCAGGTGACCAGTGATCCCGCCGACGAGTTTGCACCCGAGCAGTCGCCGGACGCTCAGTGGCTTGTTTACTACTCGCTCCAGAGCGGCACGCGTGACATATGGATCAGGCCCACGGACCCGGGAGAGCCAATTCGCCTAACGACCGCTGCGGAAGAGGAGCACCAACCGCACTGGGCACCGGACGGGAAGAGTCTCTGTTACAGCCAGGAGAGCGGCCGCGCGAGCCAGTATTCCATACGAATGATCCGACGGAACGGAGAAGGCTGGAGCGTCCCGATGATCCTCCCAGACGCGAACGGAGCGCCCAACCGCCTCCTGGGTTGCGCTGGGTGGCTGCCCGATGGACGACATCTCGTCGTACAGGACCCGGAACGCTCGATGATCGCGCTCATGCCTCACTCCGGCGGTGCGCTGCGTGTGCTTTATCGCTGGGATCCTGGCGGTGGCCCGCAGCCAATCTGGGTGCGAGTCGAACCGCGAACCGGCACCATTTTTTTCCGCGACTGGCAAAGCATCTGGCTTATCGAACCGTCGAATCCAGTACCGCGTCAGATCGTACGCTTCGATGACGCGATTCGCCGGTCTACGCGGATCGAAATGGACGCAGACGGTGAGCGAGTGTACTTCAGCCTCGGCGACCCGCAGAGTGAACTGAACACGGCGCGGCTCTCCGGACTGTCGAAACTACCAGACTGACCTGGGCAGCACGCCGTCGGCGTCCTCGTAGATCCGTGAGATGGAGTCCGCTTGCAGGGCGGGATCGACGGCGAGCTTCGTCGCCCGACCATCGCTCGTGACCCGGAAGATCCCCGTGCCCATGGTACCAACCCAGAGGGTCCCGTCCCGACGCTGGACCATGGACCAGACGTGCCCTTGCACCGTTTCCCGCGCCACCGGGACGAGGCGATCGCCGCGGAGGGCCCAGACCCCCTGCGTCGTCCCGACCCAGACGGTGCCGGCGGAATCCACCAGGAGCGTGGCGACGAGCTCGCGCGGCGTTCCCTGCTCGAAAGCGAGCTTCGTAAATCGGCCGGCGCGGGACCTAACGAGCTCGAGCTGCTCGGTGGCGAGCCAGAGGGATCCGTCCCGCCCCTCGCTCAGCGTGATGATCCGGTCGCTCGGGAGATCTTCCGAGTTGGCGGTATTGAAGACCGTGAATCGAACCCCGTCGAAGCGCACCAACCGTCGAAGGTCGTCGCCCAGATGTAGCCCGTGCGGTCCTGGATCACGGCGTTGATCGAGTTGACGGGGAGGCCGTCCTTCACCGTCCACGACTCGTGCACCCAGGACGGATCGGGGGCGCTGGCAGCGGCCGGCGGCGGGGCGACACCCTGGGCCTTCGCGCCGGCGGGCGCGTGAAGGAGGCCCATCGCCAGCGCCATAGCAGCGGGGGCGCGCGGCGCGATGCGAGGGAGCGAGTTGTGGACGAGCTGGCGATCGATGCGATCGAGCAGCCGCATGGCTGAATTCCGGGTGGGTTTCGCCTTCGGTGGCGCCCTCCAGGTAGCATGGTGCGGTGATTTTTCAGTGACTTTGAGAAGTCCCCGTGATGATGGCGGGTCATACACTCCGCGGCGTCGAGTGCGCCGGCTGCGACTTGGGCCTGGCGAGCCGACCGAAAAACCTGACGCCCGCGAAAAGGGCCCACAGCCATCACATAAAGCCAGAGGACATCACCATGCTCCGCACGTTTCCTACACCTATCTTCTCTCGCCTTGCCAGCGCCGTTCGCCAGCTGCTCTTACCGACGCTGGTCATGGCCTCCGCCGCGTGCGATAACCCGACCGAGCCAATCCGGTCGCATCCACGCCCGACATTCGCGCTGACCGCTCCCCTCGCCAAGGGGCAGATTCTGGTCACGTCCAGCTCTTCGGTAAGCCAGCTTTTCGTAGCGGACCCCGTCACGACGAACGTCGTTCAGCTGACAAGCGGGCCCGACGACCACTCCGTCGGCAGCTGGTCGGCGAATTACGACAAGATCACGTTCTCGAAGGGACTCTGGGGCGGTTTGTGGATGATGGACGCGGATGGCACTAACGAAACGCAGGTGTTGGCGATGCCTCTCGTGCGCTCGTCCGTCTTCTCGCCCGACGGCAAGTACATCGCATTCATCGCGAATGTCCCGGACGCGCAGGTGCACACCGTCGAGCTGGCGACTGGTGTGGTCAAGCAGCTGACGAAGCTGCCGGGAATCGGACTTCGCATCTCGTGGTCAGTGGACGGAAAGAAGCTGCTGTTCACCAAGGAGGACGCTGGCATTGGGAACCTGTTCACGATCGCGCCGGACGGAACCGGTCTGAAGCAGCTCACCAAGTGCATCAAGGTGTACTGCAACGACGGGCACTTCTCGCCGGACGGGACGGAGATCGCATTCATTTACGGCGGTCAGGTCGCGACGATGGCGGCCAACGGTGGCAACATCAAGACGGTGACCAGCGCCGCGGATCCGCAGCCGCATTATCCGAGTTGGTCCCCGAAGGGCGACCAGCTGGCGTACGAACGCTACGCGGGCGCCTACCACCACGATATCTGGGTCGTCGATCTCGCGAACGGCGCCACGACGCCAGTGGTGACGAGCCGGGTGGATGACACGACGCCGAGCTGGAGTCGGTGATGAACTGCTGATCAAACCGCCGTGTCGTGGGCGCGCGAACGTGCCCGCGCACGAGCGCCGCGGCACAAAAAAGCGCCGAGTCCGTGCGATGGACTCGGCGCTCGTCCTGCTCAGCGACTACCTCAGGGCGTTTTCGTACCGGTGAAGGTGTAGCGCATGAGCACCGAGTCAGGTTTGTCGGCGATCGTCACCCAACCATGTCCCGTGACCTGATTGCCGCTGGGTTTGGCGACCCAATGATCCACCACCTTCGCGCCCTTCGCGGCAGGCTCGGCGTATGGTTGTGACGTTCCTGTCGAGCTGTCGGCCGCGAGCACGTAGGTGGACGGGACGGTGTCCTTCGGACTCTCCGTGGTGGTGATCCGGCACGTGCCGCCGCCGCAGGTGATGCTGAAGTGCGCAAACGTCGAGTCAGTGCCTTCCATCTTGGCGGTTCCGGTCCAGGTGCCGGACATATCGGCGTCAGCGAGTGCGGCGGGGGCGGCGGCGGCCGGCGCAGCCGTCGCGGCGGAATCGGCGGGCGCCTCTTCAGTCTTGGCACATGCGAAGAGGAACGGAACTACGAGCAGGTAGCGTTTCATAGCGGTCTGTCGAAGTAGCGGTTGTTTACGACGATACTGATCACTGGCGAGGTGCGCCAGTTTGAGACGCCGTGACGTTGTCCTTGTCATCGACGGCGCCGCGTCCGTAGACGTACCCGCCGTCACGCGTGGCGGCGAACGATAGGTGCGTCCACTTCGTGGTATCCACCGTGACGACGTCGGTGTGGCCCATGATGAGGAGCGGTCGCTTGCGGCCGTTCCCTTTGAGGCGAGCGACGACGTTCGCGCGATTGGAGTCGAGCGCTATGAGCTGCGCGGAGATGCCTTCGCGATCGAACACGCTCTTGATGTACTCCGCGGCGCGACGCTCGTTGCCGGGCGGGTCGCGTGTGTCGATTCGGAGTATGGCCTGGAAGTGCTTCGGTCGTCGGCTTCAACAATCGTTAGGCCGCGCGCCACGAGATCGCGGACAAACGGTCGCACGCCAGTTCGATGCAAGAAGTCTCGTACAATCCGTGGATTTACTTCAGCGCGCCGGACAGCCAATGAATGATGTTCAGCGTCCGTGACGAACCCGTCAGCATCGCCAAGTACAACGACCGTCCAGCCGACTCGGCGTCACGCTCTGCTTGCGACGGGGGTAGCTTCACGGTGCGCGAGTGGTCGGTGGCTTCAGGCATGTAATGACGCGCCGCGACGGCGTTACCTTCTGTATGGTCAGTGCGCCGAATTCGCTACTGATCACGATCAGCTACCATTGAAATCCCGAATTGAGCCCGATGATCTGGCGGCTGGTGGTCACATCCACAAAATCGTGCGAGATGACGTTCGCGAAGCGCGAGACTCCGAGATTGTATTGGTTGGCCATCGTTGTCAGCTCGCCAAGAAATCCAGGCAAATTCGTACGCGCGCCGCCGGTGTATGGCTTTCCCCCGGCGATCTTAGAACTCTTCTCGTTCAGCTTGTGCGTGGCACTTTCGATCGATTTCAGCGTCATTGTTTGTTGATAATAAACAAAGTGCAGATGATCGAAACCGTGTCCGTTGAAGTGCCTCTCAGCGGCTTTCTTGGCCTCTTCGACGACGACGTTCACCTTCGACGAGCCCGCGTACGTTCCGCACGTAGTCAGGCCCATATCAGCGGCTGCATTCGTGTCCTCGAATTTCGAGAATCGATGAAGTCCTATCGCCGGATCCAGGCTAGTGTGCTTGCCGTCGAAGATCATGACCAGCTTCCCTCTCAGATTGCGAACGAACTCGGATGCGATGTTTGTGGGTGATCGATAGATGCGATCCTGCCAGCCCTCGGAGGCCGCGTACTTTCCATACCAGTATTTCATGACCTGAGACAATTTCTCAGGCCATCCTGAGTGAGAGAATCTTAGAATGAGGAACTCCGTCGGGTGCTCACGCAAGAATCTGATCGCTTCAAAGATCGATGCTTTCAGCCCACCGCCATATGCACCCCCAATGCCCCCCTTCCCGGTTGTGTCCTGCCGCTCACCTGAAAAGTGGCCAAACTTCAAGCTTTTCTTCTTGATTTCCAGTGCCAAGTACTCCGCCTGTTTCTCAACTTTATCAACACCTTCGAAGGCATTGGCGTTGTTCTTTTGCAGAAATTTTTGGAAAGCGTAAGCGCGATCCGCATCGAGCGATTGGGCTTGGTAGAACACGCGGCAATCGAAGAACCTGCTGCCCCAGAGCGCCTGGTCATAAATTGCACCATGCTGGCAGATCGCCCATTTTTCCTTGACGCCCCAGTTCAGATCCACATTGGTCTTGGCGACTCCGGCGTCGTGACTACCGGGCATGATTATGCTCGAAAGCCGTGCGTCGTCATTGATCCCACGCATCCAGTCCGTTTCCGTCGGCATGAAACGTCCCCCTTTCATTGAGCTTTTCTTGGTCTGAATCCTGAGCAACTATACGCTCTTGGGAACGCGCGCGTTAGTTGGTATGAAGCGGTCGCTGGTCCTCCGCGGTAGCGTGGAGCCACCAGCGTCCCGGGCAAGTCGGGACTCTCGCGCCAGCGACTACCTGCCTACGTCGCCACGCCACCGCCGAACCATCGAGGACGGCGCGCCACGCCGAATGTCGGACGGCCGCTCCTGCGAGACCTGCCACGCGCCGAGCGCACCGACCGACCGCGCGCCGCCTGGCGGTGCGGCACCGCTGTTCCCCCAAAAACAAACGCTCCCGCTCACGGTCTTGCGCGCGGCCTAACGCCAGAAGTTGAGCTGCAAGCGAAGTAGCACCGAAGATCGCTTGTCAGCTCCAACGTACGTTAGGCCGCACGGGTATACCAGGCGAGCGGGCGTTGCGGACTCATCCCGAGATTGCGGCTAGTCTCTCGAAGCCCACGCGCTGGCCGCGCCGGAGGATGAACAGATCGCCGTCATGAAAGCCCCACACGAGAAGCGAGCGACGCGGCCACCGCACGGCAGCCGCCGCTTCAGCCAGCACCACGCCCGAGTAGCCGAGGAATAGGACGTAGCCAGCGATCTCGAACAGCTTCGCCCACTCCGGTCGCGCGTATTCGTTGTGCATAGCACGCAGCCCGGCGATCAGATGAGACGACCCGTACCACGGAAGTTCGTACACCCAGTCGATGTCGAGCGCCGCTGGCCGCGACGCGGCTGTGGTCCCGATCTCTACGTTCGTACCGGCTGGACCCTCCATGTTGAGCGTATCAAGGCCCAAGTAGACGCCGCAGACCGCCTGCTGCCGTCCCGCAACCCCAAGTTGGGCACGGAGCCAGGTCGCCGCCGCGACCGCGTCGTCGGTCGGCTGGATTCCGTGGAAGCTGGTCCACAAGGGGCTTGGCCAGTGGCGTTGGCAAAGCGCGCGGAGCCGCTTCCAACCCGCCGCAGCATTAGGAGCCGTGCGGACCACTTTGAGAATGCTGTCGATCGGATATCCGGCCATGCGATGAGTCGTGCGTGCGGCCTAACGCCCCAAGCTAAGCTGCGAGGGAATCATATAAGAATGCGCGCGCAGCGCGCATCATCAATAGCTTCCACGGCAGCTTCAGCGTTCGTTAGGCCGGGGGCGCGTAGGACTCAAGGTAGCCGCAAGCACTGCAGCGGTACGTCGTCACCGGCAGCCGCTGATGCCCCTTCAGCTTGAGCCCGGTCCAGAAGCTGGGTTCAGGGGCGCCCTCGATCCAGGCGCTCTGTCTCATGACAGCGTCGTGCGTCTGATCCAACACGAAACCGGCCTCCATTGCGGACCCACACTTGGCGCATGTCGGTTCGCGGTCCTTCACGGCGTCACCTCCGATTGAATCCCAAAGCTTGTGCGCGGCCTAACGCTCAAGCTCAGCTGCAAGCGATCGACTCAATATGCGGCTCACCCGCTTGCACGCACTAGCAACTCGCCAGGCGCCCAACCGCAATTCCTCCGAAGATCTCGCGCTTGTCGGCTGCAGCGCCACGTTAGCCGGTGGCTGGTGGACAACTGACCTGCCGCACCTGCACGGGCTGCGTAGTGCCCGAACCGCCGCGGTTGCCCGAATACAACGTCTCTTGGCCAACCAGGTCATTGCCGCG
>Ga0105249_10003110_pt1 | contig 14341 bp, 9 predicted proteins | sample KBSS44metaG_FD_81522 | JGI IMG/M metagenome (GOLD analysis project Ga0105249, IMG submission 81522) | Switchgrass rhizosphere microbial communities from Kellogg Biological Station, Michigan, USA - KBS S4-4 metaG | ecosystem: Host-associated > Plants > Roots > Rhizosphere > Soil | place... | reverse complement strand
GTTTTTGCAGAGTAATCATTAGTAGCTGCAATAGCATTACTAACGTCGCTCATTTTATCTACAGTAGTACCGAGTTTTTTAAAATTCTCACCAAGGCGACCAAGACTTACCGGCGTGATATCTGCTGCTGACAACATATCTTCCATTTTTGTCAAAGCAGGGTTAGCTGTTGAACCGGGTAAAGTAAGCGGCGTAGGTTTGAAATTAGGATCAAGATCCGGATGAAGATTAATGTCCGGAAAATAACGTTGCCAGTGTGGTTCTTCAGGAGGAGGAACCATAAAGGCCATCACTAAGAACACGATTACCTCAGATAAAAGACCAAGAGTGATCATTTCATCGGCAAAGGGCCAGTGACGGATTTTAAATAGTGCTCCGAGAATTACCACGGCAGCAAAAAATGCAAAAATAAAGTTGAGGACTACCTGACCTCGCTGTGTTTTAAAGAATAGCATAAAAGGCTCGTTTTATAGGTTATTAAAGATTATACGATTTCTTGATAAGTCAGTTTTGGAAGTAGAACGCAAAAGCAAAGATGTTATTTCAATTCCTTTATTTTTTGCGTCCCTTTTGCGGTGCAGCCGGTAAATCGATTACCCTGCGGAATCCGATATAAGACTTGGTCGAATCCTGGTACTCATATGTGCGGGTTCCCGTTTGCAAGTAATAGCCAACATCTTTCCAGCTTCCGCCACGAATCACTTTTCTTTTCATCAGGGGAGGATCAGATTCTTTTGCATTCCAACGAACATCAGGGTTCATATCGTGTTGGAAAGTGAAAGAACCTTCATAGAAAATTGATGATGTCCATTCTGCAACGTTACCAGCCATATTATAAAGTCCAAAGTCATTTGGCCAATAAGCATCAGCTCTTACAGTATAAAAACCACCGTCTTCTGGATAATTACCACGACCTGGTTTAAAGTTTGCCATCAAACAACCTTTCTTATTTCTCAGGTAATAGTTACCCCATGGGAACATCGATTGTGAACGACCGCCACGAGCTGCATATTCCCACTGTCCTTCTGTAGGCAAGCGGAAATCTGATTCCTGGGGTTTGTTTTTTGAGTTGAGGTATGAGTTCAAATAATGTGTGCTCCATTCGCAAAATGCTGTTGCCATATGCCAGTTAACACCTACCACGGGATAATTTCCAAATGCGGGGTGATTGAAATATCTTTTTGTCATTGGCTCATTATAAGAATAAGCAAAGTCTCTTATCCAAACCAATGTATCGGGATATATAGGCGTTTTCTTTTCAAGAATAAATTTTGAGCGAGGCTGAGTTGCATTTTCTCTTTTAGCGGCTTCCTTAAGATCAAAAACCTTTGAATGGTAGATTAATTTTCTAGGGTCAATTTCAATTCTCCCAAAGATCCTGTCATCAGGAGGAAGTATAAGATTTGTTTGTCCTAATTGTTCAAGGAATTTAGGATCGTTCCATTTAACAGTTTTCATTTTCTGCCAATCAACGTATTCGTTTCCGTCTTTTCCTTGTTTTAAGAATTTTAATTCGGAAGCAGTTACGGAGTCGCGAACCCAAATAACAAATTGGCGATATTCATTGTTGGTAACTTCGGTAGCATCCATCCAAAAACCACTGATAGAAATAGAACGGTTTCTTGCGCTGAATGCATAAGCAGGATCCTCATCACTTGGGCCCATATGGAAAGTTCCCTGCGGTATGTAAACCATACCCGGAGGTTTTGGAAGAACATATTTGCTGCCTGGGGCAACACCATGCACCTGGCCGTCATTAGGAAGCGTACTTCCTTTGCTATTCTTCTTTCCAAAAATTCCACAACTGGTTAGCGTTAGTGTTGACGCCGACAAGAGGAGAATACAATAAAGGTTTTTCATTTTCATACACTTAAAGGGTAAAGGACAAATATAAGATTTTGAATATAACCGAATCACAAGGATAATATTTATTTTTTGGGTATACAAGCCTCATTTACGAGGTAAAAGTTCTAACGGGTTTTACATTGCAATATTGTATAGCCTATCAACTAATTTTTAATTCTTTACGTCTGATTAAATCAATTAAAGCACTAATTGACGACACAGGGTTTTCACATGTATAATTCCGACACAAGTATAAAGCAGTTTCGTTACTTCTTTCTTTACCGGATAAAAGCGGAAAAGAGTTGCTTCCATCCTTTGCTGACATAATTATTTTATGGGGAATATATTCATTAAGAACCTGAGTCAGAATATGCTGGGATTCATTTGATATAATAGCAATCTCGTTTGTCCCGAATGTGTTTTCCATAAGAAGACAAGCCCAACTACCAAACGAAGTTGGATAACGAACGATAGCATTTCCTAAAGAATTTATCATTCGAACACTTTTTTCTTTCCAATCGCTTTTATCGAAATATAAAGCTAACCTGTACAAATTATCAGCAGTTATTGAATTACCGGATGGTTGTGCACCATCATGAACCTCCTTCTTCCTCACTACAACGTCTTTTTGACTTGTGTTAGTATAAAAGAAAAAATCAGTAGCCGGGTCATTGAAATTTTGTACCAGATGCTCAGCCACCATTTTTGCTTTTTCAAGATAATCTGTATTACCTGTTACTTCCTGAAGTTGGATTAAGGCCTGAATCAAAAAAGCATAATCATCAAGAAAGGCGGGTTGCTTAGCAATATTATTTTTCCAACTATGAAAATATTCAGCAGTATTATTTTTTGAAAATTTGCTTAGCAAAAATTGCATATTGTCAACTGCCAATTGTTTGAAAGACTCATTTCCTGTTGCAGCGAATGCTTTGCAAAGTGCTGTATTCATTAAGGCATTCCATCCTAAAAGAATTTTGGTGTCAGTTTGAGGTCGTATTCTTTCGTTTCTTTTTCCAAGCAATATTTTTTTTCCCTTTTGAATTATTCTTTCCAATTCGTCCAGCGAAATATTTTTCTCACTGCTAAATATTTCCTCCCTTTTCTTTCTCCATAGAATATTTTTTTCCTCCCAATTGCCAGCAGGTTTTATATCAAAAAAATCACAAAAGATAGACGCATCGTCGTTTAAAAACACTTTCACTTCTTCATAATTCCAAACATAAAATTTTCCCTCCTCCCATTCACTGTCTGCATCCAAAGCAGCATAAAATCCACCTTCCGGGTGCATTAATTCTCTTTGTAAAAATTCAATTGTTTCTTCGATCACTTCTTTGTATCGCTTATCGCCAGTTATTTGATAAGACTCGCTGATAACTGAAACAAGCAATGCATTATCATAAAGCATTTTTTCAAAATGCGGCACCAGCCATTCTGTGTCGGTTGAATATCTTGCAAAACCACCACCGATCTGATCATAAATTCCACCGTCGATCATCCTATCAATACTTAACAACGCTTGATCTAATGCTTCTTTATTCTCTGTTACATAAAAAAAGCGCAACAGCCATTGAAGGACAAATGACTGCGGAAATTTTGGGGCCTTTCCAAAACCACCCCATTCCTTGTCAGCGTTTTTCATGATATTTTCAAACGCGACATAAATTTTCTCTTTGCTAAAAAAATTATTTTCCGAAGATGAAATTCCAAAAGCATTAGACTGTACAAGATGCTCGGTTAAATTTTCCGCTTGCGCATCAATTTCATTTCTTCTTTGGGTAAATGCTTCGGTAACTCCCAACAATACTTCTTGCCATGAAGGACGATTAAATGCTCGTTTAGGAGGAAAATATGTTCCGCCATAAAATGGCTTTGCACCCGGTGTAAGAAAAACATTCAATGGCCAGCCGCCACTTCCTGTCATTGCTTGCACAGCATCCATGTAAATATGATCGAGATCCGGTCTTTCTTCTCTATCTATTTTAATATTGATAAAATGCTCGTTCATGATACGAGCCGTTTCTTCATCTTCAAAACTTTCTCTTTCCATTACATGACACCAATGACAGGCTGAATAGCCTATGCTGACAAGAATAGGTTTATTTTCCTTTTTTGCTTTATCTAATGCCTCATCACCCCAAGGAAACCAGTTTACAGGATTGTGAGCATGCTGAAGCAAGTAAGGACTTGTTTCAGTGATAAGTTTATTTGTGAATTGATGCATGAAATAAATTGAAACATGAAGTTCGTGTTTAGATAAGGAAATAAAAAAGGCACTTCAAGAGTGCCTTCATTTATTTTACCTAACCCGTTTTTATTTTTTTTTACTTGCAAGGATAAATTGCTCCAAAGCTGCTACCATACTTGGCGTTTGCGGTTGAGGTGCTTTTATATCAAGTTTAAGGCCAGCCTCTTCAACAGCTCGCATTGTGTTGCTCCCAAAGGCTCCTATTACTGTGCCATTCTGTCGATACTTTGGAAGATTATCAAACAAACTTTTAACGCCGCTAGGAGTAAAGAAACAGATCACATCATATTCCTTTTGTTCAAGAAGAACCTTCACATCATTGCTTCGGGTACGATACATAAAGCCTAATACAAATTCACAGCTATTATTTTTTAGCCAATTGACTATTTCATTATCCTGTTGATTTTCAGAACACACATAAAGAAATTTCTCATTACTCTTATGTTTGTTGATGACATCAAATAAGCTTTTATTTGATCCGTCAGCACCATAAAAAACTTTTCTTTTTCTGTAAAGAATGAATTTTTGAAGATATAGCGCTACAGCTTCAGTAATGCAGAAATACTTTGTATCCTGCGATACGTTAACTTTAAGCTCTTCACAAGTGCGGAAAAAGTGATCGATAGCATTCCGGCTGGTAAAAATCACCCCCGTGTAGTTCTGAATCTCTATTTTTTGTTTGCGAAATTCTTTTCCAGGAATCGCCTCAAGGCGGATAAACGGATGGAAATCGAGCTCAAGACTGTACTTCTTGGAAAGCTCATAGTAAGGCGATTTATCGCTTTCCGGCCTGGGTTGGGTAACCAAAATCTTTTTCACTTGCTTAGCTGACGTATCAGCTTTCCCGTTTTTTACCATACTGGTTCGGCTAAATTGTTTGCAAAGTTAATAAGTTCTTTTTAAAAAATGACCAGTAACAGCTTGTAAATCAGTAATAGTGGTATAATCTCGAAACCCAAAATATATAAAATGAAATGAAATGAGTTGAGCTTTACCTCTTTACGTACTGCTGCGTAAGATAAAATAAACCTGTAAATGAGAAGTAAACCAATGCCAAACCATGAAAGAATCATGGCAGAGCTATATAATGGGTCGTTAGAGAACGCCAATAAAAGCAAAAAAGGCAAAAGAAATATGCCCAACATCTTATTAATAATGAAAACAATAAAAATATAAGAGTCGGTAACATTGCTCACATTAAATAACCAACCTGTAATTTTTAGCCCAATATATTTTACTAGATAGATTGCCGCCAATGCGCCTGCACAATAAACGTACTGTAACCAAAAGTTATCAGAAATGACAAGTTGAAAATATTGAAGAAGAAAATTGACATAAAGACCTGTCGACAAAACAAAAAAACTATTCATAAACACCGAAGCCAATGATGATTGAAGCAATTGGTCTTGTGTTTGTCTTTGCTTTAAAGTGGTTCTAAAAAAAACGCGAAACAGATCATGGAAATATTTCGCAAAAGCCCCACGCATCAAACCAAATAAGATCAATAAAAAGATCAAATAATAGAAAAGCCATTCTTTACCGGTGAAGATTTTCTTATCCCCTTCTTTTAAAATTTGAACCGGCAATTTTTTTTCGGCTAAGTTCTTTTGAAGTGAATCCGAAGCTTCCTGAACCGATCGTAAAGAATCTTTTACCCGAAGCGAGTCTCTTAGTTTTAAACTATCGATTTCGAAGATTTCAGGGCTATTTACTCTTGCAGAATCTCTAATTTTAATTGGCCGGGGGTTGGGTTTCAAAGAATCCTTTTGAAGGCTATCTTGCTGAACAGAATTAGAATCAACCTGGGCGAAAACGGTGACTGGGCACAAATAAACAAGAAATAAAAGTGGATAGAGATGCTTCATTCGAATCGCAAAAGTATTAAAGTGTTTTATCGGGATGAAAAGAAAGAAAGATTCTCTAAAAATAATTTACGAACCCAAAGTGGATCTTTGACTGTCGTAAGTTAAAGGGAGTATCATCTCGTTTTCCTACCGCCCATGCCAGATTAAAAATCCCCGCTTTTGTTTCCAACGCAAGTCCAAGCCCCGCACCAATATAAGAATGAGTATATTTTGAACTGTTGCTATTATTTCTTCCCCAGCCGCCATCAACAAATCCAAAGAAAAAAGAATTTAAACCAATCAAATACCGATACTCTAATGTGCCAACAGCATATTGTGACAGATACTGACTTTCTTCATCAAATCCACGCAACAGTTTATAACCACCGATCTGGAAAAGTTCATTTCGATAAATATTATCACTGAAAATGGTGCCTCCATTTATCGCAGTTTTAAATGTTCCTTGCTTACCTATCGGAAAATATTTTGCCACCGAACCCATTAACCTTAATTGATATGACTTCAGTTTTACCGTGTCATAAAGTGCATCAAAATCAAATGAGGGGTCGGCTGGGTCGTTTAACTCAAGTATCTCATTATTTTTTTTGATCTTTTTAGAACCTCCTGAACCTCCAAGTCTATATTGATAACCGCTTCGTGGATTAAACCGATAATTGGTTTTATTTTTTTCAAACTCTAAACCAAGAGCCAATGAACTGACATCCGCTATATCAGGTAACGTTTTTGTAGCTATCACCTGTGCCTCATTAATACCTCCCTGACTAATGATAGTTTGTAAGTGCTGAAGGAAAATTTTTCCTGATTGTGATTCAGAGATAACATAACTAGCCCCAAGATTCAGATTAATATTTAAATAACTGCTGTCTTTTCGAAGCATATCAAAAGAAAAATCAACACCCAATGGTGAATTGAATAAATAAGGATGACGGTAAAAAATATTCAATCGGGGTGATTTCACCTGTAATTGCTGCCAGTTAAGACCTAGTGCCTCGCCGCCACCAAAGGCATTCTGCAGATTAATATTTGCTTCGCCGGTGATCAACAATTTTTTTGATGAAAGCTGATCATTATTTGGCAAAAAACCAACAATTGCATTAACCTGGCTGCTGCGCCGTTGTTTTAAATATAAATTCAAAACAGAACCACTACCGAGCAAGCTCATGTTAGAAGGCTGTTCTTCTTCAACAAAACTGAGTTCCTTGATCTTTTTTGAAATGCGCATTAACTTTTCCCTGTTATAAAAACTTCCATTGGGTATTTCAAGATAGCGCTGCAAAAAAGTGTTTGAGATTTTTGCGTCGCCATAAACACGGATACTATCAATCTTATAATTAGGTCCTTTATCGATTATTAAACTTGCAGTCACACTATCTTCAATTAAATTGATGCTATCCAGGTAAATTCTTGCAAAAGGATGGCCATTGTTTTCAAGATAAACAAGCATATTTTCCTGGAAACCTTTAAGCTGATCGAAGTTGATCGGTTTATTGGCAAACAATTTTTCATTCCAACCTGAAATTGCAAGGATCTCGGGGTCGGCAGCAGTTGTATTTATATGTGCCCATTTATATTGCTGGCCAAGATAGATCACAAGCCTTGCTGACGCAGTATCAAAAGAAATACTGTCCAATGAAGCATTTACAAATCCTTTTGCCTGCAATAATGAAGGCAGCTTATTTACATAATCGATACAACCAAGCCTTGTGGAGAATTCAGTTTGCAAACCGATCTCATTTTTCAAAAAATCAGGAGATTTATCAACACATTTTGCGTTTAAAAAATAAGCTGCCTGTCCAAATGAAATGTTTTGAATTAAAATAATAACTAAAAACAGCAGCGCTGCCGGCAGATGGCATTGTATTTTTGTGGAATTAGTCATTCAAAGGACACTCAAAAATATTTTATTTGGCCGGGATTTACATACATATTCCATTTTGCAGGCAGGCCTGTCATTATTGCAACTTTCATTTTTCCACTTCGCTGCGGTATAAAAACGAATTGTTAGGAGCTTTATTGAAAGAAACTGAACTACAAAAAGATTATTTGGGAAATGAACCAGTTGAAACAATTTATTTCGGCGGAGGAACACCTTCCCTATTGGAAATTGAAGATCTTAAATCGCAAATTGAGAAATTGAAACAACTTTTCATGATTTCGGACGATGCCGAAATAACTCTTGAAGCGAATCCCGATGATATAAGTGACGGAAAGCTTGTTGGTTGGAAAGAAATTGGCATCAATCGCTTAAGCATTGGCGTACAGAGTTTTTTTGAAGAGGATCTTTTATGGATGAACCGGGCGCATAATGCAAAACAAGCCGTCAGCAGTTTGCGGTTAGCAGCTCAGCATTTTAATAATATCACTATTGATCTTATATACGGACACCCGCTTTTATCAAATGAAAAATGGAACCAAAATGTAGAAAAAGTTATTGAATTAAAAATTCCACACATTTCCTGTTATGCCTTGACTGTTGAGCCCAAAACTCCTTTGAGTAAAATGATCAACGAAAAAAAGAAAGAAGATATTCAACAGGAAAAACAAGCCGAACAATTTTTATTGTTGATGGAATGGCTAGAAAACGCCGGTTATGAGCATTATGAAATTTCAAATTTTGCCCGGCCTGGCCGTCGAAGCAGGCACAATTCATCTTACTGGCAAGGAAAAAAATATCTTGGTCTTGGACCTTCAGCACATTCGTTTGATGAAGAAAGCAGACAGTGGAATATTTCTAATAACAGTATTTATATAGGATCACTTGCGGGAAATAAAATCCCATTTGAAAAAGAACTATTGACTCCATCTCAAAAAGCAAATGAATATATCATGACTTCGTTGAGAACTTCTGAAGGATTGGATTTGGAAAGAGTTGGAAGTTCAGAGTTCGGAGTGGGCAGTCAGGAGTTATTGGTTAACAGTCAAAAATTTATTGAATCCGGCAAATTGATCTTGAAAGAAAATAAATTAATACTTACAAAAGAAGGAAAACTATTTGCCGATGGTATAGCAGCAGAACTTTTTATTGAAGCAATTTAAACCAGGGTTTCTTCGATCAATTTAAATCCTTGTTCAGGAGAAACATTCTCCCATAAAATCTTATAGACAGTCTCTGCAATAGGCATTTCCGCTTTTACATTATTATTAATAATATAAATACTCCTCGATGCATTATATCCTTCGGCTACCATGTTCAATTCCACCTGGGCAGCTTTAACCGAATATCCTTTGCCGATCATGCCTCCAAAAGTTCTGTTACGACTATATAATGAATAGCAGGTCACTAGCAGATCGCCTAGATAAACTGAAGCTGCATAGTTTGCTTTTCTTTTGTGTGTTACAGGGTCTTCCCCTTCATGTTTTCCCACTTCAATATTATGAATACCAACATTGAGAAGGAAGCCAGCCATTTCATCAGCGCTGTTTGCAATTAATACGCTTAAAAAATTATCTCCATATTGTAAGCCATGGGCAATGCCGGCACCCAGCGCATAAATATTTTTTAAAATTGCAGCAAACTGGACACCATATACATCATCATTGATTACTGTATTCAGGTATCCGGTTTTAAAATAGGTTGCGATTTCAGCAGCAGTTTCTTCATCAGCTCCCGAAAATGTGAGATAAGATAATTTCTCTGCAGCCACTTCTTCAGCATGACAAGGACCCATGATGGTGAAATAATTTCTTAGCTCGACATCGAATTCTTTTTCTAAGTAATCATTCAGTAAATTATTTTCCTGCGGGATAATTCCCTTTACTGCTGAAATAACTTTTTTGCCTTCAAAATCTCTTTTTGATAAACTCTTTAATGTATCAGCGACATAAGCAGATGGAGTTGCAATAATAATATAGTCTGAAGCGGAAACGACTTTTGAAATGTTAGTATCCAGGTTGAGCAATGAAGGATTAAAAACAGCCGAGGTTAAATAATTTGGATTATGCCTTTTCTTGCAGATAAAATCAGCCATCGCCTCTGTTCTTACCAGCCAGTTAATTTGCTGATTATTGTCTGTAAGAATTTTTGCCAATGCTGTTGCCCAACTTCCACTGCCGATAATGCCAAACATAATACAGAACCGCGATTAATAAGATTATAAATGATTATGACGAAATAAAATTAAGCAAGTGCATCTTCTTTAGTAAAAAATAATTTTGATAAAAAAAGAGTCTTGTAAAACAAGACTCTTCCAAATTTCCTATTAATCCTTTTAAATCAAAATAAACGTAGTTCTGTTTTAATTAGTCTCAAACAGCTTATCTTTCGGCACTACCTTTACTGCAGTGCCATCTTTCAACGTTTTACTGATGGCATTAAAGGGACCTGTCACCACTTCATCACCTTCCGCCAGTCCTTCTTTTATTTCAATGTAATTAATGTCCTGTATATCGGTTTTTACTTTTACTCTTTTTACTTTACCATCTTTTTGCACTACAAATACTAATTCCTCCAGTTCATCACTGTTAACCGCTACATTTTCATCAGTGCCTCCTTCTGCTTTTTGCTTTTTCTGTTCTTCCTTCTTTTTATCGGCAATAGTTTTATCACTTCCGATCACTCTTGTGGTAACGGAATTGATCGGAACAGCCACAACATTTTCTTTGCGTTTTGTTTTTATATCAGCGCTGGCATTCATGCCCGGACGGAAAGGGAAACTTTTTGGTTTTCCCGGATTTAGAAGATCACTGTATGAATCTTTATCAAGTCTTATCCTTACCTCGTATTGCGTTACATCTGTACTGCTCAATGCACTTGCACCAGTGCCGCTTTTTATACTGCTTGCTATCTGCGTTACCACACCTTTGAATTTTCTATTATTATAAGCATCCACCTCCACATCAGCGCTATCGCCTAAATGAACTTTCACGACATCATTTTCACCCACATCCACTCTTACCTCCAATATACTCATATCAGCAACACGCATCATTTCTGTACCGATGCTGAAACTATTACCTGCCACCCTTTCTCCTTTCTTAATTGATAAAGAAGAAATGACCCCGCTCATTGGAGCCACTAATGTGGTTCTTCCTAAATTTTTATTTGCAGAGCTTAATCCTGTTTGTGCACCTTGCACACCGGCTTGCAAACCTTTTATATTTTGTTTTGCTGCATTATAATTTGCGAGGGCAGATTTATATGTCGTTTCATATCCTTCGAATTCGGAACGGGAGATCACTTTATCATCAAACAATTTTTTATTACGATCATAGCTTTGTTTTGCCTGGTCAAGCGATGCCTGCAATGCCTCAAGAGCTGCCTTGCTATTCTCTACTACGGCAGCAGACTGGTTTACACGGGAAGCTGCCTCATCTCTTTGCAATGCATAGATATCGGCAAAAATTCTTGCAAGGATCTGTCCTTTTTTTACGCTGTCACCTTCCTCTACATTCAGCTCTACAACTTCTCCCGAAATATCCGGGCTGATCTTTACTTCAATTTCAGGATATACTTTTCCACTTGCATTTACGGTTTCAGTGATTGTTCGGCGGCTTACTTTTTCGGTTGAAACTTTTACACCTGTGTCTTTATTTCCTGCCACCATTTTAAATACTACCAACAAAACAATTACTCCAACCAAACCAAACAATATCCATTTAACAGTTTTACTCATTTTATTAGAAATTTATTTTATGTACTTAGCTTTTGAATGCTTATTCAGCTTCCGTTGTGTCACTCACTTGTACTTTCTGTTCGCTATTCAGCTTCGTCCTAATGTCCAATTGTCACCTTGAGCGTTGTCGAAGGGCTATTCAGCTTTACTGACTCCGAACTCACAACTTAATCCCTTGTCCTTTATAATATTCAAGCAATTTCATCTTAAAAATATAATCGAACTGTGAATACAATGCCTGTATCTGCGCTCTCAAAAAGTTATTCTGGCTATTAAGGAGATCAAAAGTTGATAACAAATTCAGATCATATCTTTTTTGCGCATATTCATAAGACTTCCCCGAAGTCTGAACACTTTTTTTGTCTGCATTATATAACTGCATGGATGACACAGCATCATTATACGCTTTGTAGATATTCTGTTTCAAAGTCTGGTTATCCAGTTCTTTGGTCAGCTCCCATTGTCTTACCTGCAGCTTTGTTCTTTCCCAGTTCGAACGGGCAGAATGACCATTGAATATGGGAATGTTTAAACCAACTCCAATGCTCTGACTGAGGTTTGTATTTAACTGACTGCCAAAAGGAGTAAGCCTTTCGCCAGTTTGAATAAGAGTTGGCGAGAATACATTGTAAGCGTTAGGCCCAATTGTTACATATGCATCTGTAGCTTTATCCGGGCCCGGACCTAATACCGGCCTTTTGACATTTACATAACTGGTGCCAATTCCCCCAAATGCGGTTATCTGCGGATACATTTGTCCTTTCGCAACATCAACATCTTTTTTTGCCGACATGAGTCGAAGGTCGATCACTTTATTTTGCGGAAGATTTTGTAATGCCAGTGCATAAACAGCCTCTGGTTGCAGATCCGCTAAACTTTCAACCGGTACTTTATCTACCGATGGCGATTCAATATCAAAAGCAACACCAGCATCGAGATTAAGTAATGCTTTCATTTGCAAAATAAATTGCTGAACACTTGCTTCTGCTGTTATCAGGTTTGAGCTGTCCCGGCTAAGCTGTGCTTCCAGTTCAGCAGCATTTAATTCGGGCAATGTTCCGGCATCAACTCTTTTTCGGGTATTATTTAATTGCTCGATCGTAGTACCTATCTGAACTTTTGTAAGGTTTGCCTGTTCTCTGGCAAGCAGTATTTGTAAATAGGCAACAGCTACATTCAAGGCAATATCATCCTGCACTTTTAGCACCTGTGCCTTATCAGCTTCGTTTACCAGCTTATTACTTTCAATAGTATTTTTTTTCACAAACCAATTGAATAAAGTAACTCCTGACTGAAGACTGAAGCTTGAGCTTAAAAAATTATTATCCTCAAGTACACCGGTAGCAGGGTTTTCTGAGCGTCCGAAACGATAACCAGTACTGTTCTGGAAATTCAAAGAGGGATACTGTGCACTTTTACTTTGCTTATAGGTTACATCAGAAAAACGTGTTTGCAGATCGGCCTGCTTTATAGAAATATTATTTTCAATTGCATACTGCACACATTTCACCAAATTCCATTTTTCCTGTGCTTGCGATGAAACGACCATTACTATAATGGCCAGAAAAAAAAGACTTCTTTTAAACATGGCGCAAAAATAAGAGAATTGGTTTTCTCAATGACTGAATAATGACAAACGGGGGGATGAATTTAGGATAGTTTTTTGAAGGCCTGATCAAGGTCCTTTATAAGATAATCCGGCTCCTCCAAACCCACATAAAGACGTACATATCTATGCTCAGCATTCGAAGGATCAAAGTCTGCAACAGGAATACCCGAACATTTAGGGATCACCAAACTTTCATGTCCACCCCAGCTTACCGCCATCATAATATGCTGGAGGCTTTCGCAGAATTGAACGATCTCTTCTCGCTTTTTCGCTTTTAAAACCATGGTCATTAATCCGCAGGCGCCAGTCATTTGTTGCTTTGCCAATTGGTACTGTGGAAATGATTCATCAAAAGGAAAGATGACTGATTCTATTTTTGGATGCGACTTTAGAAATTTCAAAACTTCAAGAGAAGTTTTAGTAATTCTATCCAAACGAGCAGGCAACGTTCTCAATCCGCGGATCAACAACCACGCATTAAAAGGTTGAATCCCGCTACCAATATTTAAGTATTCACTGTCAAATATTTTTTTCATCATAGCATGGCTTCCACTCAATATACCACCCAGTGTATCACTATGCCCGCCAATATATTTTGTAGCTGTTTGCATAGCCATATCAATTCCCATTTCAATTGGGCGTTGATATAACGGCGTACAATAACTATTATCAATAAATGTTGTAATATTTTTTGCTCTTGCCAGCATGGCAACTTCTTTTATCGGTTGCAGAGCAAAATCCCAGCTATTTGGTGATTCGAGATAGTATAAAGTTGTATTCGATTTTGTAGCCGCTTCCCAATTTTCAATTTTTGTTCCATCAATATAAGTAGTAGTAACTCCAAATCGTGGAAGGATCACATCAAACATTCTTTGTGCCCATGTATAGGGAGCATTTACAGAAACAATATGATCCCCGCCTTTTACATTAGCAAGAATACCTGCAAAAATAGCGGCAGCCCCGCTATTAAAAACAAGACAATCTTCTGCTCCATCTAATGCTGCTAATTTCTTTCTTAGAATTTCAACTGTGGGGTTTAAACCGCGACTGTAGAGATAACCGCCCATTTCATCGTCAAATGCTTTGCTTAAGTCGCTTACTTTTTTAAAAGCAAAATTGCTTGTCTGCGCTATCGGCGGAGAAATGGCATTGAAATAATTTTCTC
>Ga0105249_10003107_pt1 | contig 14344 bp, 10 predicted proteins | sample KBSS44metaG_FD_81522 | JGI IMG/M metagenome (GOLD analysis project Ga0105249, IMG submission 81522) | Switchgrass rhizosphere microbial communities from Kellogg Biological Station, Michigan, USA - KBS S4-4 metaG | ecosystem: Host-associated > Plants > Roots > Rhizosphere > Soil | place... | reverse complement strand
GGGATCGCGACGATCTGCATTGGGATCGCTTCATTCACGGCAACGTCGCGTTCTGGTTGTGGGTAGCGCTCTATGTGACAACTCCCTTGATCGTCTTCGGAGTGTTTGTCCGCAACCGGCGTGAATACGTCGCCGCTACCGGCACCGAGTTGGTCATCCCTCCACTCGCGGCCGCGGTGATCGTCGCGGCTGGGGGACTCGCCCTGCTGACGAGCGCGTTCCTGTACCTGTTTCCGGACGAGGCCATCGATGTTTGGCCATGGCCGCTGACTCGGTTGACTGCGCGGATGTTGGGTGCGATCTTTGCGCTCGGACTGGCCGGTCTGGGCGCCTGGCGCGAGCGCCGCTGGAGCGCGGCCCGGATTCTCCTGCAGGTCGCCGGAGTCATGGTGCTCCTCATCCTCGTCGCGGGCATCCGCGCCCGTCACGAGTTCGACGCCTCCAACGTATTGACGTGGCTATTCGCAGCCGGCTTTTGCGTTACGGCGGCGGGTGTTGTCATCCTGTACTTGCGGATGGAGCTCTTGGCGACTCGGTGATGATCCGGCCACGCAGAGTCGGGTGGCGTCGTCCGGTAGATGTGGGGTGCGACGCGAATGATGCTCGCCGAAGTGCGCAGGCTGAGGCCGAGCCGCGCAGTCGTCCGAGCCATTCGGGTTGTCATCGGCCTACTTGTTATTGGGGTACTTGTCGTCGAGGGCGTGGCGCTCGCCGGTCATTCGGGCGCGCTGGCCGACGCCTTGGCCCATGCGAACCTCGGATTGGTGGCGCTGGCCCTCGCGCTCGAGGTGGCGTCGTGGCTAGCGTTTGCTGCCCTGCATCGACGCATGCTGTCCAGTGGCGGGCTGCGGGTGCCGCTCCCGAAGATCGCTTCAGTACTGCTGGTTGCCAACGCATTGAGTGCCACGTTGCCCGTGGGCGGAGCTGTAGCGACCGGCTATAACTTCACGCGGTTTCGCCGGTTCGGGGCCAGCGTGCCGCTTGCGGCGTGGGTGCTCCTGATCAGTGGTCTGATCAGCACCGCCACGCTCGGCGCATTGGGACTCGCCGCGGCGTCCGTCGTCGGATCGAACCGGACGAGTTCGGTGGCCGCGATCATCGCGGTCGGTGTCACGCTGACCGTCGCCGGTGGCTTGTACGCCGCGAATCAGCGCCCAGAGGCTCTCGTCCGGCTCGGGCGGAGCGGCGTCCGCGCTTTGAATCGAATTAGCCGGCGTCCGCCATCACACGAATTCGACCGCGTCGATGCCTTCACGGCCCAGATCGTGATGATCCGACCGCGCGGCCGGGACTGGCTCGCCGGTGTCGGCTTCGCTGCTGTCAATTGGATCGCAGACGTGGCCTGCTTCGTCATGGCCTGTCACGCCGTGGGGATTTCCGAGCTGGCTCCGCGGACGATCGTGATCGCGTACGCTGCGGACGCCGTGGTTGGCGCCGCTCCGCTGCTTCCGGGCGGGATCGGGCTGGTCGAGGGCGCGCTGGTCGTCGCTCTCGTTGGTGGCGGCATACCGTTCGCCGCTGCCACCGCCGCCGTAGTGATCTACCGGGGGATCAGTTTTGTCCTCGTTGTTGTCGTTGGCTGGACGTTGTGGCTCTGGACGCGACACGGGCAGCGTCACGCTCGGGATGCACCCGTCGACCGGACGCCACGGCGAAGTGGTCGAGCGACGGTACACGGTGCCCCCGCGACGGCTCCGCTCGCGGCAACAACTGGCCAAGACGGGTAGAGCTTTTCGGTTCGTATACCGATCAGGGGTATTGTCCCGTCTGCGGTCACGCTCCGTGACTGCACCGGAAATCAAAGCACCGCAGCCATCGGCTCACCTGGGGTATGTGGCATGGCACATCTGGTCGAGTTCCGGCTGCTTGGCGCCCTCGAGGTGGTCATCGCCGGCCGACCGGTGATTCTCGGGGGCCGGAGGCAGCAGGTTGTCCTCGCCACGCTTCTCGTGTCGCACCCATACCCGGTCTCTAGCGACCGCTTGATCGACGCGGTGTGGGGCGACCATCCGCCGCCCACAGCGCCGGCCACCTTGCAGGCCTACGTCTCCCGATTGCGCAAACTGCTTGCCGCCGCAGGCGTCGGGTTGCAGTCGGGCGTCCGAGGCTACCGACTCGAGATCGACGACGACGCGATCGATGCCTGCCGCTTCGATCGGGCCGTCGACAATGCGCTAGCGCTCTCGCAAGACCGACGGAATGCGGAGATTATCGATCTGCTCGAACCGGCGCTCGGTATGTGGCGGTCTGCGCACGCATTCGGTCCGTTACGCGATGCCGGTTGGGCCGTGGAATTCAGCGCGCGGCTGACCGAACGCCGGCTCGTTGCCGAAGAGCTTCTGGCTGATGCCTACCTCGAGTTAGGCAAGCATCTCGCCGCTGCGATCCGGCTGGAGCGCGCGCTAACAGAATGGCCGTTGAGTGAATCACTGGCCAAGCGCTACATGCTCGCGCTCTATCGCGGTGGACGCCAGGTCGACGCCCTTGCGGTATACGAACGAATCCGCCTCGAACTCAAGCTCGAACTCGGCCTGGAGCCGTCGGCAGAGCTACGCGAGTTACACCACGCCGTCCTCAATCAAAGCGCCGTGCTGGACTGGCGGCCAGCATCGGCCCGGCAATTGGTGCGCGTCCTGCCGCCACGCAACCCGTTGTTCACGGGGCGCGAGGAGCTGGTGCGCACGGTCCGCCGCCACCTTGCCACCAATGGAGTCGTGACGATCCACGGCTTGGGAGGCGTCGGCAAAACCGACGTGGCATTGGAGATCGCACACCTGCACGCCGGTCCGGTGTCGTGGATTACGGCGGAGAGCAGGACATCGCTGTTCGGCGCTTTGACCTCCCTGGGGAGACGCCTGAATGTGCAACTCGGCTCGGATGAGGCCGATCTGCTCTCTGGCCTCTGGGCGGCGATGAGTGAGCGCGAGGATTGGCTGCTCGTCTTCGATAACGCCGAAGACCTTGAGCTTGTTCGAGAGGCGCTGCCTCCGCTGACGACTGTGCGTGTGCTCATCACATCGCAAAGTCCGGCCTGGGCGGCCCTCGGGCCGACCATTCGGGTGGACCCGTTCGGACCGACGGTCGCCGTCCGCTTCCTGTTGACCCGCTCCGGGCGCCGCGACCCACAGGCCGCGACGACGCTCGCAGACCTGCTGGGCAACCTCCCACTCGCGCTCGAGCAAGCCGGTGCCTACGTCGACCAGACTGGTCTGAGCCTCGCCGAGTACCTCCGGCTGTTCCACCTTCGTCGCGATCAGCTGCTCATGCGGGGCGCGCCGGCCAACCATCGCCAAACAGTGAGCGCGACCTGGCAGATCGTGTTCGAACGCGTTCGGGCCAGGTCGCCGTTGGCCGCTCGAATCCTGGAGACGTCGGCGTTCATGGCGCCAGACGCCATTCCGCTCAGCTGGATTTCCGCGATCGTGAGTGCCCAAGTCGACGAGGAGATGGAATTCGCCGATGCCGTTGCCGAGCTGTTGCGCTACTCCCTCGTCGATCGCGGTGAGGGCAATCTTCGGGTGCACCGGCTCGTGCAGGCCGTACTACGCGCGAAGCTTCCGGCTGAGCAGCGAGTAACCCGGGCAACCGACGTCGTCACCCTGCTCCGTCGGGTAGCGCCGCCAGTGCCGACCGACCCGGACGGCTGGACCACTTGGGCCGTGCTTGCCCCGCACATCACCGCCTTGCTGAAGTTCAGCGAGGACCTCAACGCGCTGCCGACCGGCCTTGTCGCCTTGGCTCTCGACGCGTTCCGCTACCTTCGTGCGCGCTCCGCTCTTCCCTCAGCGCATTCGATTCTCGACTCGCTAATCGTGGTCGGTCACGCGACGTCAGCGGACCGCCGCTTGCTCGGTGAGCTCTACGCCGAACGGGGAGAATTGCTGGACGCCGAAGGGAAACTCATCCTCGCGCGAGAGGAACTGGAGCGGGCGATCACGCTGATGGGCGGAGCGGCTGATGCGGGAGACCTGCCATCGGCCAGAACATTGGCTCGGCTCGCGCATCTAGTCAATTGCGCCGGCGAACCCGACCGAGCGGTGGAGTACTACCAGCGTTGTCTGCCCGTTCTGCGCGAGCTGGGGGACACGGCCGAGATCGTTCGTACGCTGATCGGTTTGGGCTATACGTACTGGGCGCTCGATGCATTCGCCACCGGAGCAACGCAATTTCACCACGCATTGGAGATTCTCGATCAAGCCGGCTGGGCGGAACACCCATTGGCCGCCGAAGCGATGAGCGGACTCGGCATGATGCTGCATGATCAGGGCAGGCCGGCGGAATCCCGGGACCTCCAGCGACGGGCCCTGGCCGTGCTGCACCTGGTCTATGGCGAGGTCGACCATCCGATCGTGGCCGAGGTCCACGACAAGCTCGGGTGGACGTTACGGTTGCTAGGCGACCTTGAAGGTGCCCGGGCCGAGCACGCTGAGTCGGCGGCAATGATGAGCCGGCAGTTCGGCCTCGACGATCCCCGAGTAGCTATGGCCTTGACGAACCTCGGTCTGGCCGAACTCGAGGCTGGCGATATCGGCGGGGCGCGCGCCCACCAGCAGCGGGCGTACGAGGCCCTGCTGCGCGCGTACGGCCCCGATCATTGCAATACTCGGCTGGTTGTGGGCCGGCTCGAGGACCTCGATCGTCGATCGGTCGCGAGCGTTCCCGGACGGTGACCCCAGCCCTGGTCAGGCGGGCAGGACGATGTCGTATCCGAATTCGTTGCCCGCGACGCAGGTCACGCGCAAATCGTCAGTGAGCACTCGGCGCAGCGCGTCATACGTCTGGGGCGCGACGCCGGGCTGGCCGGCGCCAGTCGGCATGATCAGTGGCTCCTGCTCCTCCGCGAAGACGCAGTTGTCGCGCAATTCGACAGCGACCGGCACGCCCAATGCGTTCTCTACCACCGCGAGCCGGCCGGACGGATCGACCTTCCGCTGCTGGCCAACGCCGTCCAGCACCGCCCGTTCCAGGTCGACCGTGAATTCGTTGCTGACCACATGCCCCGGCGCGACACCGGCATATCGGATCTCGATTCGATCACCAACGAGCCTGATGGTCTTCTGGAACTCGTTCCCGCCGTGCCAGACGATCCCGGGCTCTCCGGCCCGCCGGGCCACGCCGTCTTGCCGACAGGCGTCGTCGAATTGCTCCGGCGTAACCGGCGGCGTGGGCTGCTTTCCCATCGCCGGTCCGTAGCGGCAGGTCACGACGGGGGAGTCACCACTGGTGTCGACGTCGCACTCGTAGGCGTTGAAATTGTCCGGATACCACGTCAAGAGCCGCTGGTCGGGCTGCCTCGGGTCGACGTACGTACCTGGCAGCCACGCGGCTTGGCCTACGTCCGAGGCCACATAGCAGTGATTCGGCGTGAATACGGTGTTCTGGAGCCGTGCGCCGTCGCACGGGATCTGGTCGATGGGGCCCGGGGTCAAGAACTGATGCGACTTGATCGTTCCGCTCACCGAGATCGGGCGTCCGTCGACCCAGCAGAACACGTGGGTGATCCGGCCACCGTTGCGATCGATCACAACCAGAGCAGTCCGGTTGTACAACACGATCGTGGGAAGGCAGTCATGGTCCCAGTACGTGCCTCGTTGGTTCGGGCTGTGCTCACCGGACCAGTACGGGTCAGCGCTCCCTTGCGCTTGCACCAGCTGCAGTAGCGGGCCGCCGCTTGTTCCGTACTCGCTGGGCTCGATGGCGCCGATGACGTAGGTCTGAGCATTCCCGCCCGACGACTGACCGCCGGACCACTCCGCCCAGATGGCGGCATTGAGATACACCCAGGCGTGACGCTGCTGGATGCTCTCGGAGACGACGAAGTCCTCCGGCGGCCAGCTCTGTGGATCGCCATTGGGATTGGTCAAGGGCTGTTGGCTCCACATCGACTCGTGGGTGCAGGCCAAGAAGTACATCCACGCGAGCTCATGCAGGCCGTTGCGATACTCTTCCGGCCAGGCAACAAGTTGATCTTCGAGAGCGTCGCTCATTTCCCGCAGGGAACAGCCCAGCCAGAGGGACACCGTGTTGGCCCACCATTCGTACCAGGTGTCGAAGTGAATCCGGTTACCCTGCCGGTCGATCGATTCCACCCCGAGCGGATCGACACTCGGGCAGATCGCGCTGGACACAGTGATTGGTTCTGGTTGGCGGTAGAGCGTCGGGTCGAAGCCGTTTTCGTCAACGGTCCAGGCTCGCACCCACGGATGGGTGCTTATCCAGCACAGGGCGGCGAGATATCCGCGCGTGTAGGTGATCGGCGAGCCGTCAAACCAGCCATCTCCGCAGGCGTGGTCGAGATCATCGCCGTAGACGTAGATCTTGCTGGGGCCCGGCTTGCGGAACCGTACGGCGAGCATCAGCCGCCGACGCAACCAATAACCCACTTGGCCTTTCCGGATCTCGTCCAAGCTGGCGTTGAGCATCTCGTTCCGCAGCTGGTCCTCAATGAGCAGAACGGTCAGACCGGTGGCTGCCTCCGTCCACAAGTAGTTGCCGTCGTCGCCCGTCGGATGGCCTTCGCCGAACAAGCAGGCATCGACTCCGTCGACCCGGCCGGCAACGGTTGATCGGTCGAACACGATGTAGCGCAGCTCATTGCGTTCCAGCAATGTGCTGTAGGTATCGACCTCCGATGATGTCGCGCGGTAGATCCGCTGATCCGGGTAGTAGGTGCGATCGGACCTGCGTCCGAAGGACGATTCGATCACGCGCTCAGCCAGGATCAGTTCTTGCTGATTGGTGTCGCGCTGATAGTACGGAGGACGGTGCGCGCCGAATCCGGCGTTGCTCGGCGAGATCAACCCGCTTGCAACCTGGTCGGACAAGAGCGCGAATTGGTCCGCCGGCAGTCCATATCGGAGAAGCATCAACACGCCGGCGTTGAATGCCCATTGCGTCCTGACCTGGTAGTCCCGCTGGGCTTCGAGCGCGTACCGGTATCCGTCGGGGATGCCGTTCTCTCTTGTGCCGGGCCGACTGGAGTATGCGGCGCCCTCGTCGGCAAAGGTGACCTCGATATAGCTCCGGGGCGGGCGGTACGCGCCGATGGGCCAGGTGAACAGATCGTTGAATCCCTGGATGCAGTACTGGAGCAGAATGAGCGCCGTAGGCCGGAAACCATAGGTCTGATCAACGTAGGCAGGATCAAGCGACACTACGTGGGAGTCAGCGGACGAGCCCCGCCCGGTGATGATCTCGACGGTCCGCAAAGGATCCGCAGCGTTGCTTTTCACCGACAACACGAACGAATCCGCGCTCCGGTCGATGACCGGCCAAACGTAGTCGTCCGGCGCATCGGCCGACCAGGGCAACGGCGCCGGGTTACCGACATCGATGGGATCGCGGTCATTGAGGCGGATCTGCACCGGGGCAATGGCCGTGTTGTTGGCGAGATCGTCCGTACGGAGCATGTCGAGTCGAATGTGATCGAAACCGTTGTCGTTCTCCTTCACGAACAGCACCCACCACTGGTCATCCGGAAGGAGTACCTCGGCTGAGTCCGGTCCGGCGGCCCCCGGTGCTGATGGGTTCAGTACGGGGCGACTGGTGCGGGATTCGCGCAGGTGGCTTTCCTCGAAGACCGGTGCGACGAGCCACAGCGCACCCCTCGCGACAGCGACGACAGAGCGATCGGTAAGCGCCGCGGTGGCCTCGAATCGCAGCAGGGCGCCGGCCGGTAATCCGGTCAGAGCGATCTCGTAGTAGCGGTTACCTGGTACGAAGCGCGGGTTGCCCGGCCGATTGTCGACGACTGCTCGCACGTCGCTGCAGTAGCGATGCGCTTCCTGCCAGCCGTGCTCAGTCGGGCTGCTCTCGGCCCGCTGGTCTATGGATGAGGCGCTCAGCTCGCTGACCGTCGAGTCGCCGGCATACGGCTGCCAGCGTCCCTGCAGGTAGCATTCCGCCCGAAAGTCCACCGTCGGGGCGTCGTTCTGGGCGGTCCACACTCCGACGATCAGCGTGAGATCGACGGCTCTGCCGTTGGGCGTGCTGTCGGCCCGGACCACGGGCTGTGTCTCCAGGCTGGAGCAGGTCCAGCACGTCAGTATCGTCATCGACTTTCTCCCGGCGATCCGCCCCGGATCGGGTCAATCCGGGGCGGCCTAGTGATCAGACAGCGAGGGCAGCGCGTTCGTCGGGCTCGAGGTCGCGCAGCAGGCACCGCAGCTTCCGGAGCGCACGACCACGGATCGGGCCGATGCTGCCGACAGGCATGCCGAGGGAGCGGCTGATCTCGGCGTAGCGCGGCTGGGCCGGATCGAGTTGCAGCTGAATGAGCCGCCGCTCGCGATCCGGCAACCGGTCGACGGCCTCGTGCAGCCGTTTCACGGCCTGCCGGTGGGCCACCGCATCCGCCAGATCGGATGTCGCGCTGCCAGCCGATGACTCGGGCAGGTCAGACACCGGATTCTCGAGGTACCGGCGTCGGTGGGCCGATATGCACTGGCGGCGCATTGTCGTGGCGAGCCAGCCGCCGACACAGTCAGGATTGCGGATCTGCTCGATGTGGCGGAAAAGCTGCAGCCAGGTCGACTGGGCTGCGTCTTCCCGTTCCTCGGGCGTCAGGTGGAACTGATGACCGATCGCCGCCAGCATGCCGCGATATCTCTCGACGATGTCGTCGAAGTCGCCCGGGGTGAGACCAGCGTCGTTCAGACATCGGTTCTCGGTAAACATCGGCGGCCCTGTCCCTCTTACGAGATAGCAACGGGGACACCGTGACCAAGCATGTTTGCAAATTCCTTGCAAGGTGCCGACTCAGGCGAACGACTGATTCGGGGCGCTGCGCGCAGCCGGGCCGGGCGGACAGGGAAGCGTCAGGATTGCGCCCGGGCTGCGGCCGTCGGCTGCTCCGGAACGAGTGGGCGGCACGCCCCCGCGATGACGGCGGCCAGCGCGAGCAGCCCGGCGGCCACCGTAAGCGAGTGCAAGACGCCGAAGTGGTTGCCGAGGAAGCCGATCAGAGGCGGCCCGGTCAAGAAGGCCGTGTAGCCGATGGAGGCGACCGTGCTGACGCGGCCCGCGGCATAGCGGGGATCGTCACCGGCTGCGCTCATGCCGACCGGAAAGCCCAGGGCGGCGCCCAGTCCCCACGCCACTGCGCCGATCATTGCGGTGATCAGGGTGCCCGAGAACACGACGAGGATCAGCCCGAGGAGTGCAAGCAGCACGGATCCCCGCAGCACGGGCACGCGTCCGTGACGGTCGAGTAAGCCCGGTCCGAACCACCGACCCGCGGTCATCGCGGCGACGAAAATCGCGAAGGTGAGCGATCCGACCGCGGCAGCAGCGCCGTAGCCATCGATCATGGCCAGGCCGAGCCAGTCGTTCCCGGTGCCCTCGGTAAACGCCATGCACAGCACGAAGACCCCGATCAACAATGTGCGGGGCTCGGTCCAGGCCCGGAACGGGCTGCGCCGGCTGCCGTCCGGGTGAGTCGGAGCGGCGTGACGACCGGGCAGGAAGAAACGGATGGTGGCCGGTATCGTCACCGCGACGACGGCGGCGACCAGGATGAGATGCGGGGCGATGCCAACACCCGCTGCCACGATCACCGATCCGAGCAACGCCCCAACGACGGTGCCCACGCTGAATCCAGCATGGAATCTCGGCATGATGGCTCGGCCGAGATGCTTTTCCACCAGCGCCGCATGCACGTTCATCGCGACGTCCCAGACGGCGTTGCCGAATCCGATCAACGCAAGACCCACGATGACCGGAAGCACGCCATGCGTCGCGCCGATGCCGGCGACGACAAGGCCGGCCGCCAGCAATATCGACATCATCACTATTGCGCGCGACTCGCCGAGGCGAGTCACCATGAGGCCGGACAGCGGCAGCGCGACCAGCGAACCGAGTGCGGCCGAAAGTAGGATCAACCCAAGCTGGGCCGGGCTCGCCCCCAATTCGTCGCGGAACTGCGGTATACGAGATGCCCAGCTGGCGAAGGCAAACCCGTTCACGATGAAGACCGCGTAGACGGCGAGCGTTGCTTTGCGGAGCTCTATCGCCGGAGGTGCGAGGAGTTCGTCAGCGCGGTGCGGCTCGGTTGTCACTTCCCGCGGACCTTCCCGTGCTTGACATCATTTCCCCGGGCAGCCAGTCCAGCCAGGGACGGCTCGAGGCGACGGTGCGCAATTGACCGGCATTCGGAACCCTCTGCAGCGGCAACTCCCCGACGAGCGGGTCGATTCCGCACGCCGTCAAGGCATGACGTGGCTCACGTCGCGAACGGCTTGGCGGATTCTTGGGCCGGCCGGCGGAGGGACTCGATCCAGGCGCACCACGCCGCAAGGCCGGCTCCGGTTCGCGCACTTATTTCCAAGGTGGCCGCGGTGGGATTTACGGCCCGCAGGTTCCGGCGAAACGCGTCCATATCCACGTCGAGGTATGGCAGCAGATCAATCTTGTTGATCAGGACCAGGTCAGCTGAACGGAACATGACGGGGTACTTCAGCGGCTTGTCCTCGCCCTCGGTCACCGCATGGATCATGGCCCGCGCGTGCTCGCCGACGTCGAATTCAGCCGGGCACACCAAGTTGCCCACGTTCTCAATGAGGATCAGATCCAGGCTGGCTAGCGGCAGGCGGACGAGGGCAGACCGAACCATGGGCGCATCGAGGTGACACTCTCCGCCGAAGCCATCACCGGTGTTGATCAGCTCGATGGTCGCGCCCAGGTTGCGCAGGCGGTCGGCGTCGAGACTGGTCTCGATGTCGCCTTCGATGACCGCGACTCGAAGCCGATCGGTGAGCTCGCGCAAGGTCTCGCGCAACAGCGTGGTCTTGCCAGCGCCCGGTGCGGACATCAGGTTGATCGCAATGACGCCCTCGCGTTCCAGATCGCCGCGGTTCTCGGCGGCCTTGCGATCGTTCTCACCGAACACCCGCTCGAGGAGCTGAACGCGCTCGCGGCCGGTCTGGTACTGGGTGTGGTCGCCAGTGTCATGGGCATGCGCCGCTGCAGGCCCGTCGCCGTCCACCTCATGGTCGTGCCATGACCCGTCGTCGTGCCGATGGAAGCGGCCCACTCTCACACCTCCGCCAAGTCGAGAGCGGTGACGTCGAAGTCCTCGCCGCCCAGCACCTCGACATCCAGGCTCTTGCAGGCGGGGCATACGAACGCAATCATGCCGTCGAGTCCGAACTGCTCGTTGCACGCTCGACACCGCAGCGTGGCCGGGACCCGCTCGACATCCAGCACGGAGCCGGCCAGGTCGGTACCTTCGCTGACGAGCGTCCAGCAGAAGGCGAGCGTGTCCGGGACGACCTGGCGCAGCTGGCCGATGCGCAGGTGGATCACTTCCACCCGGCGCGGACCGGCGTGACGAGCGGCCACGTCGGCGATGGCCCCGCACAAGGACAGCTCATGCACGCTGTCGCTCGGTGCCGTTCGAGTTCCGGTGTTCCGGGATATCCGGACCCAGAATCCATGATCGCCTTCGCGGTCCGGCCGTGGACGACGTGACATCAGCGGCGCCGTCGAGGCGGGTCGTGGCATCGTCCGGCGCCCAGTGTCGTGGATTGTTCGTCAGGCCCAAGAGATAGGTGATCGTGCAGTCCAAGGCCACGGCGAGCTCGGGCAGCCGGCCGACGTCGACGCCTTGGCCGTTCTCCATCGCCGAGAGGGTCCGGTTTGTCGCGGCGACGCCAAGCTCGTTCAGCCGCTCGACGACCTCACACTGGGTCAGGCCCAGATCGTGGCGTCGCTCGCTCAGCCGACGCGCACATATCCAGTGCCGTTCGCGGTTCTGCTCGTGAGCAGTTGACACCATTGGCCCGGCCTCCCCGATACCGGTCAGTCTCCTCCGGCCGGTCAGCGAACGTCAATCCGCTGGACTTTGCGAGCTATTCAGACATCTCGGAGAGCGCCTTGACGTCGTAGTGCGAGAAGTTGAATGCCGGCGATCCGCCGAGCAACCGTTCCAACTCCTCATGCGAGTCGACGTCGAAGATCCACACGCCGCCGTGCGCCCCGACGATGTGATACCGAGCGACGACTTTGCCCCGACGCTCGAGTTCCGCGGCGTACGCCGGCACGCGGGCAATGGCGGCACCCATCTCACGGGACAGCAGCGCCAACTCCAGCTGCCAGGTCACGAGGAACTTCATGTCTCACCGCAGCTCGTCGAAGCGAATATCGCCGCGGACGATACGCGCAGCCCGACATGGTCTCGGGATCGGATCGATCGTCGCTCGCAGCGGTACGCATACGGTACGCAATTATCCCGGAATCCAGGATTTCCGGAGTCAGCGAAGAGATGGGAATGGCCTTATGACATAGGTGTTTCCTGTCTTGCGCCGATGATCGCTCGGCGTAAAGTCAGGTTGTCGCAGCAACATCCCGCTGATGATGTGGGCGCGTGCGCGTCCCCGCAGAGGAGGTGCGCCACCGTGACGACCACTACCGCGGACAGCCGGCAAACCCAGGACGATGAAGGCGTCGTCCATATCCTTTGGATGAATGGGGGGCTGGGCTGCGACGGTGATTCCGTCGCCCTGACAACGGCAACGCAGCCGAGCATCGAGGAGATTGCCCTCGGTGCGCTCCCAGGGCTACCCAAGATCGCCGTGCACTGGCCGTTGATCGACTTCGAGTGCGGTCCCGAGCAAGGAGCCGACACCTTCATCAAGTGGTGGTACAAGGCGGACAGCGGTGAGCTGGAGCCGTTCGTTCTGGTCGTCGAGGGATCGATCCCCAACGAGCAACTGAACAAGGACAACGGCGGGTACTTTTGCGGCTTCGGCAACGACCCGGAGACCGGCGAGGTGCGGACGACCAACGAGTGGTTGGACCGGTTGGCGAGCAAGGCCACCGCGGTGATTGCGGTCGGGACGTGCGCGACGTACGGCGGGATCCATGCGATGGCCGGGAACCCCACCGGCGCGATGGGTGTGCCGGACTATCTCGGCTGGGACTGGAAGTCGAAGGCTGGCTTGCCGATCGTGTGCGTGCCCGGTTGCCCGATCCACCCGGACAACCTCTCCGAAACAATTCTTTACCTCCTCTACCAGGTCGCCGGCCAAGCGCCGATGATCCCGCTCGACTCCGAACTGCGGCCGCAATGGCTGTTCGGTGCGACGGTGCACGAGGGCTGCGACCGGGCCGGTTACTACGAGCAAGGTGAGTTCGCCACGGAGTACGGCTCGCCGAAATGCCTGGTCAAGCTCGGCTGCTGGGGCCCGGTCGTCAACTGCAACGTGCCCAAACGGGGCTGGGTGAACGGAATAGGGGGATGTCCGAACGTCGGTGGCATCTGCATCGGCTGCACGATGCCCGGCTTCCCGGACAAGTTCATGCCCTTCATGGACGAGCCCCCAGGCAGCAAGGTGTCCACCCGAGCCAGCAAGACCTACGGCGCGACTGTCCGCACGCTGCGCAGGTTCACCCAGAAGACGCTCAACAAAGAGCCGTCCTGGCGGGTACGCGGAACCGAACTCAAGACCGGCTACGAGAAGGTGCGGTGACGTCGATGACGGCAACGGCGGACAAGTCCGACCTCGTCGAGATGTCGTGGGATCCCATCACACGCATCGTCGGCAGCCTCGGTATCTACACCAAGATTGACTTCAAGCAGAAGAAGGTCGCTGAGTGTTACAGCACCTCCTCGATCTTCCGCGGCTACAGCATCTTCATGAAGGGCAAGGATCCGCGCGACGCGCATTTCATTACCAGCCGGATCTGCGGAATCTGTGGCGACAACCACGCCACCTGCTCCGTCTACAACCAGAACATGGCCTACGGGGTTCACCCGCCGGCGATCGGCGAGTGGATCATCAACCTCGGTGAAGCCGCCGAGTACATGTTCGATCACAACATCTTCCAGGAGAACCTGGTCGGTGTGGACTTCTGCGAGCGGATGGTCAAGGAAACCAATCCGGGAGTACTGGAGCGGGCGAACAATACCGAGGCCCCGCACGCCGACGCCCACGGCTACCGAACGATCGGTGACATCATGCGGGCCCTCAACCCGCTCGAAGGTGAGTTCTACCGCGAAGCGCTGCAGGTGAGCCGGTGGACTCGCGAGATGTTCTGCCTGATGGAGGGTCGGCACGTCCACCCGTCGACGCTGTATCCGGGCGGCGTCGGGACGGTGGCGACGATCCAGCTGTTCACCGACTACCTGACCCGGCTGATGCGCTATGTGGAGTTCATGAAGCGCGTCGTCCCCCTGCATGACGACCTGTTCGACTTCTTCTACGAGGCGCTACCCGGGTACGAGAACGTGGGGCTGCGTCGCACCCTCCTGGTGTGCTGGGGCTCGCTGAACGATCCGGCGCACTGCGACTTCACCTATCGGAACATGACGAACTGGGGCCGGAAGATGTTCGTGAGCCCCGGCGTC
>Ga0105249_10003105_pt1 | contig 14344 bp, 9 predicted proteins | sample KBSS44metaG_FD_81522 | JGI IMG/M metagenome (GOLD analysis project Ga0105249, IMG submission 81522) | Switchgrass rhizosphere microbial communities from Kellogg Biological Station, Michigan, USA - KBS S4-4 metaG | ecosystem: Host-associated > Plants > Roots > Rhizosphere > Soil | place... | reverse complement strand
GATCCGGCGGTGATCGCCGGCCAGGGCACGGCGGCGATGGAGCTGTTGCGCGAGATCGGCCCGCTCGATGCGCTGATCGCGCCGGTCGGCGGCGGCGGCCTGATCGGCGGCAGCGCGATCGCGACGCGCGCACTGTCGCCACACACGGCCGTTTACGCCGCGGAACCTACCGGCGCTGCGGACGCGTTCGAATCGATGCGCCGCGCCGAACGCGTGACGGAGCTCGTCCCGAACACGATCTGCGACGGCCTGCGCGGCCTGATCGGTGCGGTCAATTTTGCGCTGCTGCGGCAGTACGACGTGACCGTGCTGCCGATCGACGACAGCGAGACGGTGGCAGCGATGCGGCTGCTGTGGGAGCGCCTGAAGCTGATCGTCGAGCCGTCGTCGGCGATCGCCTTCGCCGCGCTGCTGCGCCATCGCGAGCGTTTCGCCGGCCGCCGCGTCGGCATCATCCTGTCCGGCGGCAATGTCGATCTGGATGGTTATTTTCGCGAGGGCTGAGCGATGTGGACCGATGCGATCCTGGCCTACCTGCACTTCCTGTCGATCTTCGCACTGCTGTGGTTCCTGGCGCGCGAATGGACCTTGTTGAACGTCGGCGCCGCGGCGCTCGACTTCGCGCGTCTGGCCCGCGCCGATGCCGGCTTCGGCATCGCGGCCGGCGCGGTGCTGGCCAGTGGCGCGGCGCGCGCCGTGTTCGGCATCAAGGGCTGGACGTTCTATGCGCACAACCCGGTCTTCCACGTGAAGATCGGTTTGTTCGTGCTGATCGGCCTGCTCTCGATCGCGCCGACGCGCGCCTTCCTCGCCTGGCGCAAGGCCGCCCGCGCGGACGCTGGCTATCGCGTGTCCGACGGCGACTGGTCGCGCGCGCGCCGCTGGGTGCTGATCGAGATGCACCTGCTCGCGCTGGTGCCGCTCGCGGCGGTGATCATGGCGCGCGGGCTCGGCTGACGCGCCGGCTCGCCGTTCGGCGGTGCTCGAAGCGGGCGCCGCCGCGGATCAATTTGATGCCGACGCACGCGGCGCGCGGCGCAGGTTGACGATCAGCAGGGCGGTCGCGATCAGCGCGATGCCGATGCCTTCGGATGGCGTGGGCCGCTCGCCGAGGATCGCCCAGGCGAACGCGATGCCGGCGATCGGTACGGCGAGGCTCGACAGGCTGACCACGTTCGCCGGCAGTTGCTCGACGACCCACGACCACAAGAGCCACGCCACGCCCGACGCCAATACTGCGTTGTAGACGAGGGCGCCGATCAGGAAATTCGTCCACGCGATCGGCTTTTCGTGCGTCGCCAGCGCGACGATGGTCAGCGCCAGCGCGCCGATCGCCATTTGCCAGGCCGTCAGCGACAACGCACGGACGCCGCCTCGCTGGAACAGCCGCTTGGACAGCACCACGCCGGCCGCCCAGCACAGCCCGCCGGCGATCGCAAGCGTGGCGCTTTGCGCGCCGCCGCCGCCGTTCCACGGCTCCAGCACGAAGACCAGGCCGCAGGCCGCCACGGCCAGGCTCAGCCACTGGCGCGGGCCGGGCCGGTCGGCCAGCAGCAGCCAACCGAGCAGCACGGCCCAAAACGGCATCGTGTAGGCGAGCAGGGCAGTGCGGCCCGCGCCACCCTGCACCAGTGCCCATTGCACGAGCGCCTGGAAAGCGGCGGTCTGCGCGATGCCGATCAGCGCCGTATCGAGCAGCGGTGGCGGTTTCAGCGACTCGCCGCGCACCACCAGCATGCCGAACAGCATGAGCGCGCCGAAGCCGTAGCGCAGCGCCGAGAAATCGAACGGCCCGATCCAGGCGAGCACCTGCTTCATCACGATCCAGTTGTAGCTCCACAGCAGGATCGGCAGCAGCAGCACGAGCAGCGCGCCGCGACGGGCATTGGCAGGAGCGGTCATGCGATCGTCGCGAGGGAGCGGCCGGGGCGCGCGAAGCTTCGTATGATACGCAGCCGCGCCGGAGAACGAGATGAGCGACGATCGCAAACGCTGCAGCTGGGCCGCCGGTTCCACCGACGCCATGCGCGACTACCACGACCGAGAATGGGGCCTGCCGCTGCACGACGATCGCGCGCTGTTCGAGTTCATCTGCCTGGAAGGCGCGCAAGCCGGATTGTCCTGGCGCACCGTGCTCGACAAGCGGGCGCACTATCGGCGCGTGTTCGACGACTTCGACATCGCACGCTGCGCCAAGCTCAGCGACGCGCGCATCGAGAAGCTGTTGACCGACCCCGGCATCATCCGCAACCGCCTCAAGGTGACTTCGGTGCGCGACAACGCGCGTGCGGCGCTGGCGGCGATCGCCGAATTCGGCAGCCTCGACACGTTCCTGTGGTCGTTCGTCGGCGGCGCTCCCGTGCGCAACCGGCTGCGCAGCAGCGCCGACGTGCCGGCGAAGACCGAAGTGTCCGATCGCATGAGCAAGACGCTGGCCAAGCGCGGCTTCCGCTTCGTCGGCTCGACGATCTGCTACGCGTTCCTGCAGGCGACCGGCATGGTCAACGACCATCTGGTCGGCTGCTTCCGCGAGCGCGAATGCGCCGAGGCGGCGAAGACGCCGAAGCGCTGATGTTCGTCACCGACCCCGCCGACTTCCTCGCCGCGTTTTCCGCCGAGCGCTTCCCGACGCGCGCGGCGCCGACGGCGCGCGCGGCGTTCCTGGTCGCTCCCGCCGCCGCAGGTCTCGCGTGGGAATCGGCCGAGGACAATCGCTACATGGAGCTGGCGTCGGCCTTCGATCCCGAGTGCGCGGCGCGCCAGCATGCGGCGCTTGCGCGAGCGCTCGGCGACGACGTCCCGGTCGTCGCGTTTCCCGGCGATCCCGAGGCGCCGGATGGCCTGTTCCCGAACAACGTGTTCGCCACGACGCGCGGATGCCTGATCGTCGGACGCATGCGCCACCCTGTGCGCCGGCGCGAGGCGGAGCGCGCCGACATCCGCGGTTTCTTTCGCGACGCGATGGGCTATCGCGTGCTGGACCTGTCGCACGGCGATTTCGTCGCCGAGCTGACCGGTTCGCTGGTCATCGACCGCGCGCGCGGCATCGGCTACTGCGGCCTGTCCGAGCGTTGCGACCTCGCGGGTGCGCGCGCGATGCACGAGGCGTTCGGATTGCGCCTGACGTTCTGCTTCGAGCTTGCCGCTGGCGAGTACCACACCAATGTCGTGTTCGCGCTGCTCGCCGGCCGCCTCGCCGTCCTCGCCGCGGACGGTTTTCGCGATCCCGCCGTGCCGGCGGCCATCGCGAGCGCGTATCGCGGCCACGCGATCGCGCTCAGCATCGCGCAGAAGCAGGCGTTCGCCGGCAATGCCATCGCGCTGACGCCCGCGCGCGCGTGGCTCAGCGCGCGCGCATCAGCCGCGCTGGAGCCTGCGCAGCGCAGCGCGATCGAGCGGAACGGATTCGTGCTCGCCGACGTCGATCTCGACGAGATCGAAAAAGCCGGCGGCAGCTTGCGCTGCTGCGTGGCGGAGATCTTCTAGCCGCCCGAACGTACCTCGCGTCGTCATCCCGGCGAAGGCCGGGATCCCGCTTTTTCATCCATGCACACGTTCAGCGCTGGATCCCGGCTTTCGCCGGGCCGACAGGAAAGGAATGGCTCGCCGATCGTGTCGGCCAAGCCGCGAATGCGGCAACGATGAGGAATGCCAGCGCCGCGTTGACGACCAGATGGCCTTGCTTGGCCGCGTCGGCGAGGCCGTCGCCGAGCACCGTGATCGTGAATGTCGCCAGCATCGTCGATGTCGTCAACGCGGCCAAATCGAGCGCGCGCGCACCGCGCTGCAGTCCCGGTCGAACCAGCAGCAGGACCAAGGCGAGCAGAGGCAGCGCCAGGATCGCCAGCTGGAGCAACGGCCACGCATGCAGCACGCGGCCGATGCTCGGCTGCGTCGCCGGCATCGTCGCGAAATCGCCGCCTTCGACCTGGCCCAGGTTCTTCGCGATCCACGGATCGAGGCCGAGGATGCCGTGTCCGAGCAGACGGAAGGCGATCTGCGGATGGCGTGCGAGCGTCGCCAGTTCCTTGCCGCGCGTGAAGCCGGACAGGCCGCTGCAGACGGTTTCCGGCAGGTCCGGGAATTCCCAGGCGTGATGATCGCTGTAGATCGCGCACGCCGGATCGATGCCCAGTTCGGTCAGCAGCGCGGCACGATCCTCGGCGAACGGCACCAGCGCGGTGAACACGACGTCGGCGCGGTTGTACTGGTCGATCGCCGCCATCATCGCACCGTCGCGGTGCAGCTGGACGAACTGCAGCGCGAAGCCGGCCAGCGCGCCGCAGCCGATCGCCACGCCGCGCCAACCGGAGCGGCCTCGATCCCGGCGCACGCGGTCGAGCACGCCGACGACGACCGCGAGCCCGAGCGGCAGCAGCAGGTGCTGGATCTTGCTCGTCGCCAGCACGAAGGCGATCGCGGCGAGCAGCACGAAGCGCCGCCGTTCCCGCGGCGCGTCGCGCCAGAGCAGGGTCGCGGCAACCAGCGCGTAGACGGCGAGCAGGGACGTCCATTCCGCGTAGAACGTGTTCAGGTAGAACGTATTGCCGGGGTCGCCGAACAGCAGCGGCAGCAGGGCCGCGTTGACCAGCGCGGCGCGCCCGTCGCCGCGGCGCAGCCAGGCCAGCGAGAATGCGATCGACAGCGCCAGCAGGGCGAGCCAGCGCAGCGCGCCGACCCAGCGCACGTCGTGCGTTTGCCCGCCGCCGGCGGCCTCGCCGAGCCGCCAGATCAGGGCCGTCGCGCCGGTGAAGGCGAGTTCGCTCGACCAGTAGCACATCGGATCGGCGGTCGCGATGAAGCGGAACGCCGCAAACGGCGCCTGCGGGCTGTTCTGCTGCGGCGGCACGTCCGCCGGCCGATCCGGATAGAAACCGAAGCAGTTGGTGTAGCGGGTCTGGTCGTAGCTGTTCGCGTAGGCGTAGAGCGGGTCGTGCGACCACAGCGCGAACGCCCGCAGCGTGCCGGCGAGCCAGAGCAGGACGAGCAGAACGAGGATCGGCCGGTTGCCGAAGCGGGAGGCAGTCATTGCCCGGAGTCTAGGCGGCTTCGATGACGGCTCTCAATCGCCGCGGCGCCGGCTACCGGCCTGTCGACTGCGTCACAGGAGCGGCGTGCGCGGCGTCGCGCAGCCACCGCCAAGGACGTCCCGGCGCACCCCCGGGAGGGCGGTGCTAGGATGCTTTCCGTCACGAGGCATCCGCCTCATGGGGGCTGTCATGAGAACGCGTCTGGGTCATTACGACATCGTTGCCGAGCTCGGCCGCGGTGGCATGGGCGTCGTCTACAAGGGCTACGAGGCGTCGTTGAACCGCTACGTCGCGATCAAGGTGCTGGCCGATTCGCTGGCGCACGACGAGGCGATCAAGGAACGCTTCCTGCGCGAGGCGCGCAGCATGGCCGCGCTCAACGATCCGCACATCATCCAGATCTATTTCATCGGCGAGGACGAAGGCCAGACCTACTTCGTCATGGAGTTCGTCGAAGGCGAGTCGCTCGGCTCGATGCTCAAGCGCGAGCACAAGCTCACCGTCGAGCAGTCGGCTAAGGTGATCCAGCAGACAGCGCTCGGCCTCGCCACCGCGCACGACCGCGGCGTCGTGCATCGCGACATCAAGCCCGGCAACCTGATGATCACCAGCCGCGGCTCGGTGAAGATCGCCGACTTCGGCATCGCGCTGTCGAACCACGACCTGTCGAGCAAGCTCACCACGACGGGCGAGTTCGTCGGCACGCCGGGCTATCTGTCGCCGGAGGTCTGCCTCGGCAAGCCGGTCGACCAGCGCTCGGACATCTTCTCGCTCGGCATCGTGCTGTTCGAGATGCTGACCGGCAAGATGCCGTTCAACGACGAATCGCCGCTCGGTCTGATGCTCGAAGTCGTGCGCGCCGAGATTCCCGACGTGCGCCAGCTCAACGCCGACGCCGATGCGCAGATCGCCGGCATACTGGCCAGGATGATCGCCAAGGAGCCGGCCGACCGCTACCAGAACTGCCACGATCTGGTCGCCGACCTCAACGCGCATCCGCTGGTCGCCAAGGGCGGCCCGATCACGGCGCAGACCAAGCTGTCGCCGGCCGCGGCCACGATGATCGGCCAGAAGACGCCGATCTCCGCGCAGACGGTGCTGCCGTCGACGCCGCCGCGCGCGACGCCCGGCGCGCCGACGCGCATCACGCCGTCCGGTCTGCCGGCTCCGCCGCCGCCGCGCGCGTCGACTCCGGCGTCGGCCGCGGCGCACCAGTCGGTGCTCGACCGCGCGACGGCCGTGCATGCCAAGCCGCGCAGCTCGGCGCTGCAGGGCGCGATCGCCACGATCGTGCTGCTCGGCCTCGCCGGCGCCGCGTTCGCCTACCGCGACCATATTCCCGGCTTGTCCGGTCTCGTCGGCAAGCCGGCGACGACCTCGTCGAGCAGCGTGACGCCGACCACGGCGGCTGCGACCTCTTCCACAGCGACCGCGCCTTCGGCCAGCGACTCGATCAAGGCGTCGATCGCCAACTCGACCGAGACGCCGCCGTCGCTCCCGGCGCCCGGCAGCGCCGACGCGGTCGCGCCGGCCGTGCCGCCGCCTCCGGCCGCGCCGCAAGTCGTCGTCAACGATGCCGGCACCAGCGTGCAGAGCGGCGACGGCAATCGCGTCGTGGTCAGTGCCGACGGCAGCCAGGTCGTGCAATCGGCCGACGGCAGCAGCGTCGTGGTGGACAGCGCCGGCAATACGAGCGTGAAGGCGCCCGGCGTATCGGTCGACACCGGCGGAAGCGCCGCCGCGGTGCGCATCGCCAAGATCGCGCCGCCGGACAAGCCCGCCGCGCCGCCGAAGCCGCGCGTGCCGACGATCGCGGTGGTCGCCGCCGGCGACGACGTGATCTCCTCGCCGGCCGAGGACGCGATGGTCAGCCTGTTGCAGAGCCGCGGATTCCGCGTCATCGAAGGCGGCCGCACGCATGGCGACCGTCCCAACCTCGGTGCGCTGGCCGGCAGGGCCGATGCGGTCGTGTTCGTCAACGCGCGTCCGGTCGGTTCGCAGCAGATCAACTACTATGGCCAGAGTTCGACGCTGTACACGGTGCAGCTCGGCGTCAAGGCGTACCGCATCGACGGCAGCGTGCTGTGGACCGGCGGCGGCGAGCAGGTCAACTTCACGACGCTCAATGCCGCAGAAAAGGCGCGCGAAGCGATCGAACCGATACTCGACCAGGTCGACGGCCGTCTCGACGAGTTCCGCTCGCGCGGCAAGCGCGGCTGAGCGGCGGGCTCCGATGGGCGCCGCTCCGGCGAGCGGCGCCGTTTCTCTGCGTCTCGCGACGCAGCCGCACACCGGCTGACGACCGAGCCATAATCGCGGCTGGCGATGACGCTCGGGGGACCCCCATGCCGCTCAGCAATGGACGACGACCGCTGCCGACGCCGTTGGCCGCCGGTCTCGCGCTGGTCCTGGGAGCGGCCGCATCGCCGCTGGCCACCGGTGCATCGACAGCGCGGCCTGCGACGACCTGGAGCGTGGGCAGTTGCGCCGACACCGGCTCCGGGAGCCTGCGCGAAGCGGTCGCGCTGGCGGCCAGCGGCGACACGATCGACCTGTCGGCGCTTGCCTGCACCACCATCACGCTGTCCACCGGCGCCATCGTCGTCGCGCAGGACGACCTCACGCTGATCGGCGCCGGCATCGGCGCATTGACGCTCGACGCAGCAGCGGCAGATCGCGTGCTGCGCCACACCGGCACCGGCACGCTGCACCTGCGCGGCCTCGGGCTCGCACAGGGCTACGCCACGACCGCCGGCGGCTGCGTCGCGTCCGCAGGCAACCTCGATCTGGACCACGTCGACATTGCCAGCTGCAAGGTGCGCGACGACGTCGATCAGACGATCCTGCGCGGCGGCGGATTGCACGCCGCCGGCAACATCGTGCTCGCCAACGGCCGTATCCAAGGCTGCAGCGTCTACTCGGCGACCGGCAGCGCGCTCGGCGGCGGCGCCTACGCAGCCGGATCGCTGTACCTGCTGCACAGCACGGTGTCGGGCAATTCGGCGACGACGATGGCGCCGACCGGCACCTTGCTGCCGGGAGGCACGGCGTATGCCGGCGCCTTCGGCGGCGGCACGGAAAGCTACGGCGAGCTGGCGCTCGTCGACAGCACACTTTCGTCGAACCAAGCGCTGGCGCCGAACAACGACGGCCGCGACCAGGCCAACGGCGGCGGCGCGCACGTCGCACACGATTCGGTGATGTTGTTCGGCTCGACCGTCGACGGCAACCACGCCGACCACACCGGCGGCGGCATCATGGCCGTCCATTTCGGCGACTCGATCACCGTCATCACCAACAGCACGATTTCCGGCAACAGTGCCGGCCGCGACGCCGGCGGCCTGTTCACCCAGCCCTGGCTGACCCTGGCCAACAGCACCGTCGCGTTCAATCGCGCCGGCGGCACGCGCGGCGGCGGCGTGCTGACCGGCTTCGATCAAGCCACCACGCTGAGCAGCTCGATCATCTCGGGCAACACGGCAGGCGGCGAAGCGGTCGATCTGTCCCTGGGCTCGCACGCGCAAGTCTCAGGATCGCACAACCTCATCGTCGCGGGCGGCTACGAATTCGCCGATACGATCCACGCTTCGGCGCGTCTGGGTCCATTGCGCGACAACGGCGGGGAGACGCGTACGCATGCGTTGCAGAGCGGCAGTCCAGCGATCGATGCGGGCAGCAGTCCGGCTGCCCTCACTACGGACCAGCGCGGCGATCCTCACGCGCGCGTGATCGGACCTGCGGCCGATATCGGCGCGTTCGAACTCGACACGGCAGAGACGATTTTTTCCGACGGGTTCGATTGAACGGCGGCGGCGCCGTATGCGCCGCCGCCGCTGAGGTCAGCGCTTCGTCGGCAGCTCGAAGCCGTTGCTGAAGATCGTGTCGCTGACGATGTCGGGTGTATTGGTCAAGGCGAACGTCGCGGTCAGTGCGCCACCCTGCACTGCGGCCGTGACCGTGTAGCCGCCGGCAATCGCATTGGCGGTCGCGTCGACTTCGGCGTTGCCGATCGCGTCGGTCGTGATACTGGTCGCTGGGGAAAGCGTTGCGCTGGCGCCGGACGCAGGGACGCTGAACGTGACGGTCACGCCGGACACGCCGTTGCCGTCCGCATCGGACACGACCACCTTCAGCGGCGTAACGAACGGCTGTCCGACGACGGCGCTCTGCGGCGTGCCGCTTTGCGCCTGGATGGTCGCGATCGCGCCCGGCGTGTTGGTCAGCGCGAAGGGGGCGGCCGGCGCGACGCCGTCGAAGCTGGCGAGCATCACGAAGCTGCCCGCGGTCCCGTTCGCGGTCCCGTCGACATGCGCGTCGCCATTGGCATCCGTCGTCGCCGTGTTGGAGCTCAGTTCGGCGCTCGGACCTGCGGTGGGGACGGCGAACGTCACCGTCGTATTGGCGACGGGATTGCCGCCCGAATCGGCGACGTGCACGGCGAACGACGTGGCGAACGGCTGGTGTACGACCGTGCTCTGCGGCGTACCACCGATCGCGACGATCGTTGCCGCGGGGCCGGCCGTATTGGTCAATGCGAAGCTCACCGGCTTGCCGACACCGTTGACGCCGGCGACGACGCTGTAGCTGCCGGCCGTCGCGTTCGCGGTCGCGGTGACGCTGGCCAGGCCCTTCGCGTCGGTCGTCGCCGTCGCCGCCGAGAGCGCGGCGCCGGCGCCGGCGCCGTCGGCCGGAGCCGTGAAGCCGACGCTGACGCCGGCGACCGCGTTGCCGTAGGCGTCCTTGACCTGCACGACCAGCGGCGCGGCGAAGGCCTGCAGCACCGTCGCGCTCTGCGCGGTGCCGCTGCTGGCGACGACGCTTGCTGCCGGATAGACGATATCGACGCTGACCTCGAGGCTGGCCGCTTTCTTGAAGCGCGACTCGGCCAGGTCCTTCGCGGCGATGCCGTCGCCGTACCAGACGCTGTCGCCGTTATCGAGCAGGAACTGCAGCACGGTGCCGACGCCAAGTTGGTCCGGCAGCTCGGCGATGGATTCGAAGCTGCCGCCGTTGACGTCGAGCGCGGTCATGTCGACGGCGAGCTGGAGCGGCGCGTCGCCCGGATTGCCCGTCCACGCATACAACGCGAAATCGGACGGCGGCACGCCGGTGGCGTCGCCGGTCGGGCCGGCGGTGATCAGGAACTGTCCGGCCGCGTTGCGATCGAGGCTGCGGATGCCGCGGCCGCCGAGGTCGAGGAAGATCGGCGCGCCGAACGTGGCCGAGCCTTGCGCCTGCGAATCGGCCGTGCCGACCAGCGTCTGGAAGTTCAGCACCGGCACGATCAGCGCCTGGTGGCGATCGTTGGTCGGCAGCAGCGGCGCGCGGAACGCGAAGTACGCGGTGCTGCCGTCCGGCGCGATGCTGAGCCCTTCGATGTTGAAGCCGGCCGGCGTCTTCGAATCCACGCCTTCGGCGCTGCTCGCGGCGAATCCGAGGTAGTTCGCGCCGAGGCCGTGGCCGTTGTTCTGGTCCCACGCGACGAGGTCTTCGAGCAGCCAGTCGTAGCGACCGACGTAGGCGAGCGCCGCGTTCGCGCCGGTGCCGGAGAGATCCGTCGCGAACACGCGGTGGCGGTTCGGGCGCACGTGGAAGTTCTTCGAGTTGCTGTACGAACCGGTCCAGAACAGATGGTTGTCGATGCGCGTGGAGCCTTCCAGATCCATCTCGGGATTGTCCGGATCGGTCAGGTTCAAGTTCGCGGTGAAATCGAAACCGGCCAGCGGCAGACCGGAGTGGTGACGGTCGTACAGGCGCAGGATGTTGGTCTCGTCGTCGGCGACCAGCATCGTGTCGGCGTCGACCGCGACCGTCGCCGACGCGTCGCTCGCGCCGGTGTGGAAGTGCGTCGTTTCCGGCTGGCCGGCCGCGGCGGAGGCGGCGTAGTCGATCGTGTAGGTGCCGGTGTTGTTGTCGGTGTCGGTCGCGCTCAACGTGATCGTCGCGTAGCCGACGCCGTGCGGCGTGATCGTCAGCTGGCGCGTCGCGCCGGTTCCGCTCAAGCCGAGACCGCCGGCGTCGACGACGTCGGTGTTGTTGCTGACGACCGCGATCGTCAGCGTCGATGCATCGCCGCCGCCGGGCAGCGCGAACGTGAAGCCGATGCCGGTCGTCGCGGTCGGGTCGGTCGGATCGTCGATGACGCCGCTGGCGGCGCCGGCCGTCGTCGCGGCGAGATCGAGGTAGGGCGAGGTCGCGCCGGCGTCGACCGTGATCGTCGGAGCGCCCGGCGCGCCGACGCAAGGATCGAACGCGACGGTGGCGCGCGTGCTCTTCCCGGGGCTGCCGACGTCGCCGCCGGTGGAGGCGACCGAGCCTTCGCCGTCGCCGACGATCGAGAGCGTCCAGTCGGCCGCGATGTTGTTGCCGAGGCCGGCGGCGTTGACCCAGCCGCTGATGTTGTTCGTGCGCACGCCGCCGAGCGCGGTGTCGTCGCCGTAGGTCAGGCGATCGATCTGCTGGCCGCCGGCGTCGTACAGGTTGATCTCGTCGTCGCGGCCGAGGTTGTTCGTGTTGCCGCCGATGACCTTGATGCCCGTGCACAGGTTCCAGTCAGTGCGGAACAAGTCCGCCGCCGTCTCGGTGAACACCACCGATTCGCCCGGCGAGACCGTGCCGTAGGCACTGAGGTCCTGGCTGCCCGGCGTGCGCGAGCTGTCGTCGAAGCTCCAGCCGGTCATGTCGACCGGGGCGTTGCCGACGTTCGTGAACTCGACGAACTCGCCGTTCGTGCCGCCGTACATGTATTCGGTGATGCGCATGACGCCGACCGGCGGCTGGCAGGCATCGAACGCGACGGTCGCGCGGTTGCTCTTGCCGGGGCTGCCGACGTCGCCGCCGGTGGAGGCGTACGAACCTTCGGCATCGCCGACGATCGAGAGCGTCCAGTCGGCCGCGATGTTGTTGCCGAGGCCGGCGGCGTTGACCCAGCCGCTGATGTTGTTCGTGCGCACGCCGCCGAGTGCGGTGTCGTCGCCGTAGGTCAGGCGATCGACCTGCTGGCCGCCGGCGTCGTACAGGTTGATCTCGTCGTCGCGGCCGAGATTGTTCGTGTTGCCGCCGATCACCTTGACCGCGCTGCACAAGGACCACGCCGCGCGGAATGCGTCCGCGGTGGTTTCGGTGAAGATCACCGATTCGCCCGGCGCGACCGTGCCGTAGGCGCTGAGGTCCTGGCTGCCCGGCGTGCGCGAGCTGTCGTCGAAGCTCCAGCCGGTCATGTCGATCGGCGTCGAGCCGACGTTGGTGAACTCGACGAACTCGCCGTTGGCACCGCCGTACATGTACTCGGTGATGCGCATCTGCGCCGAGGCGGGCAACGCACACAGCGCCAGCGCGAACGCGCCGAGCCAGCCCGGCAGACGCTTGCCGATCGCGATCATGGGTATTGCTCCGGTTTCTGGAAAGGGAAAAAGCGACCGCGCGCGGACGTCTCGACACCCGCCGGCCGTAACCGGCAAGTCTTGGCAATCTGCGTGACGCTGGAGTTACAACGCGGGACCGGGCGGCCGCGTTTACAACCGGACGGTCATCCGCCGCCCATGACGGACAGATAGATCGTCCAGAGCGCGTAGCGCGGCACCCCGTCCGCGTCGGCGTCGGCCGCGGTCATGTCGCTGCCGGAGAAGGCGACGCCGAGCGGTTGCCACGCGGGCGTCTGCGTCAATGCGATCAGGGTCGGCACCAGGTCCATCGCATTACGCCCGGCGTCCGAGGTGAAATCGACCGAGCTCTCGGCCAGCAGGATCTGGCATTGACCGGGTTTGCATTCGAGCGAGATCAGGGCGAGGTGATTCGCGCGTTCGGCCGAGAATTGCGCCAGCCAGTCTTCCAGGCGCGCCTTGAGGGCCTGCTCGAGGCGCTGCGAGTCGTCGCCGCCGTTCGCGCGTGCGGAAAAATCGTGCAGACGCTGCGCGCTTTCCTGTGTCGCCGGATCGCCGTTGCCGTCCTGTTCGAGCGTGGCCAAATGCTCGGCGAACAGGTCGATCGCGTGGTTGCGATCGATCGGCGCGTCGAGCATCGCCTGCATCGCGTTGCGCGGCGCAGGTGTTGGGGCGCGCTTGACCGGTGCGAGTGGGGCGGTCTGCGGCATGGCGTCGACGGCCGGACGATTCGGCTCCTGCGAGACCGGCGCTCGTACTGCGGGATGTTCGTCCTGCGCCGTCGCGGCAGGCGCGGTCGGCGGGGGCGTCGTCGCGGCGTCCGATCGCAGCGCTGCGGGCACGACATCCGGCGCGTGCACGGCCGGCGTTCCGCCGCGCCTCAGCCACAGCACTGCCGCCGCGACCGCGGCGACGACGGCGATGAGGACGATGACCCTGCGTGCCATGGCGATGAGGTTCGAAGCGGTTACGGTCGAGGCGAGTGGGGCGAAATCTATACCGCGAGCATCGTCATCGCGCCAGCGCGTGCGACCGCCCGTGCAGGCACGGCCTCACAGTGCCGCCAGGTTCGCGTAGGCGAGCACCAGCCGCTTGCGTCCGGCACCGGCGAAATTGACTTCGACCAAGGTATGCGCGCCGGCGCCTTCGTAGCCGAGCACCACGCCTTCGCCGAAGCTCGCGTGTTGCACGCGAGCACCGAGCTTGAACGGCGCGGCGCTTTCCTGCGCGTTCGCGATCGAACGGCCGGCGAACGCCGGGCGGCTGACCTGCACGCGCGGGCGGACCTCGTGCAGCAAGTCGGCTGGAATCTCGGACAGAAAACGTGACGGCCGCGCGTACGACTCGACGCCGTGCAGGCGGCGCGACTCGGCGTAGCTGAGCACCAGCCGGTCGCGCGCGCGCGTGATGCCGACGTAGGCGAGGCGGCGTTCTTCTTCGAGGCGCCCGGCTTCCTCGGTCGACTTCTGGCTCGGGAACAGGCCGTCCTCGAGACCGACCAGGAACACCAGCGGAAACTCCAGGCCCTTGGCCGAATGCAGCGTCATCAGTTGCACGCAGTCCTGCCACGCCTCGCCCTGGCCTTCGCCGGCTTCGAGCGCGGCGTGCGCGAGGAACGCCGCAAGCTCGGACAAGCCGGCTTCCAGATCCTCCGGCGTGCGGCGAAACCGCGCGGCGACGTTGACCAGTTCGTCGAGGTTCTCCACGCGTGACTCGGCGCTGCCGCGGCTGTCCTTCTCGTAGAAATCGCGCAGCGCCGAGCGCGCGAGTGCATGCTCGATCTGTTCCGACAACGCGAGCGGTTCGTCCGGACTGCCAAGCGCGTTCCCTTCCTCGTCGTCCCGGCTTTCGCCGGGATGACGAGAGGACGAGATCAAACATTCGCGCGCCAGCTCGTCGATCAACTGCAAGAACGCACGCAGCGCATTCTTG
>Ga0105249_10003104_pt1 | contig 14345 bp, 13 predicted proteins | sample KBSS44metaG_FD_81522 | JGI IMG/M metagenome (GOLD analysis project Ga0105249, IMG submission 81522) | Switchgrass rhizosphere microbial communities from Kellogg Biological Station, Michigan, USA - KBS S4-4 metaG | ecosystem: Host-associated > Plants > Roots > Rhizosphere > Soil | place... | reverse complement strand
CTTACGCGGTCGCCGAACACGCCATCGCTCTTATGCTGGCGCTCAACCGAAAAGTGCATCGCGCGTATAATCGTGTCCGGGAAGGCAATTTCGCTCTCGACGGCTTGGTCGGGTTCGACATGCACGGCAAGACAGTCGGCTTGATTGGCACGGGACAAATCGGGACCGTAGTGGCGCAAATTCTCACCGGATTCGGTTGTCCGACTCTGGCGTTCGATCCATTTCCAAATGCGACGTGTCGGTCTATCGGCGTGCGGTACGCCGAGCTGAACGAATTATTGGCGCAATCAGACATCATCAGCTTGCATTGCCCGCTCACGCCGGAGAACAAATACATCATTAATGACGCCGCCATCGCCAGGATGAAAGACGGCGTCATGCTGATCAACACCAGCCGCGGTGTGCTCCTGGACACTGTCGCAATTATCAACGGACTAAAGAGTGGCAAGATCGGTGCCCTCGGCTTGGACGTTTACGAGGAGGAAGAAGAAATCTTTTTTGAGGATCGTTCGGGGTTGATTCTTAGCGACGACGTGTTCGCGCGCCTGCTCACTTTTCCAAACGTGATCATCACCGGCCACCAGGCTTTCTTCACGCGAGAAGCCTTATTGAACATCGCGGCCACGACGATCGACAACATTACGAAGTTCGAGAACAATCAGCCGCTCGAGAAGCTGGCCGGGTAGGGGGTTTTACGACTGCTACTGTGTAACCACGGCCCTGTCGGCCGTCTTCTTAGTTTCGGAGACAGGGACCCAAAAGAACCGGCCATAGGCCAATGGCTACATCACGCCGGCTGCGCCGTTTTGTGTCTGGGCTATGCGTCTTGAAGACAACGGCCGATGATCCACACATAGGTGATCATCATCGCGGCAACGCTGAATACGATCAGTATTTCCATTTTGTTATCTCACTGTTCGACTGATGATGACACTGAAGTCTCCGCTCCGGGTACGATGTCGGGGTTGACACAACCGGGACAGGGATGCCCCCTGCGATCGCAATTGCAGCCCGCGTGCGCCTCGGCATCGCGCTCTGGTAACTCGTCAAATGCAACATCCTTCAACATCAGTCTGGTTGTTTCGGCTTCGTCACTTAACAAAAGAGTTGGTTTCATTGAATCACTCCCTGTGCTTCCAAAACTACGACGTTCGCTGGTGGCAAGACTGGGCATTTGTTGGCTTTTACTTTGCAAAAATTGCGTGGCAGCTAGCGTTGCATACCCGCGACGGTATCCGCTTTCGCGAAGAGATTTGTAAATGCATATGAGACTTCTCGTCGGCATGATTGCCGTCTTTGCGCTTTTCAGCGCGGTCGTCAGCGCTGACCAGCAGCAGCAGCATTTCGAAGTGCCAGCCAGGGATTCTGCCAAAACCGAAGAATTGGCGAACCAGCTGGCAGGGCTGTCACGGAGAGTAGATCCAAACGAAGCGAAGCTCCTGGCAGAATGCGCCTATGCTACGGTGGCACGACTACGGCCCGAGTACAACATGTTTGGCACCCCGATCTTCAACAATTTCCTTGTTTATCATGGCTGGAGGAAACGCGGCTATTGCTATCATTGGACCGAGGATCTGCTTCTTGCGCTGGATAAGCTGAAACTCAAGACGCTTGAACTTCACTGGGCGGACGCCTACCGGGACACATGGCAGGAGAACAATTGCCTTGTCGTCACGGCGATAGGACAACCGTTTGAGCGCGGGATGATTCTCGAGTGCTGGCGTCATTTTGGACATCTGCGTTGGAACCTGGTCCCGTCGGATCAGGACCCATATTACGAGAACACCAAATGGGCGGAAAAGGTGCGGGCACGCGCGGCAGCGAAAGCATTGGAGACCAATCACGGTGTTGCTTTCCAAACGAGAGTCACACCGGACACGAAAGGCCGAGATTAGCATTCGCTGCGGCACAGCCGTTTCCGGGGAGCGCACGCGCCTCAGAAAATTGCTTGCGCAATTCCGGCGATTGTCACAGGCTCCGATGCTGATGAACAGCTCAGGGCGTTCACAAACTTGCGTGCGTGTTCTTGTTGCGGCCGTTCTGTTTGCGTTTTCGTGGACACTTCTCGGCAGCATCTCGCCGCGATTGCATGCCCGCATTCACGCGGATGCAAATCAGGCTGACCACGTTTGCGCGATCACGCTGATCGCGTCGGGTAGTTATGAGCACGGCGCTCAGCCTCCGGTTATTAGCCCGCCACAATTTGATGTTCGCTTCGCAGCCACCGCGGAGCTGACGTCCACCTGGGTCAAGCCACTCTTTCTCAACGCGCACATCTTCGCGCACGCGCCGCCCGCGCTGCACTCGTAGGGCGTTCTTCCGACTCGCCTAACGACTCGGCGTTCATAAAACGCCCTACAAGCTCCGGCGCTTCGCACAGCGGAATCGCCTTTGGCGCCACGTTGCGAAGCGGTAACGCCTTCTCGCGAGGCCCACCCTAACCCCAATTTTTATCGACAATTGAAACTTACTAAAAAAATCCCGATTACATTCATCGCCTTATTGGCGATGCGAAACATTGTTTTCTCACAAACTAGCGCCACTGCGTCACCCAGCCCGGGGACTACGCCGGCGGAGCAGGCTGAAGTGTCGCCTGTGGTGGTGCAGAGCGAAGAACTGGACATTTCGCGCGAAGCGATTGTGCCGAGTCTCGGAGCGACTCGTTACACCGTCGGACCTGACCGCATCGAATCGCAAGCACGGGGCGAGAACGCGCCGTTTAACCAAACGATGCTGCAATTCCCCGGCGTCGCACAGGATTCGTTCGGACAGCTGCACGTTCGCGGCGAGCACGCAAATCTGCAGTACCGCATCGACGACGTCCTTCTGCCGGAGAGTATTCCCGGTTTCGGCCAGGTACTCGAAACCCGCTTCGCCGATAGCGTTTCGCTCATCACTGGCGCGCTGCCCGCGCAATTTGGATTCCGTACCACCGGCGTTGTTGACATCCATACAAAAAACGGCGCGGCTTTTCAGCAAGGTGACGCATCGGTTTACGGCGGAAGTTTTGATACCATCATGCCAAGCATTGAGTACGGCAATGTGACTGGGAAGCTGAGCTACTACGGCACCGCGAGTTATCTGCACAACGGCATCGGAATCGAGAATCCGACGCGAACCGCCAACCCGATTCACGACGACACCGATCAATATAGAACGTTTGCGTATACCTCGTACATTCTCGACGACACCAGCCGATTCGTGTTGCTAACCAGCGGCTACCACGGTGATTTTGAAATTCCGAACACCCCTGGACTCACACCCGCGTTCACTGACATGGGAAGATCGACATTCAACTCCGCAAAGCTGGACGAGACCCAGGTCGAGCAAGATGCATATGCGATCCTCACCTATCAAAAGAAAATGGGCGATTTCAACATGCAGGCGTCAGTCTTCACCCTTTACAGCGGGGTCCTGTTTCGGCCTGATAATACCGGCGATCTCATTTTCAACGGCGTCGCCTCGCGCGTTGATCGCGATATCCTCTCGAATGGGATCGAGTTTGACGCGAGTTACAAACTCACCGATCAACACACGCTCCGCGGCGGTTTCTTTTTCCTCGAAGAGCACGCAACAGTCGGAACGGCGACATTAGTTTTCCCCGCCGATGCCGATGGCAATCAAACTAGCGATAGCCCGCTGCGCATCGTCGATAACAGCGGCAAGTATGGTTATCTTTACGGATTTTATTTGCAGGATGAATGGAAACCGTTCGAGCAGTTGACAATCAATTTCGGTGGCCGCCTCGATTTTGAAAATGCGTTTGTAAACGAAAACCAGCTGAGTCCGCGCATCAACATCGTTTACGAGCCGTTCAAAGGAACGGCGTTTCACGTCGGTTATGCGCGCTATTTCACTCCCCCCCCGCTGGAGAACGTCAGTCAGACCACGATTTCCAAATTCGCCGGAACCACGAACGCCGCCGAGATTACCAAGGACTCGCCCGTGACCGCGGAGCGCGCACATTACTTCGACGCGGGGATGACGCAGAAAATTGCCGAAGGGCTCAATGTCGGCATCGACGGGTTCTATAAAAGTTCGCACTCGGTTTTAGACGAAGGACAATTTGGCGAAGCGCTCATCCTTTCGTCGTTCAATTACAAGCGTGGCGAGATTTATGGGGGGGAATTAACGGCGAACTATAACAAAGGCGGATTCTCCGCCTATTTGAACGCCGCTTACGGATGGGCGCGCGGCACGAACGTGAGCTCGTCGCAATTTCTCTTCGATCGCGATGAGTTCGACTACATCCGAAAAAACTGGGTCTTCCTCGATCACGATCAGCGTTTCACCGGGTCGGCCGGTGTTTCCTATACCTGGAAAGATTGGAGCGCAGGGATTGACGGACTTTATGGCAACGGCTTGCGCCGCGGTTTTGCCAACACGCAGAAAAATCATCCGTACGAGACATTTAATATCAACTTGTCGCGGCGGATCCAGCTCACGGAAAAGACTGCGCTCAAAATCCGCTTCGATGTCGTGAACTTGTTCGATAAAATTTACGAGCTTCGCGACGGAAGCGGCATCGGTGTCGGCGCACCGCAATTTGGTCAGCGCCGCGGGTTCTACGGGACTGTCGCCTGCGATTTTTGAGCCGCACATGCACTGTGACCTTGAGCGAAGCGCTGCAACAAAATGCGAAGCATGAGGCTAGTTCAAACATCTCTGAATTTGTTTTCGTGGCGATCGGTTCAGAAATGATCAGAGATTCTTCGCTTCGCTCAGAATGACTCTATAAGATGGCTTGTGATGCATCGGACTGACCATTCGCGTTTTCGCAAGCGACACGATTTTGTTCCTGATTTTTCGCACGCGGAACAGCGCACGCGCATCGTGATCGGTATCACTGCTGCGATGATGATCGTCGAGATCGTGGCCGGCCTGATGTCGCACTCAATGGCTTTGCTGGCGGACGGCTGGCACATGAGCACGCATGTCCTCGCGTTCCTCATAACTGCCGTGGCGTATTATTTCGCCCGAACACAAGCCGGCAATGCACGTTTCAGTTTCGGCACGGGAAAAATAGGGGTGCTCGGCGGGTTCACCAGCGCGGTCGTGCTCGCGATTGTGGCGTTCCTGATGGCGGGCGAATCAGTGCACCGGCTCTTTGTCCCACTGGAAATTCACTTCAACGAGGCAATCGGAATCGCTTGCCTCGGGTTGCTGGTGAATCTGGGCTGCGCAGTCCTTCTGGCCGATCGCCACCACGAACACGACGGCGGCAGCGCACATGATCATGACGTAAATCTGCGCGCAGCCTATATGCATGTACTGGCCGATGCGTTTACTTCCGTCCTCGCGATCACGGCACTTACGGGTGGCAAATTTTTCGGATGGGCATGGCTGGATCCGGTTGTCGGAATTGTCGGCAGTGTCGTGGTTTTCTCCTGGTCCTACACGCTGTTGCGCGATACCGGCGGGATTCTGCTCGATCAAACGCCGGTGTCATCAGATTTGCCTGATGAAATTCGTCGTGCGGTGGAGAGCGATGGCGATTCGGTCGTGACCGATTTGCATGTGTGGCAGGTAGGCATCGGAAAGTTTGCTGCGATGGTTTCGATCGTGGCGCACGAACCGAAGAGCTGCGATTCGTATCGAGCACGGCTGCGCGGATATAAAGATTTAGTCCACGTGACAATCGAGACGCACCATTGCCCCGAAGACCACGCGTCGGTCGCAAGCGCTTAGGAGTATTTCAACAGGCTCCTAAATGGCCAACACACTCTGGCAGGTCATCGCCGCTTACATTTTCGCTGTTGCCGGCGGATCGATCAGCGCGTCACTGCGCCTGGAGCATAAGCCGCTTTGCGCGCTCATCAGTTTTGCAGCCGGAACGCTTCTTGGGGTAACAATCTTTGCGATCTTGCCCGAAAGTTTTGGCGCATGCCCAGTGTGGGCGCTGTTCCTGGCTCTAATTACCGGTTACGCGCTTTTCTTTTTCGTTAGCAAACACGTTCATCATGTTTGCCCTGCTTGCGCGGCCAGTCATTTCGATGTTGATGCCACGCGACATTTCAGCGAAATCGCTACCGCGCTGATCGTCGCTTTGGCGATTCATAGCACGACAGACGGTTTGGCTTTGGGAATCCAAGGCGAAGCGCCCGCGACCGGTGCTACAAAGTGGTCGCTGTTCTTTGCTCTGTGCATCCACAAGGTTCCCGAAGGTCTCGCGCTCGGCAGCCTTTTGATCGGGGCAGGATTCAGCCGCGTATCGGCGCTCGGGTGGGTCGCCGCGGTTGAAGCGACGACGCTCGTCGGTGGTGTGATTGGTTATTACTTCCTCACAAACATCTCCACCTTGTGGCTCGGGTTGATTATGGCGCACGTCGGCGGCGGATTTATTTATTTGGCCACACACGCAGTGGTCGGAGAAATGTTGAAGCATGGAAAGAAACTAGTCTTAACGAGCTTTGCGCTAGGGGTCGCTCTAATCGGAGTTCTCAATATTGGGTTGCGATTGCTTCGCTAACGCGCTCACGTTGTAGAGGCGCTTGTGCCAAGCGCCTGACATTTTAACCTGCAGTCGCCGCACCGATTGTCGCTACAACATGCATTTGTTTCAGTATCGAGATGGTCATCTCTATTGCGAAGACGTCGATCTATTGAGCGTTGCCGAGAAATTCGGCACGCCGACTTACGTCTACAGCGCGGGGACAATTCTCGATCACTACACGCGACTCGACGCCGTGCTCGCGCCGCTGGATCACCTCATTTGTTATGCGGTAAAAGCGAATTCGAATCGCGCGGTCCTGAACTTGCTGGTACGCGCGGGCGCTGGCTTCGACATCGTTTCCGGTGGCGAGTTGTTTCGTGTGCTCGCGGCGGGTGGCGATCCGGCCAGGTGCACGTTCGCGGGCGTAGGCAAATCCGGTGACGAAATCGAGTACGCACTGGAGCAAGGCGTTTACAGCTTCAACGCCGAGAGTGAAACTGAACTGGAGGCGATCGAGCACATCGCCCGCGCAAAGAAAAAGCGCGCGCCAATCGCATTGCGCGTCAACCCTGATGTGGACGCGCACACGCATCAGTACATCTCGACCGGCTCCCAAGAGAACAAGTTCGGTATCGCGCTGGATCAAGTCAGGTCCCTTTATGAACGCGCGGCCACTATGAACAACATTGAGATTGTCGGGGTGCAGATGCACATCGGATCTCAAATCACCGAACCGAAGCCGTTCGCAAGTGCAATCGAAAAAGTTGCGCCACTGGTGCGTGACCTGAAATCGAAATATGCCATCAAGTTTTTCAGCATCGGCGGCGGCATGGGGATCATTTACCGGCGAGCACTGGAGAGCGGATTAGGCAAATGGTGGTACGATCACGGCGGCGAACCCTCCGCCTTCAGTGTGGGCGATTACGCTGAAGCAATTGTGCCGAGGTTGCGCGACTTGCGTATTCGGATTCTCGTCGAGCCTGGCCGTTTTCTTATAGGCAACGCTGGCGTTTTGCTCACGCGCGTTCGCTACCTCAAGCAAACAGGTAGAAAAAAATTCGCCATTGTCGACGCCGGCATGAACGATCTCATCCGGCCGGCGCTATACCAGAGCTATCACGAAATTGTTTCGGTGATTGAGCCGAAGACCCTCACCCCAACCCTCTCCCTCGAAGGGAGAGGCGGACGCGAAGCGCCCGGTGAGGGTGAATTTGTTAGCCGTGATCAGAGCACGACAGAAAAATTCGACATTGTTGGGCCGGTGTGTGAATCCGGTGATTTTTTTGCGCTCGACCGGGAAATGCCCGAACTGCGCGCAGGCGATTTGTTAGCAATCATGAGCGCGGGCGCGTACGGATTTGTGATGGCGTCGAATTACAATTCGCGTTCTTTTCCGGCAGAAGCGCTGGTTCGCGACGATAAGTTCGCGCTGATCCGGACGCGGCAAACGCGGGAAGACCTAGTTCGCGAAGAAGTGGAGCCTAATTGGAGTGACGGAGTGTTGGAGTAATGGAGTGTTGATTGTTCATTTGGCCGTGCTTACTCCAATACCCCATCACTCCAATACTCCACTACCGCATTGCTCCAACTTCCCACCCACTTGCGGAATTTCGTGCTCTGCATAAATAGTCTTCCTCGCCGGAAATGATGAAACGTCTGTTACTCGTATGCTCTTTGTCGATGGTCGCGCTTGGTCTGCGCGCCGCGCCGCCCCACGGGGGTGAATACATAATCCTGGTTGGCGGGCCATCGATGTATCAATGGGAAAAATACAAGGCTTTCCCGCACGATCATTGGTGGGCGAACTTTGTGCGGGCAGCGCGTTTGCGCACCGAACAGATCCAGAGCCAGATGCCGGATACGAAGATTACCTGGCTTGTTTACAAGCAGGGTTACGTGGATCGTGCAACGCAGGAGCACCAGGATCTGATCAGTCTAATTGGTACAATCCGCGACAAATTTAACATCAATCTCGTTTGGTTCGGCCCGGGCAAAGAGGTCATTGACTATTTGAACCACGGGCAACCGCGAGATCAGATGAAGGTTACAGGTTTCGAATTCTTCGGGCATTCGAACCGGGCGTGTTTCATGTTCGATTATAGCAACAACATCGATAGCGCTACTAAATCCTGGCTGCACGAAAACGATCTGAAACAAATCAATCGTCGTGTCTTCGCTCGTGGCGCTTACATCAAGAGCTGGGGCTGCCACACCGGTGAGAGCATGTCCAGGAAGTGGTACGCGGCGACTGGGACACGCATGATTGGCGCCATCGGCAAAACCCAATTCATGATGGAAGAACTGCCGATCCTCTGTTCGGAGGACGGCAGGTGGGTCAACTAGTTTTCGATTGCGGATTTCCGATTTTCGATTGCGGATTGATTCTTATTAACACCGGCCTTCAGGCCGAGTGGTTGCCTGGCGAATGCGCATCAGCCGTTTTAACGGCTTCGCTCAGTCTACCGACGCGACAAGAAAGCTGTTAAAACCGTGCCGGACTGTTCGGAGTAGCCACTGGGCTGAGTCCGGCCGCAATAAGACATTTGTCGTTCCTCGTTCGGAGAATTTGAGATCGACATTCGCAGGCTGTGTTGCCATGAGAGTATGCGGCTTAGATGGTGTCACAGAAACCTCAATAGAAAGAAGTTATGAATTGGAAGAAATTCTTTTTCGCATTCATCGCGGCGTTCGTTTTCCTCTTCGTGTTCGGCTTCCTTTGGTATGCAACCCTAATGCACGACGCACATCGGGAAGTGGCGACGCTCTTGCGGCCGGAAGCCGACCTAAAGAGCTATTTCGGCTGGCTTGCCCTCGGTCAGTTCGTCATGGCATTTTTTTTCACCCTGCTGTGTGCCCGCTACATTCCAGGCGGACGCGCAGGCGCCGGAGCGATGCTTGGGCTTCTGGTGGGACTAGTGTACGCGGGACCACATTTAATCTCGTTCGCAGTCCAACCATTAACGTTTAAGATCCTTTTCGGTTGGATCGCTGGCGCTGTGATCCAATTCACAATCGCAGGCGCTATCATCGGCGCTATCTACAAACCAGCGACGGAGCATATCATGTATGTAAGGGAGCCGTCGCGCTGACCCGGTTGAAACAACCCTCTCGTCTGTTCCGACTCATAGCTCCAAGACCATCGCAATTTATGAAACGGTTTATCATGGCTTTTATCGCCGCGTACATTTTCCTGTTCGTGTGGGGTTGGCTGGTTAACGGGGTTTTGCTCAAAGACGTTTATGCCGAATCGGCGCGTCTCTGGCGGCCGGAAAGTGAAATGAGGAGTTTGTTTCACTGGATCATTATTGGCCAGGCGCTGGTTGTTTTCGCCTTCGTAATGCTCTACGCGAGCGGTTTCGCAGGGGGCGGGGTAATTGCCGGAATTCGGCTCGGTCTCCTGCTGGAAATCGCAGCGATCGGGATGCGCCTTGGCTTTTATGCCGTCCAACCGATTCCAGGAAAACTGATTTTTTACGGAAGCATCGGCGGCATCATTGAGATGGTTATCGTTGGGGCAATGGTCGGCGCGATTTACAAACCTGCGTCCGGGAAAGCGGTTTCGTAGTTCGTCGCTGCGCTCAACGGTCGCGCCCTATCATTGGGCGTTGGACGTTGAGCGTTGAACGTTGGACGTTGGCGTCCATGGACAAACCGGCACAAACGCCCGCCGTACTCGGTTATCGCATGCCGGCGGAATGGGAACCGCACACTGCAACATGGCTATCGTGGCCGCGACGCGAGGGGATTAGTTTTCCTGACTCGTTCGATCGCGTTCTGCCTGCGTTGCGTGCCATGGTCGAAGCCTTGATCGAATCCGAGCAGGTCTGCATCAACGTTTCCAACGGCGCGCGTGAGGCAGAAGCGCGCTCGGTTTTGAGCGGACTGCCGATGGAACGGATCACCTTTTATCATGTCCCCACGAACGAGCCATGGTGCCGCGACCACGGCCCGATTTTTCTCACGCGCGACCGCGACCCGAGACTTGCCGTTGTCGACTGGGATTACAATGCATGGGGAAACAAATATCCGCCGTTTGATCTCGATGAAATCGTGCCGACACGGCTCGCTGAAATCCTGAAACTGCCGGTTTTTTATCCGCACATGATCCTCGAAGGCGGCTCGATAGACGTGAACGGCAGCGGCGCATTACTCACGAGTGAGTCTTGCCTCCTAAACAAGAATCGGAATCCCAATCTTTCGCGCGATGAGATCGAGCAACGCCTGCGCGATTATCTCGGCGTCAGCGACATTCTCTGGCTCGGCGATGGCATTGCCGGTGACGACACCGACGGTCACATCGATGACCTCACGCGGTTTGTATCCGAGCGCGCTGTCGTAACTGTCGTTGAGGAGAATCGCGCTGACGAAAATTACGAGCCGCTTCAGGAGAATCTCGCGCGCCTACGCGAGATAAAAATCGGTGGGCGCAACCTCGACATCCTCACGCTTCCGATGCCGACGAAGATCGTACGCGAAGGACTGCGACTCCCGGCGAGCTACGCGAATTTTTATATCGCAAACACATGCGTGCTGGTGCCCACATTTACCGATCCGAACGATGAAGCTGCGTTATCCGTCCTGCGCCAATGTTTTCCGGATCGGCGCGTGATCGGGATCGATTGCCGCGAGTTAATCTGGGGCTTGGGCACTTTTCATTGCCTGACGCAGCAGCAACCGGCTGTGTGACCACGTCACCCCGGGCGAAGTCGAGGAATCCCGCTGTACTACCCCACGGTTTCGCCGCGGGCTCCCTTGACTTCACTGCGCTCCGCTCGGGATGACAGAAAGGTTGCCTCCACGCGCGTTCCCATTAACACCTGGCTTCAGCCAGGTGCTACTTGCCCGTTCCCCGAGCTCAGTTGTTTTGATTCCGATGAGCACCGGGTTGAAACCCGGTGTTACTGAGATTAGTCCGCCGCCATTTCGTGTGCCACCGGTTCGAGCACGCGCCAGACGTTTTCAGCCAGGATCTTTTGGCCGGCGGCATTCGGATGAATGCCGTCGGGCAAATTCAACGAAGGATTGCCTGCCACGCCTTCCAGTAAGTAGGGCACAAAGGCCGCTCGATTTTTCGCCGCCAAATCGGCAAACATTCGGCCGAATGCGGAGACGTAGTCGTCAGCCGTATAACCGGGGAGTTGCATTCCTGCGATGACCACCCGCGCATTTGGGTTTTTCGCTTTCACCTTGTCGATGATCTGTTGGAGATTGTTTTGGATTTGGTCGATCGGCAGGGCGCGAAAGGCGTCGTTGATCCCCAGTTCCAGAATCAAGATGTCGATTCTGTGCTGTAAATGCGGCGGCAAGCGTTCCAAGCCGCCGTCAGTTGTCCCACCGGTGGCGCTCGCGTTGATCACTGAAAAGTTCAGGCCCGCCGCGCGCAGTTTTTTAGCGAGTAAAGCTGGATAAGCTTCGCTGTGTTTAAGCATGAAGCCCTCTGACAAACTGTCGCCGAACACCAGGATAGCTTTCGGTTCGGCAGCAGGCACGTGTTCCGCAAGAACGAGGGACATCATCGCCAGACAAGCCGCGACAACGCACTTCATTGGGAAACGTCCAACGCCCAACGCCCAACGTCCAACTCCGAAAGCATTCGCGAACCATGCGTCCAATGATCCTGAATTTGAAGTTGAGCGTTGAGCGTTGAGCGTTGAGTGTTGAGCGTTTTTCTCTTCAACTCTTCATCAGTTTAATGTCTTAAACTACTCAAACTATGCCTAATTTTGCTATCAACGGTTTCGGGCGCATCGGACGCAACGTCCTTCGCGCGATGTCAAAAAAACAAGTGGAGCGTGTTGTAGCGGTGAACGATCTCACCGACACGCATACCCTGGCGCATCTCCTTAAGTGGGATTCGGTGCACGGTAAATTCGACGGCGAGATCGGGTACGACGACGAAAATATTATCGTGCGGGGTCACAAGATTAAGGTTTTGAAAGATCGCGATCCAGCGAACCTTCCGTGGAAAAAATTGGACATCGATGTGGTGCTTGAATCGACCGGCTTGTTCACCAGTCGGGATAAGGCCGAGCTGCACTTGAAGGCCGGTGCCAAACGCGTGTTGATCAGCGCACCGGCAAAGGATCCGGACGTGACGATTTGCGTCGGCGTGAACGACGGCGTGTATGACCCCGCAAAGGACAAAATCGTCTCCAACGCCAGTTGCACCACGAACTGCCTCGCACCCATGGCTAAAGTATTGAATGACACATTCGGGATCGCGCACGGATTCATGAGCACGATCCACAGTTATACAAACGACCAACGCATTCTCGATTTTCCCCATAGCGACCTCAGACGTGCGCGCTCTGCAGCAATCAACATTATTCCGTCCACGACCGGCGCGGCAAAGGCGATTGGCGAAGTAATTCCAGCGCTCAAAGGAAAACTAAATGGCGGCGCGTTCAGGGTGCCGACGCCTGATGGTTCGGTCACGGATTTCACTGCCGTGCTGGAAAAAGACGCGACGATGGACACGATCAATGCTGCGTTCAAGGAAGCAGCGTCGAATAAAAGCTACAAAGGCGTGCTCGAGTTCAGCGATGAGCCGCTCGTTTCCGAGGACATCGTCGGTAACCCGCACTCCTGCATCTTCGATAGCAAGCTAACGCTGACGATGGGCAATCGTTTCGTAAAAGTTGTCGGCTGGTACGATAATGAGTGGGGCTACAGCAATCGGTGCGTGGAGTTGATGGAAATGCTGGCCGAATAATCGGAACAGTGGAGTTCTGGAGTGATGGAGTAATGATATTCTCTCCGACGCCACTCCAATACTCCAATACTCCAACACTCCAATGAAACTTACTCTCCGTGATCTTGACGTCCGTGGGAAACGCGTGCTGGTGCGGGTGGACTTCAACGTTCCAACCGAACTTCGCAACGGCAAGCTTCGCGTGACTGATGACACGCGGATCCGTGAAAGCCTACCGACGATCAATTACCTGCGCGAACACGGCGCGAAAACCATTTTGATGTCGCATTTCGGTCGGCCCAAGGGCAAGCCCGTTGAGAAATATTCGCTTCGGCCAATTGGCGAATTTTTGCATTCGCTCATTCATCAGCCCGTCATTTTCAGTCATGACACTGTTGGTGATGTGCCGAAGAAAATCGTTGAGCACATGGAGAATGGCGATGTCGCCCTGCTCGAGAATGTTCGGTTTCAACCAGGTGAGGAGGCGAACGATCCAGAATTCGCCAAGGCGCTTGCCGAGTTGGGCGATTTTTATGTGAACGATGCTTTCGGCGCCGCGCACCGGGCGCATGCTTCAACGGTGGGCGTTACAAAATTCGTGTCCAAATCGGCCATGGGTCTTTTGATGGAAAAAGAGCTGAAGCATCTCCGCGATGGACTTCAGAATCCAGCCAGGCCGTTCGTTGTCATTTTAGGCGGCGCCAAGGTATCGGACAAAATCGGTGTTCTGAAAGCGTTGATGGAAAAGGCGAACACGATTCTCATCGGCGGCGCAATGGCGAACACGTTTTTGAAAGCGGAGGGGATTCCAGTTGGCGCCAGCCGCGTTGAATCTGACAAGGTCGGTCTCGCGCGAGAGCTTTTGGACCTGGCGAAGCAACGCGGAGTAAAATTTCTCATTCCGATTGATGTGGTCGAGGCGGATGAAATCCAGCCCGGCGCAAACATGCGAAACACCAGCCGTCTCTCGCCGCAGCACGGCATCACCGACGGCTGGCAGGCAGTGGATATCGGCGCGGCAACGATCGCACTTTACCAGGAGGAAATTGCCAGGGGCGAAACGATTTTGTGGAATGGACCGATGGGCGTTTTTGAAATCCCTGAATTCGGCGAAGGCACAATCGCCATCGCAGAAGCGATGGCGCAATTAGGCGCGACCACCATTATCGGCGGCGGCGACTCGGTGACGGCGGTCAAACAGGCCGGGCTCGCCGCGAAAAT
>Ga0105249_10003103_pt1 | contig 14348 bp, 9 predicted proteins | sample KBSS44metaG_FD_81522 | JGI IMG/M metagenome (GOLD analysis project Ga0105249, IMG submission 81522) | Switchgrass rhizosphere microbial communities from Kellogg Biological Station, Michigan, USA - KBS S4-4 metaG | ecosystem: Host-associated > Plants > Roots > Rhizosphere > Soil | place... | reverse complement strand
GTGCTGAATTTTTGCGCCATGTGTCCTCAAATCGATAAACCTATTGTGCCCCAGCGCAGTGCATCTCCATCCCCATCGCCCAGCGGCGTTGGAATCCCTTCCAATATGTGGCCGGCCACACACCGTCGTTCGACTTCTCTACCGCCAAGTGAAGATAGCTCCGCTTGCTCTCATCACCCTTCAAATAGAGATCCAGAAACGCCGTGATGAAGTGCTGGTTAATCGCCCCGATCCGATCCTTCCGCCACACCGGCTCGTCAAAAAACTCACGCGTCGCGATGTCCCCCAGTGCTTCATCGGGAGGTGGATTTCCACCCACGTTGTGATTCGCATTCTGATAAATCAGCATGCACCGCTCGGAATGCACAGCACCGTCAAAGGCTTTCTTCACGCCCTGTTCATAGCCCGAAACATCGTCGTGATCTCCCACCACGAACAACGAAGGAATGCGGATGCCCGCCAGTCCCTGCGAGTCCCAATTGTCTTGCGGCGGTTGCGCGCCCCACGGCGAGATCGCCACAAAAGCCTTCAGATTCGCGTGTCTCCGAGTCGCGAACTTTGGACTGCCTGCCGTCAGCGGCTCCATGTATCCGCCCGGCACTATCTTCGACGCACCGCCCTGAGCGTTGTAGCCCGCGCCGGCACTGGCCAGCGCCCCATAGCCGCCCATCGAATACCCGACAATCGCCGCTCGCGAGGGGTCCACCAGACCACCGAAGTCGCCCAGCGCGTCAATCGTGAAGAGCTGGTCGTTCGACCTGTTCAACAACGTGCTGGCAAATCCCTTCACATCGCCAAACACCGAATCCGTATGATCTATGGCTGCGACTACATATCCCTTAGATGCCAGATTTTCCGTCAAGTAAGACAGAAACGTCCGCGACCCCGGATACCCGTGCGAAACCACCACTAGCGGGAATCGCTCACCCTTCACCGGAGCCGCATCACGTAACGCTTTGCCCAGCACTTGAAACGTCTTCGGCGCGCTGGCTGGAATCCGCTCGGGCCTCCCGGCCATCGGGCTGGTATAAACTGTGTGCTCCTTCGCGCCCTCCGGAATCACCGCTGGATACCATACCTCCACTTTCAGCGGACGGTCATAGAGAGGTGCCTTCCCGTTTTCCTTACTGAAGTTCAGAATGTCTGCTTGTCCCGGATTCACCAGGTCCAACGTTCGCACACCGACTGAATACGATCCCCGCTTAGCCAGCTCCGGAGCATCCACTGGAGGGACGCTGAAGTAGATCTGCATTAGCGCCAATGCAAGAATCCGCATGGCGTCGCTTATTTCGTGATCGTGATCTTCGGTAACGGTACAGACTGCATCGGCTCGAACAAGCCGAACGAGAAGATAGCAGTGGCCGACGCGATGGCCACATACTGCTTGCCGCCCACCTCATAAGTAATCGGCGACGCCGTCAGAGATTCGCCCATATTGAAATGCCACAGGTGCTTTCCCGTCTTTGCATCCAGCGCCAGCAGGTGCCCGTCATCATCGCCGCTGAATAATACTCCACTCGCGGTCGACACCGTACCCGTCCACATTCGCCCGCCGCCGGTCATCGGATACTCCCAGGCCCGTTTCGCGGTCTTCGGATCGATGGCCCTTAAAATCACCTGACCGCCGTCTTCCGTCGCCCCTCCGCCCGAGAAGTTCTTCATCGGAACAGGCTCCTGAGAGGAACTGTTGAACATGCCGCACTGCTCCAGTGTGAGGATATACAGCAGCCCGGTGCCTGGATTGTAGCTTTGCCCCATCCAGTTGGTCGCGCCTTTCACACTCGGACAAACCCACTTGCCGTCAGGCGAAGGGTCCATCCCCGGTATCAGAACCGGCACGCCTTTATCGTCGATTCCGCTAGCCCAGGTCACTTTGTCAATTAATTTCGTCGCCCGCAGAAATTCACCGGTATTCCGGTCCAGGACATAGAAGAAGCCGTTCCGGTTCGCATGCAGCACCACCTTGCGCATCTTGCCGCGGAATTCCATATCGATCAGTACCGGCCAGCTCTGCGCATCCCAGTCGTGCGTATCGTGCGGCGTGAACTGGAAATGCCACTTCCACTTACCGGTCTCCAGATCCAGCGCCACCAGCGAGCAGGTATAAAGGTTGTCGCCTGACCGGGCCTTGCCCGTGAAATCTGGCCACGGGTTTCCGGTTGTCCAATACAAAGTATTCGTCTCGGCATCAAATGTGCCGGACAGCCAAGTCGCGCCGCCGCCCCACTCCACCAGATCCCCCCAACTGTCGGCCCCCTTCTCGCCCTTCGCAGGAACGGTATAGGTGCGCCAGATCTCTTCGCCCGTCGTCGGGGAAAGCGCGGCCACAAACCCGCGCATCCCGCTATCGCCGCCGGCGCTCCCGACAATTACTTTGTCCTTCACTACAAGCGGCGCCGACGTTGAACTGATGCCCTTGCTCGCGTCCGCAAAATTCTTGCTGAAGATCAGCGCCCCAGTCTGCCGGTCCAGCGCGGTCAGATAGTTGTCGTTCGACGTGAAGTACACCCGGTCGCCCAGAATCGCCGACCCGCGATTGACCCCTTGACCCTTCGCCCGAGTATCCAGATATTGCCAGATCAACCGGCCCGACACCGCATCCAACGCATACATCGAGTTGGAATTCGTGACGTACATCACGCCCTTGTACACCAGTGGCGACGTCCGCAAACCCTTCGCGTTCGGCACATGGTAGACCCACTTCGGCGCGAGAGATCCCGCGTTGTCCACCGTTATATTTTTCAGCGGACTATAACGCCAACCCTGATAATTGCCTGCGTAGGTCAGCCAGTTCTCGGTCGGTCCCTTCATAATGTCTTCATACCGAACTTGCGCCGCGGCGCAGACACAGAAGAGGGAGGTTAGTAAAAGAGTTCGCATGTGTTAGTTTTTATCCTGCGGGCTGATGCCTTGCGGGCGCGAAACCTGGTGACCCAGGTAAGCAAGCAGATCCCGCAGTTCCGTCGCCGAAAGCCGTTTGCCGTAGTCTCCCGGCATCGGCGATCCATCCTTAATAGCCAGTTCCTTCACGTCCATCATGGAAATCAGGTGCAGGTCGCCCTTGCGGTCCACAACCTGCATGGAATAGTTGTCTCGATTGCGCGCCACGCCCTTCAGCACCTGTCCATTCCTCATGGTTACTGTGACGCCTTCGTTCCCCAGAAACGTCAGATCTTTCGAAGGCTCCACAACGGACTCCTTGATCAGCGCTAGTGGATGACTCCCGCCCACGTTCGTCAGATCCGGACCCATCTTTCCGCCTTTCCCGGCGATCGCATGGCATCCCGAGCAACCCGCCTTGCTCCCCCAGAAAATCTGTTCCCCAGCCGCCGCATCTCCCGGGATCGTGTTCTCGCTCGCAGGCCCGATCAGCGCATGAAGAAATGCCACCAACTGCCATGTCTGATCGTCAGGCAGCTTAGTCGGCGGCATGTCGGCCCCGGGTATCCCGTTGCGAATGGCGCTGAATATGTTCTCATCGTTCAGCGGGTGCCACAGTGACCTCCGCACCAGATTCGGCCCGCGCCCGCCGCTGCCGTCCGGACCATGGCAGCCGGCGCAGGACGTTGCATACAGTTTCGACCCGGCCGCAATGGCCTGCGGGTTACCGATCTCAGGATGCTTGGAGCCGCCGACATACTGCCCGTGTTGCGCGGCAAGCGGCAGCGCGAGGAAAAGAAAAACTGCGAAACGCATATTGCAGAGTCTACTACTACTCCCCTGCGATTGGAAACTGACGCGTCACCGGCTTAGCGTCGCCTTCCGTCAGCGTGGCCAGTGCGTTCACCGGCAGCGATTTCCACTCCTGCGTCAATCCGCTGGGCCATTTCACCTGCACCCGGTCTACTGACTTTGCCAGTCCGAGCCCCACGTGCAGCGTGAAGTCGTTCTGCGAAAAAAAGCTGCTCCCGCTCATCACCTCGTCAATCTGTCTGCGCGTCCCGGTCTGGACAGTAACCCTTGCCCCGACGGCGCTCCGGTTCGACTTCGTCCCTACAAGTCTCAAGTTAACGAAGTTCCCCAAGCCCACGCGGTTTTTCAGAAGGCTCGGCTTCGCGTTCATATTGACGATAACGATGTCCGGATTCCCATCGCCGTCGAGATCGCCTGACGCCATCCCGCGAGCCGGCCGCAGTTCTTGAAATGCAGGCCCGGCCTCCTTGCTGATGTCCGCGAATTTCCCGTTGCTCAGGTTCCGGTACAGCAATGTTCGCTGCAGATACTTCTCTCCAGTCGCACCCTGTTCCACTTCCGGATAGACATGGCCGTTTGCCACCACCAGGTCCCTCCAGCCGTCATTGTCCACGTCCAGAAACAAGGCGCCCCAGCCCAGCAACTGATTCGCAGCCAGCCCCGCGTCCTGCGACACGTCAGTAAAGAATTTCCCATCTTCATTCTTGAATAGCGATGTCAGGTCGCCGGAAAAATTCGTCTTGGCGATGTCCAGAAATCCATTGCCATCGTAGTCTGCCACCGCAATGCCCATCCCCGCCTGCAGCTTACCGTCGAAATTATAGGCAACTCCGGCTTCCACGGCCCGTTCCTCGAACTTGCCATTGCCCAGGTTGTGATAGAGGAGGCTCGGCGTCATGTCACACGCCACATAGATATCCGGCCAGCCGTCGTTGTCAAAATCGGCCGCGGCAACCCCGAGTCCATAGCGCCGTCCAGGCTTCAAGATGCCTGCCTGTACTGAGACATCAGTAAAGGTGCCATCGCCGTTGTTGTGATAAAGGATATTGGCCGCGGGCGGCAACCCGCGGGGGCCGCATGCCGTCGGCAGTCCTTTGAATTGGCAACTCGGGTCCTGGCCCGGTTTAGGCGTTGCGTTCAAATCCAGGTCGACATAATTGGATACGAACAAGTCAAGCTTCCCGTCCCGGTCGTAGTCGGTAAAACTGCATCCCGCTCCCCACCGCACCCCGCTACTGGGCAGTCCAGCATCTTTTGTCACATCGGCAAAGCGGCCGTTCCCCAGATTGCGGTACAAAACATTTGTGCCGTAATATGTCACTAGCAGATCAGTCCGGCCGTCGTTGTCGTAATCACCGGCACAGACGCCTTGAGCCCAACCCTCCTTGGCAATTCCAGACGAATCTCCAACCAGCGTGAACTTCCCCTTGCCATCGTTGTGATACAGAAGGGAAGGTCCGCCGCCGCCCGCAAGCGTAGTCCCGTTGGCTACGAAGATATCGTTGAATCCATCGCCATCGTAGTCGAAAATCGCCACGCCATTGCCGGTTGATTCGATAATGTAAGTCTTCTGTGTCTTCCCGCCGAAGGTATTTTCTGCGTTGAGGCCCGATTCCCGCGCAGCGTCGATGAAGCGCAAGCGCTCTGCTAAAGGAAGCAATAACGACGCTCCCAACAGCCCACACAGCGCGGCGGGGATGAGTCGGCGTCCCAAGGTTCCCGCATTATAGCGGACGTCGTCGCCAAATCAACGGTGTTTTGCAGTGCAATACAAATCGAATACCCGCACTTGGGTTAGGTACTTAATACCAAAAAGTACTAATGCCTCTAAGTTATTGTTTTGTAACAAAATATAAGTTCAGCAGGCTGGACCGAATCCTTTACAACCACAATGGCCCTTGATCTAAGGGGAATGAGGGTGATAGACTACCACCACTCCGCTATACGGTATTCATTGTAGCGAAAAAGGGGACCATGTGAGTCAATTCACCAAGATAGTATTACTTGCTTTGCTATTGAGCGCCTTCGCCTTCGGGCAGCGCGATTTGGGAACGGTACTTGGCACGATCACAGACGCTCAAGGCAGCGTCGTACCAGGTGCAAAAGTCACCATCATGGAAGATGCCACCGGACTGAAGTATACGGTGGAAACCAACTCGGATGGCGAGTACATTCGCACCGCACTCAAAGCCGGAATTTACAGCATTGAAGCCGAAGCTACGGGCTTCAAGAAGTCTGTCCAACACGGAATTACCTTGACAGCGGGTGATCGTTCCGCCGTCAATCTGGCTCTCACAGTCGGCGAAGTCAACCAATCGGTCGAGATCACCACTGCGGCTCCAGTCCTGCAGACCGAAAGCACCATCATCGGCCAGACGGTCAATTCTAAGAATGTCAGCGAACTGCCTTTGGGCGGTCAACGCAAATTTACTTACCTCGCTCGCCTCTCTCCGGGCGTCCTTCCCGCCGAGCAAGGCGCGCGCGACGCCGCCGGCGGCGGTTTCTCCGCGAACGGCGTGCGCCCCAATGGCCAGAACAATTTTCTGCTGAACGGCGTTGACAACAACGTCAACGTAATCGACTTCATCAACCAGACCTCGTACGTCATCGGACCCTCCGTCGAAGCCATCGGCGAAATGCGCGTTCTTACGAGCGGGTACAACGCGGAATACGGACGTGGCGCGGGCGGCGTGGTAAACGTCACCATCAAATCCGGGACCAATCAGATTCACGGCACGCTCTTTGAATTTCTCCAGAACGACAAGCTCGACGCCAATCAATGGGAGTCAAATAAGGCGGGCAAGGCGCGCGGTCCGTTCAAACAGAACCAGTACGGCGCCGCTGTAGGAGGCCCTCTCATCAAGAACCGGACATTCTGGTTCGCTGATTTCCAAGGCACGAATATTCGCTCCACCGGCGGTGCGGTTGCCGGTTTGGGTTCCACGTTTATCGGAACCGTGGCGCGGCCTGAGTTTAAGAACGGCGATTTCTCCAGTATTCTGGGCACTGTTCTCGGCACCGATTCGCAGGGACGCCAGGTTCGTGAGGGGCAGATCTACGACCTCAACTCCACTAGAGCTGTTGGAAACGGTTTCGTCCGAGATCCCTTCCCCGGCAACATTATTCCAGTAAGCCGCTTCGATCCGGCAGCTAAGAAACTGATCGATCTTTATCCGGCTCCGAATCAGAATCTTGGTACCCGGCTCACGACGAACAACTTTTTTAACGTAGTTTCAGGATCGGACAATATTTATCAAGGCGACCTGCGCATGGATCACAAGATCTCTGAGCAGGACAGCGTCTTTGGCAGCTTGAGCTGGTCGGAAGAGCGCAAGTTCAACGGTACGCCGCTGCCTCCGGCTTTGGATGCCGGCGGATTCGCCGGTCAGAATGAAACGAACCTTTCGCGGAATGCGATGTTGAGCTACACGCGTGTGTGGACGCCTACTATTCTTACGGAAACGCGGGCGGCCTTCTCACGGCTGGTAACTGAACGCGTGCAAGCAAACTCCGACAAGGATCTGTTCAAGGAGTTCGGAATAAAGGGATACAATCCCACTGGGCCACTCAACGGCGGCCTCCCGCAAACCGGAATCCAAGATTACACTACCATCGGCGCTGGCAATTGGCTGCCGACAAAGGAATACAACAACGTTTGGGACTTCGTGCAAAACGTATCCATCAACAAGGGGAAACACTCCTTCAAAGTGGGCGCGGAGTTCAGACCTATTAAGTTCCCGTTCTTCCAGGTTCCGAGCCCGTACGGGCAGTATGATTTCAATCGAAACCGCAACAACAATCCAGAAGATGCTTTCTCCGCCCGGACGGGCGACGGCATGGCGGCATTCTTGCTAGGCTATCCTTCCACTGCTCAGATCTCAACCACGAACTTCATTTCATCCGAGAAAGTGGCCTGGGGATTCTACGCACAGGACGATTGGAGAGTAACCAGCAAGCTGACCCTCAATATCGGGATGCGATACGAACTGTTCTCGCCGATTAGCGAGCGGTTTGCCCGGCAATCGAACTTTGATTTTGCCAACCTGACTCTGTTTATCCCGAAAGGTAAAGATCAGGATGCCCCGCTTCCGCCCAACTTCGCTACCGCCTTTCCGAATGTAAAGGTAGTGAGAGGCACCGTCGACAAATATATGATCCCGTGGGATAAGACAGATTGGTCTCCTCGCATCGGCATTGCCTATTCCGTGTTGCCGAAGACTGTGTTGCGCGTCGGGTACGGAATCTTTTACGGCGGTGAAGAAAATCAGGGCGGATCTCCGAACCGGGGCGAGTCCGTACCGTTTAATGCGACCGTCGCTCTGGATCTGGCCGGGCTGAGCCAGTTCCAAAAGAATCCGTATCTCAATACCTACACCGACGGATTCCCAACTGACGTGTTTACCCGCCCCGCTCCCATTCAGTTCCGCGGCGTTGCAACGAACTTTCGCAACCCCCTGGTTCACAAATGGAATTTCGCGGTCCAACAGGATCTGGGGCACAATACCTCTCTTGAAGTTTCCTACATCGGTAACCACTCGGCCCGGCAGTTGTTGAACTGGGACCCGAACGGCTACCGGAACAGCGCCGACACCAGCATCGCGCAGAACAATCTCCGTCCGGTTCCGAATCTGGGCAGCATCTCGGAAACAGCAACGTTTGGCTTCGGCAATTACGCCGGACTCACAACGAAGCTGGAAAAGCGTTATTCCGCCGGGCTCGATTTCCTGGCCACCTATACCTGGGGCCACGCGCTGGCCAACACCGGGACCACACTTTCCGGTTCCGGCGGTTGCTGCACGCTGGACAATCGCAATATCTCTACCGCCTACTCGACAGCGGCATGGGATCTTCGGCACAATTTTGTGAGCAGCTTTACCTACGATATACCGTTTGGCAAGGGGAAGAAATTCGGTTCGAACATGAGCCGGGTGGCCGACCTCGTCGCTGGTGGCTGGCAGACCAACGGTCTTATCTCGTTGCGTAGCGGCCAGCCTTTCACCATTACCTCACAGAATGGTGTGGGACAGTTCCCGCGCATTCTTCCCGATCTGGTCCCGGGAAAGAATCCCAATGCTGCTCCCGCTGGTGGCCGGACTCCGGACCTCTGGTTCGATACCAGTGCCGTCACAAACCCGAAGCCTGGAACCCAAGGTACCTTGGGCCTGCAGAGCAACATGGCCCCATCGCAGCGCAACGTTGACTTCTCCGTCTTCAAAGACTTCAAATTCAGCGAGCGCATGAAGGTGCAGTTCCGCGGAGAGGCCATCAATCTGTTCAACACGCCGTACTTCGACGTCGGCAGCATCAACCGTACCCAAGGCAACTCTGCATTCGGACGCATTGACCGGACGGTGTCCGGCACAGAGCGCCACATGCAGTTCGCCCTTCGTTTCATGTTCTAGAAAACAGCGATAACCGGGGCAGGCTTCGCGGCCTGCCCCTTTTTCATTTTTTGACATACTTAAGATTGCAAGCTGTGTCATTCCTCATTTTCCTGTTCCTGGTTTCCGGGTTCGATTCCCTTTTGCGAGACGGCATGGGTGCTCTGGAAGCCAAGCGTTATTCCGCTGCCCGCGCAAGTCTGGAGGCTGCACAAAAATTGAAAGCTGATAGTCCTCAAGTGTGGTTCGGTCTAACGCAAACATACTCCGGCTTGGGAGAGAAGAGACTCGCGCTCGAAGCGGCGGGCAAAGTGGAAGCGTTGGCGCCCCAGGAACCGGGAATCCTCCATCAACTCGCCTTGTTCCACGCCAAGAGCGGAGATCTCATGAGTGCCGCTCGCTGCGAAGAGAAGTATTCCAAGTACAATGCCGATGCCGTCAGGCCGGCTATCCTTCTTTACTTGAAAGCGGGCGACCCGGGCCGCGCCGTTGCCTTCGGCGAAGAAGCCCTGGTCCACAGTGATGCCGCTCCAATCCACCACGTGCTGGGCCAGGCCTATGAAGCAGCGGGCAACAACGCCAAAGCGGTTCCTGAACTGCGCAAAGCAATCCAGATTGATCCTTACGAGGAAGAGTATTACTTTGACCTGGCGCAGATTCAACTGCTGCATCAGGATTTCGAGGGAGCCATCCGCACTTTGGAACCAAGCCGCCGAATCTTCGCCAAGAACGCGCAACTGGAACTGGCGCTCGGCGTCGCCTATTACGGACTCCGGCGCTTCGACGACGCTGTGAACTCGTTCCTCCGCGTTATCGAGATCGATCCGGAGGTAGAGCAGCCATACTCATTCCTGGGCCGCATCATCGATCACGCGGGCGCTCGCTTGCTGGAGATTGAGAAGCTCTTTGCCGCGTACGCCAAGGCGAATCCTAAGAACGCCGTGAGCCAGTTCCTCTATGCGAAGGCGATCAACGCCAGTTCGGGAGATCCGGCCGCCGCCGAAGCTCTGTTGCGAAAGTCGATTGCAATGGACACGAAGAATTGGGAGTCTCATCTGGAACTTGGCATCGCGCTGGAGAAGCGCCGTTCCTATGAGGAGGCAGCCGGGGAATTGCTGCGCAGCATTGAGCTGAATCCGAAGAGTTCTACCCCGCACTACAGGCTGGCCCGCGTTTACGACCGTCTTGGCAGAAAGCAGGAGGCTGCGGCCCAGCGCGCCCGTCACGCGGAATTGGTAGCGCTGGAAGAGACGAGTACAATGAGTACGAATTCCAAATGAACCGGCGTCATTTCATCTCGGCGTTGGCCGCCGCAAGACTCTCCGGTGCGGAAAACAAACCAGGCTTGCTGTTGCCGAGCGATAAGCCCGATGAGTTCGGCTTCAGGCTGATGTGGTACAGCCCGATAGCCCCTATCGATCAGACAAAATACCGCTTGATTATCTCGGGGCTCGTCGACAAGCCCTTAGCGCTGGGCGTTACCGAGCTTCGCAAGCTGCCGCAAGAGAAGCAAAACTCCCGCATGAAGTGCGTACAGTGTTGGTCCGGACGCGCCGATTGGGATGGCTTCCGCTTCGGCCACCTGCTCGAAATGACCAAGCCGAAGAACACCGCCAAGGCGGTGCGGATCGACTGTGCCGACAAATGGTACGAATACTTCTCCATCGAAGACCTGCTGAAGCGGCGAGTGATGTTCGTCCTGGGGCTGGCCGGCAAGCCGCTTCCAGACCGCCACGGCGCGCCGCTGCGCCTGATTGACCCATCCCGTTACGGCTACAAATCGGCCAAGCTGATTACATCTGTTAAGTTCGTGGCAGAAGGAAAAGGGAGCATGGCCTGCGACATTGGCCCCTATTACTCGCCCACAGGAGAAATTCTTCCTGGCTACGATACTCCTCAGGATCTCAACGGCGGCAAGATCAAGCACAAGATTAAGGGCGGCGAGATCACGGAGTATTAGATGTTCCTCTCGAAACGCCGCTTCCTCCAGCTCGCCGGGCTCTCCATTGCGAATCGCGTCTTACCCGCGTGGTGCCGCCCTACGCCGAAGCGCAACGACCAGGCACGGAAGGTGATCATCGTCACCTTCGGCGGCGGTGTCCGCTATGCAGAGACGTTTACGCAGGAGGGCGAGCGGAACATTCCGCGGCTGATGGAAATGCGCCCGAATGGACACTTTTTCAAGACCTGCACGAATGCCGGAGTACTGTCTCACTTCAATTCCACGGCTAGCATACTGACAGGTAACTGGCAGCGAGTGGACGACTTTGGCTTCCAACCCCCGTCGGGTCCCACCATCTTCGAGCAGTACCGCAAGCAGACCGGGGCCGGCGCGATGGATGCTTGGGCCATCGCCACGAACAAGAGTTTCGCCAGCATGGGCGCCAGCGGCAGCCGCGACTTCGGCGTTCCCTATGGCGCAAATGTCGTGCTGCCGAAGCAACTGCTGCTCGAGGCTGTGCAAGAAGTGGTGAAGAAGAATCCGAAGGAAGGCGTCGCCAGCCGTGACAATGTAATGCGGCAGCTCGAAGGCATCCTGAGCGAGGGCTACGAAGGCGTCGGCTGGACCATCTTCAAGGCTGGAAAGCAACTCGATCAGCACGTACGCGATACCCTGACCCGCGGGCTTGTCGAATATATCCATGGACCGGAGTCGCCATCGTCGGGCGATGAGCTCACATTTTTCATCACTCGTGAAGTGATGCGTGAATTCGCGCCGCGCGTAATGTTGGTGAACTTCTGGGATATGGACGTAGCGCACTGGGGTTCCTACTCTCTATACCTGCAAGCCATCACCAAAACAGATCGTCTGACAGGGATGCTCTGGGACGAAGTGCAAAGCAATCCCAGCTATAAGGACAAGACGACCGTTCTGGTGCTGCCGGAACTTGGCCGCGACGGCGACCAGAACGCTTCGAACGGATTCCTGAATCACCGCAGCGGCGACGCGTCGTGCCGCAACATGTGGATGCTCGCCATGGGCGCTGGTGTCAAGCGCGGAGAAACGGACCGCCCCGTTCATCACGTGGATGTCAGCGCAACCGCCGCCCAGTTGCTGGGCGTGAAGTCCACCGAAATTATCGGGCGCGCTATACCTGAACTTTTGTCGTAATGCCTTCCCAGCTCAAAGTTTCGCCGGCTCTCCAAGGCCTGATTGACAAGGGCCTGTTTGAGCGGCTTCCCGTCTCCTTTGGGGCTTTCTTCTTCGATCAGGTAAAGGATTGGGAACTGCTGTTTCCCGCCGAGCGCGGTTACTACGAACGGCTGTTCGCGCTGCTGGACCGTTCCGATCCGGCGCTGGTTGCCAATCTGTTCGCCCCCATACGTGAGGCGGAACAGAAGATGGGCGTGAACGAGAAGACGTGGCCCAAGGGTGTATTCACTCTCGATCAGGTAGACTTCCTGAACCGCAACGCGTCCTACGCCGACTGGCGCAAGGCCGTGGCGATCGTGTTCGCCCGCGTCGATCCCATGCTCGATGCGGAAGTGGCACGATCCGGCCGGCCCCGATTCGTACTGGTAACGGCGCCCGCCGACATCCCAGTTGGTCCAGACCGCATGTGGAGGCGCATCGAGAAGTTGGGCAAGCGCGTATCGGTCGATCCGTCCGGGCTCGATGAAATGCAATCGCTTGCCGCACAGTACGCGGCCGCGAAGGCGCAGTCCCCGTACGACGTATGGATAATCGGCGCGGAAAATCTAAAGGCACTACCCGGCGGCGTTGCCCTCAGCTACGAGAGGCTGAGCGCGTATCGGCTCAGGTTGATGGAGCAGGTAAACAAGCTGGTGAACGCCGAAGATATTCGTGGTCCCCGTCAACTCGGCGAGCGCTTGAAGCAACTGAAACTCCGCGCGGAGGAAGGCGCGATTGCCGCCGACCCAATACTCTCCGAATTCGCACGATCTATTCTGCTTGCAGGGAACGGAACCCTGCTGATCAACAATACTTTCGTCGAATGGGCTGCCGTGCAGGCGATTCGGCGTGCCCGGCCATCCGTTGCCGTGATCGCATTTGGCATTCGCAACAAGGTGAAACCGTTCAGCAGTCTGCTGATCTACGCCAACCAGGAAACAACCACACCGATCCCAACGCAGATGGACACACTTGGCACCTACGTGGATCTGGAGGTGTTCTACCAGTACATCTGGCAGGAATTCGAGAAATACATCGAGTACCGCCGGAACACCGTCTATGTGTTCGTCGCGGCTGGGATGGACGAAGCGTTCGTCATTGCCCCACCGGATTTCGCACATGGCGATTCGCTGAAATCACAGCAGATCAAAGGCTGGCTTGGATTGTGAACCGTCGTCATTTCCTGGCGTCCATTGCAGCGGGGACACTTGTTCGGCCCGCAGAGACCACGGCCGCCGTTCAACGTTTGAACGAATCCATCTACCGCTTCGTCGCGCCGGGCAGCGACGAGTTCGCTGTGGAAGCACAGGCTGCTCGTGTTATCGGCCACCTGAACAAATTCCTGGAAATGAGGTTCCTCCCGCTGGCGGACGGCTATCGAGGATCGTCGCCGATGCCCGCTCGATACCGGCAAGTGGCCGCGGACGTGTCGGTCGCCGAATATGAGACGGGCGATTTGGCCAAAGGAATGCAGACCTGGGTGGAGTCGCTCGGGACAGTCCGCGCCGCCCGATTCTACCCGCTGGCCGGAAACCTGGTGCGATATGAGATCTCCACCGCGGGCCAGTATCGCGTGGGATTGTGGAAGCAGGTGTGGTCCGATGACCGGCTGCTTGAATTCGCGCCGATTGAGGAAACGCTCATCACTGCAGCCGAGCCTCGATTCCGCGATATCACCAGCCACGCATTCCACGGCGTAGACTCTTTCGAACAGCAACTGCTCCGGGGCATTCCCTATTGGCGCGCGAAGCTGGACGCTGCCACGGGAATTGATGTCTATGGTAACAACGGCATCGCCGTCGGCGACGTCGATAACGACGGCATCGACGAAATCTACGTCTGCCAGCCCGGAGGTCTTCCGAACCGGCTTTACAAGAATGTCGGCGGGCGGCTGCAAGACATAACGGCCCGCGCCGGTGTGGACGTTCTCGATGACACCTCCTGCGCTCTTTTTCTCGACCTGCGGAACAGCGGCATTCAGGATCTCGTCGTCCTCCGCGCTTCGGGGCCGCTGCTCTTCCTGAACGACGGCACGGGAAAATTCACAAACAAACCCAATGCTTTCCGTTTCCGGACAGCGCCCCAAGGAACGTTCACCGGAATGGCCGCGGCCGATTTCGACCGCGACGGAAAGCTCGATC
>Ga0105249_10003101_pt1 | contig 14352 bp, 10 predicted proteins | sample KBSS44metaG_FD_81522 | JGI IMG/M metagenome (GOLD analysis project Ga0105249, IMG submission 81522) | Switchgrass rhizosphere microbial communities from Kellogg Biological Station, Michigan, USA - KBS S4-4 metaG | ecosystem: Host-associated > Plants > Roots > Rhizosphere > Soil | place... | reverse complement strand
AATTGCTTGTTGATGGTAAAAAGACAAAGCCAGAACTAACTTTTAGTGAGGGCCCGAAATGGATGAATGGCAAAGTTTATTTTTCAAATATGTATTTCGATCAGAATTTCGGTGCAAGCCCACAAAAAAGTTCGACAGTAGAACTTGATCCAAGCGGTAGTTACAAAAATATTACACAAGGAAAGATGCAAACAAATGGATTGTATCCATATAAAAATGGGGACCTGCTTGTTTGCGATATGATGGGACACCGGGTTATTGAAATGACCACAAAAGGAGAAGTGGTAAAAGTAATTGCTGATAAATATGATGGGAAATCTATCGATGGTCCCAATGATGTAATAACAGACGCCAAGGGTGGTGTATACTTTACCGACCCGCAATTTACAATGGAGCCTACCAAATTCCAAGCCGGTCGTGCTGTTTATTATGTTTCTCCAGAGGGAAAAGTAACAAGGCTTACTCAGCCAAATGAATTTGCAATGCCCAATGGTATTTTATTATCACCCGATGGCAAGACACTTTATATCAATAACTGTTACGATGATGAATCATGGTATCCGGTAAAAAGTGAAAAGGACAACTTTATATGGGCTTATGATGTGAATGCTGATGGAACGATCAGTAACGGTCGCAAATTTGCCAAATTATTTCTGATTGAAAGTGTACTTGATAGAAAAGGAAAATCTTCGAGTGCTGACGGCATGGCAATAGATAAGCAAGGCAATATTTATGTAGGCACTTATTATGGCGTACAGATCTTTAATAATAAAGGTGAATTTGTCGGAATGATCAATCTGCCTTCATTCCCTGTAAGTCTTTGCTTTGGTGATACAGATATGAAAACATTGTATATCGTGAGCTATAGCAAAGTGTTTAAGATTCGTACGAATATGGAAGGATATATAAATTATCTGAATTAAGTTTCAACCCTTTTCTATAATATCATTAGCAGCCGCCCGAATAAGAGGCGGCTATTTATTTAGATGGTCTGACATCAACAGCAAAAAGAAACACAAATTTTAATTCTAAGATTGTAAATTGTGTATCATTCAATGAATATTATATGAAAAGAATTTACATGATTGCGGGCCTGCTTTTTGCCTTAACGACGCTTACGCTTTCTGCTCAAAACAAGAATAGTGATTGGACAGGTCACAAAGCAAAAAAATGGTTTAAAAAGAAAGAATACCTCAATGGCTTGTCTGCTACTCCACATGCTGCTATTGATAAAGTTCAGTTTGCACAACAATATCATTTTAATAAAGCCTTTTGGGATAAAGCGTTTGCCTATCTAAAGCAAACCAACTTGCAAACACTTGCAAATGGCAGATATGCTATTGATGGAGACAATGTGTATGCAATAGTAACCGAAGCACCCAGCAAAGATTATGATAAAACTGCTTTTGAATCCCACCGCAATTATATTGACCTGCAGTTTGTGATCAGGGGAGAAGAAAATATGGGGAAAGCTCCGTTATCCGCTGTTACTGTCAACAAACCTTACAGTGAAAGCGCTGATATAGCATACTATACCGGTAATGGGAAAATTTATACTATACCGCAAAATAATTTTATTATTTTCTTCCCCTCCGATGCACATCGTCCTAACATTACTCCCGGCGGGAATAAAGTAGTAAAAAAGATCGTGATAAAAATAAGAGTGGCTAAAGAGTAATGGTTTACTAAAATTGTTTTTTACCACTCCTGCCCTTCTTTCGATATATTTTTTACAGCTGCTTCCCCGAGCCGTTCTTTAAGTTGTGTAAGATATAAGCTACGTGGCGTTACATGTTTGTCCATTGATTCCACATGACCATTCGGCTTAGTAAGATCCTGCAGGCCTGCATTGAAGATAACTGCATTAACTCCTATATGACCGAAAGAATAGTTTTGTGCAGTAGGTGGTTTCTGAATTAAAAAATCTCCCTCGCAATTCCAGAAAACAATATTAGCACCTGCCCATCCAATTATATAATCCCAATATCGTGCAGTAAGCGGAGCTTTTACATTATCGTACAAACTGCCATTTACCCAATGATTATGTGGCTCGCTGCTTGAATAAGGATTTATAGCAGTGCAATCAAGATAAACATTACCGCTTGCTTCTGACTGTTGCTGTACAAACGAGTGTCGTCCCTTTTGCGATACACAACGCTGTACCAGGCAAAACTGTCCATTCATGTGAAAAATAAAACGCCTTCCTCCCCATCTTTGAGAAACAGGTTCTCTTGATTCACAATCCTGAACAGTAATCCATTTGGAACCTGCATTCACCTGTACTACACTGTTCACAAAATGTAAAGCCGACATATTCCTCACCCATGCATTTTTTGTATTAATTATGTTGATAAAGTTTGCAAAATGATTTTCGTCGGAATAATACTCTTCTCCTTTGTACCGGTATTTGGCATCCAGCTTGTCACGATCCATATTTCCATATTCTGTTGTACGTACTGTAGGATCATATTCTGATATACCACGAAGATTTTCTATACCAACATTCTCAATCCGCGGATCATTGTATTTGAATAAAAACCCTCCACCCCATCTTGTTTCTATAGCGCAGAAGATTGGTGCATCAATGGTCACTGTATTCCCTTTAATATCTGTAATGATCCTGTCGTAATTGATATCAAATGGCCGCCACCTGTTACGGGCAACAGTTGCGCTGTCTTCTCCCAATTCTTTAATCCAATCTTCATTACCAATGCGGCGTATGATCACTTTATCGCCAACTTTAAAAAGTTTAGCAGATGTTACATTAAAACTTCTTGCGCCAACCGGCACATATTTATCGGTGATTGTTTGCTTTGTTTCTTCCAAAACCTTGATTGCTGAATCACCTGAAATATTTACCAATGCCGGTCTTCCGCCACGACCAGGCCCCTGCCCTGGTGTTTGTTTCGGTATTTTACCAAATAATATTGTACCAATATCACTCCTTCCCTCTCCACGAAGCACAACTCCCGATGACCTGATGAAAAGAGGTGTATCAAGTTGATACAATCCCATTTTCAAAAGTACTGCACCTCTGAATCCAGAGGCATCCGGAGTCAATCCAGATACACTGTCGATTGCAGTTTGAATCTTTGCCGAATTATTTCCCGTAACAGGCCATACCGTTGCTTTTATTGGTATGTAAGGAATAGCTACACCACCACCTTTATATCCTGCATTCGAGAAATCTGGTATTTTGTTACCGAGGCTATCGGCACTATAAACGAGTTTACCATCTATTCCCGGATAAACTAACGATGTTGTTGGGGGAATATCCTGGGCAACTACAATTATTCCTGAAATTATAAATGTCAGAAATAACGTGTAGAATTTTATATGTTTCATTACGAGTATGTTTAGTCAGTTTTAAGTTTTGGTTTTTACCAGTATTATATCATTGGAGCCAACGAACTCCATTTCGTTGTTGTTAATATTCGCCTTCTTTTAGTACATTTTTCACAGCTTGTTCTCCAAGTCGTTCCTTTATCTGAGTGAGGTATAAACTCTTTGGAGTTACATGCTTATCTATTGATTCAACATGTCCATTTGGTTTTGTTAAATCCTGCAAAGCAGCATTAAATATAACTGCATTCACACCGATATGTCCAAAAGAATAGTTTGCAGCCGTTGGTGGACTTTGAATCAGAAAATCACCCTCACAGTTCCAGAAAACAGTGTTGGCGCCTGCCCAACCCATGATAAAGTCCCAGTACCGGGCTGTTAATGGCGCCTGAACATTGTCATAAAGTATCCCATTTTCCCAATAGCCATGTGGTTCACTGGTAGAGTAAGGATTGATCGCTTTACATTGCAGAAACACATTACCACTTGAAGTGGAACCTTCCCCTGCAAATGAATGACGGCCTTTATAGGATACACATCGTTGAACGAGGCTTAACTGTCCATTCAATTTAAACATAAATCGTCTTCCGCCCGCTCTCACCGAAACCGGTTCCATAGATACACAATCCTGAACAGTAATCCATTTCGTTCCACCGTTTGTTATCACAGCGCTATATACAAAATGCAAAGCGGTCATATTACGTACCCAACCATTTTTTGCATTGCCAAAACTGATAAAATAATAATGATGATTTTCATCAGAATAATATTCCTCTCCCTGGTATTGGTATTCTTTTGCCATCTTGTCCCGATCCATGTTTCCGTAGGTCGTTGTGCGAACATTTGGATTATAATCCGATATGCCCCGCAAATTTTCAACACCTACCCGTTCAATGCGATTTTCATTGTATTTTAATAGTTCGCCTCCACCCCAACGTTTATCAACAGCTGTAAAAATGGGGGCATCCACTGTAATCGTGTTTCCATTAATACTAATGATTTCGCGGTCATAATTAATATCAAATTTCCAGGCCCTGCTATTCGCTATTTCATCTTTCATTTTCAGTTCCTTAATCCAGTCTTCATTTCCAAAACGTCTGACAATTACTTTATCCCCTACTTTAAATCCTTTTGCTGAGATTACATTGAATTTTGTTGCGCCAACCGGTACATATTTATCAGTGATGGTTTGCTTTGTTTCTTCTAAAACTTTAATCGTTGAATCTCCGACAATATTGATCAATCCAGGTCTCGGCCCACGGCCACCACCTTGTCCCGGTGTAGCTGCTACAGTTTTACCAAATAATATTGTTCCGATATCACTCATGCCTTCTCCCCGCAAAATCACACCCGATGCTTTTATATAAAGCGGTGAGCCTAATTCATAATAACCCATTTTCAATAAGACAGCTCCGCGAAACCCATAACTATCCATTGGCAATGCGGAAACACTGTCAATCGCTTTTTGAATATTTGCTGAATTATCACCACGCACAGGCCACACGGTTGCCTTTACTGGAATGTAAGGAATCGCTACTCCACCACCTTTATATCCGGCATTTGAAAAATCCGGTATTCTATTACCAAGGCTATCGGCAACATATACAAGCTTTCCATCCGGACCGGGATATACCAATGATGTAGTAGGAGGGATATCCTGCGCATTTGTCACAAATACATTTGCGATAAGGAATAAAGCTGCAATCGGATAGATTTTAATTCTCATAAGCAGTAGTTAAATCAAAACTCAAAAAAACTTAGTCGACATTTCTTCATTATTAGAAAGTGTTTTAAACTTTACTTTTCAATTACTTGAAAATCTTTTGTGCAAAATCATGCAATGATTTTCTCCATACCTGCCACTCATGCCCACCGGGAAAAGAATTAAACTGTACATTCAATCCTTTGCTTTTAAAAATTTCTATTAATTTTTTTGTCGGTTCGATTCTCGGGTCCTGTTCGCCAACGGATATATAAAAAACTTTCAGCTTACTGTTGAATGATTGCGGATTGGTGAGTATTCCCGGAACAGCTGTTTCCGCATCAAATGCCGCAGCAGGTTGCCTGCCGATACCGCCAAAAAGCCCTGTACTGAATACACCTACATTACCAAACAAATCTGTATTGCGCAGCCCCGTATAAAAAGCCTGACCACCACCCATGGATAAACCGGATACAGCCCTGTTGGCAGCGCCGGTTTTCACCCTATAGTTACTTTCAATAAATGGTATAACGCTTCCTGCCAGTTCTTCTTTAAAAACTGTCATGGCAGCATCATTATATCCGGCCGCTCCGCCCGGTGCTGTAACATTTCCATTCGCAATCACGACGATCATCGGCACGGCTTTCTTCTCAGCAATAAGGTTATCTAAAATAATATTTGTTTTTCCCTGTACCGCCCAGCCTCTTTCGTCTTCACCACCACCATGCTGGATATATAAAACAGGATAGCGTTTCGTTGCATCTTTATCATAACCGGGAGGTATATAAATATTTACCGGCCTCCATGTATTCATTATTTTGGAAAAATAATTCGCCGATCTTATTTCGCCATGAGGAACATTTTTAATTGTATAAAAATCGGCTCCCGCTTCAGGCACATCAATAGCGCTTGACATTTTTCCTGTGCCATAAAAAGATTCACTGGCAGGATCAGCGAATTTGAAACTGTCAATAGCTAACGAATAATAATGAAAGCCCGGTACCAGAGGCTCAGTTGTAACAGACCAAACACCTTTTTCATTTTTCTGCATATCATACAACTTACCAATATCCAACTGGACTTTAATTGCACCCGGCGCTGCTACCCTAAATAAAACACGATTATCAGAAAAGATGCAAGGACAATCATTGGAATGAATATTTGTCGGCGCAGGTTTGGCTCCATCCGGGATTTGCGCATTACTTTTTTTCCCAAAAAAGAAAAAACAACTAAAAAACAGTAAGTAAAAAGTTTTACGGTTCATACGGCAATATGGTTGATATCAATTAATCGAGTTCAGATACAGTTGTGCCTTTTGTAACACCACTTTCATTAAATGCATCAACGGTAAAATAATATTTCTGCAAACTATTAAGACTATTAATGGAGATGGAATCCGTTCCAAGCACCTGGTAAGTATGGTATAGTTTATCTTTTGCAATACCATATCTAACATTATAACCAATAGCACCAGGCGATTTTGTCCAATTAAGTTTTACAGTAGCACGATCATCAGCCGGCCGATCCGTATTTATGTTTGTCACCACGCCTGGCGCTTTACCTTTCGCATTACCAAAAATCCGCAAACCAGCCAGGGCAAATGTTCCATCCGGCATACGATAATTAGTAAGCCGTATATAACGGGCTTTAACCGGTACTTTTAATTCGAGATAATCATGCGGAACATCTGTCTTGTTTTGTGTTTTGTCAGCTAACGTTTTCCATGTCTTATTATCCGAAGAATATTCCAACAAGTACTGGTAATAAATATCCGGGCTACGGCCCATCAACTTTGTATTATTTTCAGCATAATTTATTTGAACTGCATTAATAGTACATGTTTTCTCCAAATCCATTTTTATCCATTCTCCTTTATTACCTGTTTGTGCACTCCAGTATGTTCGAATCTCTTCATCGGTTGCATAAGCTTTTGGGTGATTGGCTAATTCAGATGAAACTTCTACAGGTTTATTATAAGAAAGCAACATCCATTTTGGAAACAGTTCATCGGGACTTGTGATCTTTTTTGTTGGCACTTTAAAAGGAAAATCACCGAATCCTGTATAAACATGCATATCGCCATCCTTGTCAAAAAAAACAGGAAACAATCCAAGCCGGCGTTCAAACATATGCTTTTGAGAAATAGTCATAGTTGATACATGCCAGTAATTGCCATACTTGTCTTGGAAAGTGCTGCTATGCCCGGCACCAGCAATAAACCCTTCCGGCTTATATGAAGCGGGATTGTTTGGCGCTAATGTAAAAGGCCCAAGTGGTTTATCAGAAACATATACACCATCACTATAACTTTTAAATTCTGTTCCTGGGCCCGCATATTGCAGATAATATTTTCCATTGTGTTTGGTCATCCATGAACCTTCAATCCAGGGATTTTCTCCTTTGTCATTATAATCACCTTTGCGCTCCCAACCATAAATATTTCTTTTGCTGTTCAGAACCGATACAGTTTGACCAATAGGCTTTAATGTTTTTGTATCCAATTCAACGGCGTAAAGAGGATTAACATTTGAGCATCCGTAATAAAAAAATAAACGGCCATCATCATCTACAAACAAGTCTGGGTCTATCATCCCTATAGGAAATGTCGCATTTGCAATTTGCCATTTCCCTGATTTAGGATCGGCTGTTTTATAAATTGTAAGCGGAGCTCCATGTGAAGCCATAAAATATAATGTATCCTTCATCACAACAGCCGTTGGCGCATAATCTTCAAGCGGAAGATCCTGTGTCGTTATCAGGTCCCAATGAATTAAATCAGTTGAGTGAAAGTAACCACCCGATTTGGAAGCAAACAAATAATATTCTCCCTTATATAAAACCATAGTTGGGTCTGCCGCTTCACGCCTTGAAGGTGCATCAAGACAAAACCGGTAGCTTAAGTTTATTGGATTGCAAATCGTTGTTTGATGCAGATTATTCAAATCTGTTTTTTGTGTGTATGCTATAGTTGAAACAATAGTACTCACAGCTAATATTAATACCCTCTTTCTATTCATGCCGGTTTGTTTCATTTAAATAATACTTGTGAAAAGTTGTAAAGATTGTTTCTCCATACAGGCCATGTATGTCCGCCGGGATATTCGTAATACGTGTGTTTAATTTTAATTTCATCTAATTTACCCAGCATGATCTGACCATTATTATAAGCTATATCTTCTTTTCCTCCTTCGGAAATCCAGAATGATTTCAGGTTTTTATTAAGCTTGTCGGCATTCTCTTTCATGAAAGCATATTGCTTCTCTGCCATATCGCTTAACATAGGCAGTATCCAGCCAGAGCTAAACACGCCGAGGTAGGAAAACATATCGGAATTATTAATCCCTGTATAAAGTGTATGCAAACCTCCTAAAGATAAACCAGCCAAAGCACGGCTCCCGGCTCCGGTTTGAGCACGATAATTTTTTTCAACAAAAGGAATAATTGCCTGCTTCATTTCTTTTTCAAACAGCTTTAAAGAATTTTCAATAGCATCCCCGGTAAAACCACCGACACTAAGGTTTGCATCCGGCATTACTATAAGTATTGGCTTCGCTTTTTTTTCTGCAATAAGATTGTCGAGAATAAGATCTGTTTTTCCTTGTGTGGCCCAGCCCCTTTCATCTTCTCCGCCACCATGCAAAATGTACAGTACAGGATATTTTTCTTTTGCATTTACATCATAACCTGGCGGTGTGTAGATATAAAAACGCCGCCATGAATTGGTAACTGTTGAATAATATCTTTTAATTCTTATATCGCCATGAGGAACATTTTTTTCAGCATAATAATCATCACCTTTAAAAGGTATTTCAATGCCACTTGCATTACGGCTCATACCATAGAAAGTTTCGCTGGCAGGGTCAGCTACAGCCACTCCATCTATCAATAAAGAATAATAATGAAAACCTTCGCTTATTGAATCAGTGGTCACTATCCAATAGCCACCGGTATCTTTTACCATATCATATTTTTTCCCAAGATCAATTTGCACCCTCTGTGCATCGGGTGCTTTAATACGAAAAGCCACACGGCTGTTTGGCAATACCTGCGGGTATCTGGCTGATCTTACATTGGTGGAAGCAGGTGAGCCGGTAACGCTTTGAGCATTGACATTACAAACTATGATTATTGCAACAACGAATGAAATTATTTTCTTTATAGTTATATAAGAACTCATATCCTCTCCTTTTAAAAAATTATTTAAAAAGCTTTTGGGCAATAGTTGAGAGATAAAGTTTACAATTCATCCAGGTATGACCTCCATCAGAAATCAACGTTTCATGTTTGATCTTTTTTTCATCCAATACTTTTAAGTAATCTGAAATAACCGGGTATAGTCCATCATCTTTACCAACACCAATCCAGAATAATTTTAATCGCTGATTGGTTAATGATGGATCTTTAAAAGGAACTTCATTATTGCGATCAAATTCTTCTTTTAACATACCAGGAGCAAAACCGCAAACCCAGCTAAACAAATTTGGATTGTTTAACCCTATATACAAACTTGTACCTCCACCTCCTGAAAAACCTGCAACTGCTCTATTCTCTTTATCTGCTTTGGTTCTGTAATTTTTTTCTACAAAAGGAAACAGGTTGTTTAAAAAATCTTTTTGTATCTCCTGTAAATTGTCCCACGTTCTCAGGCTTCCTGAAGATTTGCTGATTTTGGGATAAGCCCGGCCATAAGGCATCACAATGATCATTGGTTTTGCTTTTCCCTGCGCAATCAGGTTGTCAAGAATAATATTAGCTCTTCCAACTTTAGTCCATGTTTCTTCTACATCCGTGGTACCATGTAAAAGATAAAGAACGGGATATTTTGTTTTTGTATCTGCTTCATACCCTGGAGGTGTATAAATCACAACTGGTCTTATTCCCAATTCATAAGAAGTATAATAACGATAAGAAAGAATGCCATGAGGTACATTTTGGATAGTATGTATCAATGGGGTATTGCCTGTTATTTCTATTATGCTATTTTGAAATCCTTCATTAGGAAAAATAGCGGAGTTTCTTGGATCAGCTACCTGCATGCCATCTACAATAAAACAATAAGGATACATATCAGGTTTTACGGGGCCGAGTGTAACAGACCAGATGCCACTATCTCCTTTGATCATTGTCTGCGCACCGGTTACTAATTGCGTACTCACCTTCACATCTTTTGCATTGGGTGCTAAAAACCGGAAGGTTACTTTGTTGTCTTTATGCACTTCATGCGAGTCAAAAGCAATTGGAATATTGCCGGGTTGCCCGGTTGAATAAATACTTATAGAAATAATGCAAATGAATAATAGAAAAAATTTTGGGAGAAACGGCTTTCTGCAAGACTGTTGGTCCTGCATATCGAAAAGCAATCGTGAATTCATACAGCGATAATTTTTAATCTGAAAGAAACCGTCTTAGTGCAATGCTAATATCAGAAATTATTTTCAAGATAAGTGTATGTTTTACATTTATTCTGGTGTAAGTGAAAACAATTTTATACCCACAGAGGAAACCAGAATAAAGCTCAATTTTTCTGAAGAGTATTATACAAAAGATGATTAATTATTCATCCATTTATTATTCTTCATCCATTGAAACAAAGGTTCCATCCAACCGGGATGTCTGAAAATAAAACCATGCCCGCCTTTTGGAAAAATATGTATTTCAACATCAACTTTATTATGTCTTAATTTTTCAAAATAAGCAATGCTATTATCTACATCTACCACATTATCGTCAGCGGCATGTGTTAAGTAAGCGGGGGGAGAATTTTTTGTAATCTGCATTTCATTGGAAAATAGATCGATCATTTCTTTTGATGGATTTTTACCTAATAAATTTTTTCTTGAATCTGCATGGGTTAAACTGTCCTGCATACTAATTACAGGATAAACCAGAATCTGAAAATCGGGACGCAGACTTGTATTGTTTTTATTTTCGATATAAGATTTTTCAAAATGAGTAGCTTCAGTTGACGCTAAATGACCTCCTGCAGAAAAACCCATGATACCAATTTTGTTTGGATCGATTCCCCATTTCAATGCATTTTCTCTCACAAGTTTAATGGCTTGCTGCGCATCTTGTAATGGGCCAATTTTTTTATCCTTCATTATAGAATCATCGGGAAGACGGTATTTAAGAATAAAGCAGGCAATTCCATTTTTCACTAATTCTTTTGCTGTTGTTATTCCTTCACCCTGGTAAACCAATACTGCATAAGAACCGCCCGGGCAAATGACAACGGCTGTACCCGTAGCTTTTTCTTTTTCGGGTAAATACATTTCCAGTGTTGGTCTTGTTACTCCACGAAAAATTCCATTTGTAAAAGTTTCCTTTTTTTCCGATCTCTTTGAGTTAGGAATTGAATCTGCATATAGCTGAATTATTTCCTGTGCATTTACAGCAAATGAAAATAATAGCAAGAGTAAAAAGCATAATACTTTTGCTATTGATCTTTTGACTTGAAGATTTACTAAAGCAGGCATTAGTATTTATTCTTAGTTACATGCTTGGTATTAACCATTCATAAAAATTATTTAAACAACAATGGAGCCATCTGATACAGGCTGCGGCGCCATGATTGCCATTCATGCGCAGTAAGTGGGGAAACATAGGACACCGCATTTATGCCAGCCTTTTTTAGAGTCTCCGCTGCGTCTTTCAGACCATCTGAACCTCTTTCACGGCTGCCAAAACTCATAAATATTAGTTTCACTTTCGATTTGTCCGGAACGTCAGTTGGAGCAATACTACCGCCGCTGAAAATACCTATGTAAGCAAACTTATCGGGAGTAGCTAATGCAACCACCCTGGTCACAAACGTACCCATTGACAAACCAGCCATCGCACGGCTATTTGCATTTTTCAAGGTTCTGAAATTTGCATCAATAAAAGGAATCATATCATTAAGCATAACGTCCTTGTAAGTATCAAATGAAAAAGCTCTGCGACGCTGTGTGCTATCGGGCGGTGTTGCTGGTCTTGCACCGGCAGCTCTTGGCTGAGGAGGAACTTCCCCTGGCTTATAAGCAGCGCTGGTTTCCATCACAACGATAAATGGTTTGGCTTTTCCTTCGGCAATGAGGTTATCAAGTATTAAATTGGTTCGCCCCATTTCAAACCAAACCCGTTCATCTTCTCCCCCGCCGTGCTGAAGATAAAATACAGGGTAACGGGTTGAAGTGTTGGTCTCGTATCCCGGTGGAGTATAAACATAAATATGCCGCCATGCGCTAATCGTTTTGGAAAAGTAGTTCTTGATAATCACATTGCCGTGAGGCACATCTTTTAAATCATAAAAATCACCATCCGGATCGGGTATTTCAAATCCATTACACATATGGCTATAACCGATGAACGCATTAGTAGCCGGATCCAATACGATAGCGCTGTCAACTAGCATCCAGTAATTGTGATAACCCTTATCCTGTGGTTCGCTGGTATAAGTCCAGGTTCCATCTTCACCCTTTGTCATATCAGACGCAACATTGGCTATAGCAACCTGCACTTTCTTTGCATACGGAGCATTGAAATGAAAGGTAACTCTCCCATCAGCTTCGATGCGGGGAAACTGAGCTCCATAAAGATTATAAGGATTAGGATGAACTGTGCCAACTGCATTAGAGTTAATCAAAACCTGGCCAGTTTGGGCAAAACAAATTTCACTATTTGATAAAACAGTTAGTAAAACAGGCAAGAGTATTCGTTTCATTTTTAAATCCTCCTTAAATAGTTTTATGAGGTGTATTGGTAAAGAGATACAAAGTTCTTACTTGTATGTACATCTTTACTTTTTTGTCCCGAGCTCCGGTAAATACAGGAATCTTTATTATTTTATTGCTGAATATATTCATTGCAGATGCTTAATAGAATTTTAAATTCTTATAAGCAAAACAAAGCGAATCTTTTAAATTATTAGCGTATGACAATAGAGTAAGTATTGTCATACGCTTTTTATTAATAAAATTTCAACGTCGTTTATACAGGTACGCACACCATAATCACGGGCTTCCTATACTTTAATTCATCGAATGAACACCAGAATAATTTGTACAGGCCGGTCATTTATTTAAACAACAACGGAGCCATCTGATACAAACTACGGCGCCATGATTGAAACTCATGTGCGGTACCTGGAGAAACATAAGTAAGCACATTATAACCGGCTGCTTTTAAGTCAGCTTCAACTTTAGGAAGGCCATTAGCTCCACCGGTTTCTTTACTACCGTAGCTTATAAATATTCCTTTTGGTTTCATTTTGCCTTCCAGCTCTGCCGGATTATAGTTACCACCGCTTAATAATCCCCAGTAACCAAATACTTCAGGTTTAGCCAATGTTATAGTGTGTGTTTCAAATCCACCCATTGAAAGTCCTGCCATTGCACGATTATCTCTATTTGCTTTAGTGCGGAAATGTGCATCTACATAAGGTATGAGCTCATCAAGCAAAACAGTTTGAAAAGCTCCGACACCAGTGGGTTGGCCTGCAGTGATACCAGTAGTAACAACTCCGGCTGCACCCATACCGCCGCCCGCAGGAGGTGTACGACGTACGCTATCGGTACGAGGACCCGCAGGATTATTGAGAGGAGCACCAGCAGGAAGGCGAGGCCCACCCGGTCTGCCACCGGTATTAGTCATGCCATAGGTCATTACAACGATAAAAGGTTGTATTCTACCTTCTGCTATCATATTATCCATGATCAGGTTAGCCCGGCCTTGAAGACCCCATGTAGTCTCATTTTCACCCCAACCATGTTGCAGGTATAATACCGGGTATTTCTTCTTGCCTTTTTCATAACCTGGAGGAGTGTAAACAAATGCGACACATGATGTGTTTGTGCTTTTTGAAGCGAACAACACTTGCTGCATATGCCCGTGCGGAACATCTTTAAATGCATAAAAATCCTGGTCCTTCGCAGGTATTTCAATACCGCTTTCCCAACGTTGTGAACCATAGAAATTTCCTGTTCCGGGATCATTAAAAGTTCCGCCGTCTATATTAACATGGTAATAATGGAAACCTTCATCCATTGGTCCGGCAGTTGTGCCAATAAAATAACCACTGTCGGCTTTGGTTAGCTTTGTGCCACCTTGCCCACCGAGGCCGAGGCTTACCCGAACACTATCAGCACTGGGCGCATATATTCTAAACCTGGCATACCCCTGTGAATTTACCTGCGGATATTGCTGAAAAGGTTGGTTAAGAACAGAAGGTTTGAAATCTTCCAACGGCGCAGTCTGCGCATAACAGATTCCACTGAATAAAGTGATGATTAAAATAATAATTGAAGATTTAAGATTCATATAGCTGTGTT
>Ga0105249_10003099_pt1 | contig 14356 bp, 7 predicted proteins | sample KBSS44metaG_FD_81522 | JGI IMG/M metagenome (GOLD analysis project Ga0105249, IMG submission 81522) | Switchgrass rhizosphere microbial communities from Kellogg Biological Station, Michigan, USA - KBS S4-4 metaG | ecosystem: Host-associated > Plants > Roots > Rhizosphere > Soil | place... | reverse complement strand
ACTTCCAGCCCACGTTTCGCATCGGTAGTAGTCAACCCCGACCACCACACAAAATCCTGTAACGTAGCTGGTCCATGACTGCGGAAATAGAGTCGAGTGAGCTTCGCGAGCGCCTCGTCGCGATCCATCGCCTTCGTCGCGGGAACACGCTCGTCAAAGAGCGCGTAGGTTAATTGCCTGCCTATCCGTGGACCACTGCAAACCACACGATCCAGCTCCGCGCGGATGAGTATATGTCCCATTCTCACGGTATCGTTTGCCGCCACGCCTGACTCATTCAACCTCCGTCGCAGCTCCGATCGCGATAGATGTTTCCCGTCTCTCAAAGCCCGTTCTAAAATCTTGTGCGAGCGTTTGAAGACAGCATCGTCCAGCTCGAACATCCGATAGCCTGAACCACACCTGACGTTTACACCGGCTGCGGTCAAGTCCAACAGCCAGCGAATGTCTTCGCGAGCAACAAAGTGCCACGTCGGACGCATAACATGCGTGCGCAAAATTTCGCCGCGATTGAAAGCCTCCTCAATCGCGGCATTCGTCGCACTTTGCATTCGGAGTGCGAGCGCCCACTTGGCGGCTTCAAAATCCTGCGACTGTACACCGCCGAACCACCGCACAACGTCAACCGGCTTTCGAAACTCGGGTGCAGACAGTCTTTGGTTTTGAAGTCGTTGGGAAACGAGTTTCAATTTATATGCCTTTTGTGACTTTTTGTGGCTAAGAATTATCGGCGGCAATCGTGACCGCAGTTCCGTTGAACGCCGCTGTCCCGCAAAGTGCATCGACGGCTTGCGGGTCAGTCAGATCGTTGATGCTTGCGCCGGCGTGTTGTTGGGCCACTGTTTGTTGATTGCCGGTGCGATCGTGTCCCCAACCGTGAGGAATGCTTACAACGCCCCGCATGATCTCGTCTGATATTTCAACCGGCAACACGATCGATCCCACCCTCGAGCGCACGACAACCTTCTGACCATCCAACAGGTCGCGATTAGCCGCATCCGTCGGGTGCATGAGGACTGTGCATTGAGGCTTCGCCGGATTTCCCTTCACGAGTCTCTCACTGTTGTGCATCCACGAATTGTTGCTGCGCAGTTGTCGCCGTCCAATCAACAGGAGATGACCATTGGATTCGTATGCCGCTTCATTTAGAAATCTTGACCTGACACGTTCGACATCTTTGACCAAAACCTCCGGCGACAGGTCAATCTGTTTGTCATTGGTTCGGAGCCGGCCGGGCAAGCAGGGAGTCAATGGACCAAGATCGATTCCGTGTACGGCTTTCCGGACCTTCCGGAACGTCAGGCCTTTCGAGAAAGGATTTAACCGCGCGCCGTATGGTCCAAACCGCAGACCCAAATCCAGAATCCGCTCGGGCGTGAAGAATCGTTTGCCGAGCTTACGCTTCACGCCTCCAATGAATCCATTGTGCTTCATGCGACTTTCGAGCTCGAGCAGAATCTCCCAGTCGTGTCGCGTTTCGGCGCTTCGCTCAAACAGAGGAGGTGAAAACTTTGCCGTGTTACGCACTGCGAGCAGGTGAAATGCGAGATCGTAATGTCCACGCTCGAGCGGTGACGTCGGCGGCAGGATGATGTGCGCGTGCCGCGTCGTTTCGTTGATGTAGCAGTCGATTGACACCATGAACTCGAGGCTCGCGAGCGCGCGATCCAGCTCGCGGCCGTTTGGCGTCGAGAGCACGGGATTGCCTGCGAGTGTCACGAGCGCTTTCACTTGATCGTCGCCTTCGGTCAGGATCTCTTCAGCGAGTGCGGCGACCGGCAATTCTCCGGAAAACTCAGGCAGCTTTCGTACGCGACTGTGCCAGCGTGCAAAACTTCCGCGCGCCGCTACTGATTCCGGCGCCGACACGGGATCGAAGGCGGGAAGTGTAAACATTGCGCCGCCGGGTCGATCGAGATTACCCGTGACAATATTCAAAACGTTGATTAGCCACTGGCAAACACCTCCGAACTCCTGCGTGCTCAGACCGATTCTTCCGTAGCAAACCGCCGATTCAGCGGCAGCGAATTCTCTCGCCAGCGTGCGTATTTGATCCGACTCGACGCCCGTGATCTCAGCCACTCGTTCGGGCGGAAACTCCGCCACGATACTCGCCACAGTCTCCACGCCTTTCGTAAACGGCGCCGGCTGCGTCAGCTTCTCCTCGAAAATAACGTGAAGCAATGCGAGTAGCAGGAGCACGTCGGTGCCGGGACGGATGAAGATATGGCGATCGGCCAAACGCGCTGTTTCGTTGTGACGCGGATCGATGAGTACGACTTTTCCGCCGCGCTTACGAATCTCGGCTAACCTGCGATTCATCCCGGGAGCCGTCATCATGCTTCCATTTGACACCGCCGGATTCGCGCCAAGGATCAGAAAATAGTTCGTGCGATCTACATCGGGAATCGGCAGAAGTAGTTGGTGGCCAAACATCAGAAACCCTGCGAGGTGATGTGCGAGTTGGTCCACCGAGGTGGCAGAGAATTTGTTTCGCGTGCGCAGGCTTCGCAAAAACGGCGGCGCGAATAGCAGCGCGCCATAGTTATGAACAGTCGGATTCCCGAGATACGTCGCGATTGCGTTTCTGCCGTGCTGCGCGCGAATGCGTTTGAGGTTCTGCGCTACTTCGTTGAAGGCTTCGTTCCAACTGATGCGTTCCCAGCCGCGTGTGGTCCGGCGAACGGGTTGCTTGAGGCGATCTTTGTCGTAATGAAAATCCTGAAGCGCGACGGCTTTCGGGCAGATGTAGCCGCGGCTGAACGGATCGTCTTTGTCACCGCGGATGTTTAGATGTTGGTCACCTGCGCTCGTGATCTCGATTCCACAGATCGCCTCGCAGAGATTACAGCTACGATAATGGATCGAATTATTCATGGCGCGCCTCAGCGTCGCGAGCGTTGATCGTTTGTTGAGGAGCAAAAGCTTAACATCATGTCTCGATTCGAATCTAGCTCGAAGCAGGCGAAAGTCTGAATCTAGCTCGAAGCAGGCGAAAGTCTGAATCTAGCCTGCGAAGCAGGCGAAAGCATAAAGCCTGGGGCGCGAGCCCCAGGTCAGTCAACGAAAAGACATTGGAGCCCGCGAAGTGGGCGACAGTCTGAAATAATCATGCGCTGTCGCCCGCTTCGCGGGCTTGTACGGATTTTTAATAACGCGATCCTGGGGCTGGCGCCCCAGGCTTTATGCTGTCGCCCGCTTCGCGGGCTTTGCTGGCGCTCGCTTCGCGGGCTTTGCTGTCGCTGGCTTCACGGGCTTTGCTGTCGCTCGCTTCGCGGGCTTCAAGTGACTTGTAGCGCGACGCGAGGAGGCCGGTGGCCAGGGTGATGTCGATGTCCGCAACCAGCAAACCTTCTTTCCCATAAGGCTGATGCGCCAGTAACGTTCCGTCGGGCTGGACCACTGCTGAAGTCGTCGGCGATCCGGCCGCGGCGTAGTTCACGGTCGCGAAGTAACACGTATTCTCCGCCGCCCGGCACAACGCCGCCTTCTCGTGAAACGAATTGGCGGGATCGGCAAAACTCGCCGGCACATAACTGCCCGGCTCAGCCTCATGAAAGTGCGGATGAAAGACGACGTGCGCACCGCCTCGCACGGCCACACGAACTGTCTCCGGATAACGCCAGCCTTCATGACAGATCGCTACACCAAACTTCAACCCGTCGACCTGAAAAACCTGCCTACCGGAACCAGGCGAATAGATCGTGTCTTCAGAAGGATCGAGTTGGACCTTGTCCTGAAAACCAGCCACGGTTCCATCTCGATTTATCACGAGCGCACTGGCCAACACCGCGTCACCAACCACACGTTCAGTCCCGAGAATCACGGCCACATTCGCCCTTGCAGCAGCCGACCGTACGCTGGACCACGCGCGTTCGAGAAACGACGGATCGGGCGGCAACACTCCCTTATTCATCCCTCTATAACCGGGAACAAAACACTCGGGAAAACAGATCACGTCAGCACGCGCGTTCGACGCTTCGGCTATAGCTTCTTCCGCCAGCGTGACTGACTCTTCACGCGACTTCGGAAAACGGATGTTGGCCAGTGCAATTCGGTAAGTGTTCACGTTAGACCAATTTTGCAGTCAAACTTATCGGCGTACTCGCGAGCGCCTTCGACAACGGACAGTTTTCTTTAGCGCCCTGTGCATATTGTTGAAACGCCGCATCGTCGATGTCAGGAACCTCAGCCTCTGTCTCCAGCTCGATCTGTGTGATAGCGAAAGCTTCGCCCACCTTTTCGAGTTTGACTCTCGCTTCCGTGTGGATTCGTTTCGGCGTGATGCGCGCGCGCGAAAGCGCCGCCGTAAGCGCCATCGTGAAACAACCAGCGTGCGCCGCGCCCAGCAACTCCTCCGGGTTAGTTGCGGCTTCACCTTCTTCAAACCTTGATTTGAACGAGTACGGACCTTCGAAGGCGCCGCTGCCTACCTTCAACTTTCCACTACCCTCCGCGAGATTTCCTTCCCATTCAGCTTCAGCTTTTCGTGTTGGCATACTGTCCTTTCATTTGTCTGTTGGATTGCGAATTTTATTGTTCAGGATTCGGACCGATCATGCAAACTCTGATTGACACACGTTCCTAAAGACCTCATACTGCATCGTCCCCAGCGCCCAGTTTGCCTCACATCATTAGGTTGTAAAGCCCAGACTACACGAGCTCAGAACAAAGGACTCCCATACGTGTGCGAAGGAGTCGATTGTTGCAGCCACTGAAGCAGCTTGCTATACGAAATCGGATTCTGGGAGCTCTTCCCGGCGAAGAGTTCGGCCGTATTGCGCCGCATTTGAGTGCGGTCAAATTCGAGAAAGACGAAATCATCTATCTAAGCGAAGACCCGATCGAGTTCGTATACTTACCCCAGGACGGTTTGATTTCCTTACTTTCCACTACCGAAACAGGTTCTACGATCGAGGTTGCGATGCTGGGCAAAGAAGGCGTCGTGGGACTTCCGGTCATCTTAAAGAATCGTATCATCCCTTACGACGTTAAGGTCCGTTTACGAGGCGAGGCGTTAAAGATCAAAGCCGAAGTGTTTCAGGAAGAGTTTGACAAAGGGCAAGTTCTGCATGAATTCGTATTGCGTTATCTCAGCGTGATGATCACCCAAATCTCGCAGTCGTCCATTTGCAATCGCTTTCACACCATTGAAGCAACCCTCAGCCGCTGGTTACTCACAGTGCAAGATCAAACCAGCTCAAACACCCTTTATCTCACACAGCAAGTCATTTCTCAGGCGCTCGGAGTTCCGCGAACGGGGGTGACTGTCGCGGCCGGTACGCTACAAACGGATGGAGCCATTCGTTACAGTCGCGGAAAGATCGTGATCCTCGATCGCACGCGACTCGAGTCTCACTCATGTGAGTGCTACCGGATCATTCGCGAAGAGTTAGACCACTTCTTGAAAGAATAATCATCGGTTTCCAAACACCAGCACGAGAATCACGATCACGATCACTATCGTCACTACTAACAGCGCAATCTTCCAGAAGCTGTATGGCCGTTCGCCCTGTATCTCGCCGGTGCGGCCGTTGACCAGAATTTGAAACAGCTTCGAGTTGTAGCGATAAGCGCCGGCGTACACCGGCAGCAATAAATGCTTGAACGTGATGTCAGAATACTCAGTTGAAACACTCTCGATCCTCTGCTCGTCACCGCCGATGTCGTTAGTTACAGCGTTTTCGATCGCGGGCGCGATCACTTGCTTCACCAGCTCAAAGCCCTGCTTGAGATCGATCTGATAACGCTGCGCCTTGAACCCCGCCAGAAATGCCGGATCGTATGACCGCAACTGCGGAAAGTCCCACGGCTCCAACGCTGCCAGACGATTAGACGGCAGAGACGTCGTCGCCGGAATCAAAACATCATCGAATGATCCGGTAACGGTGCCTGACGCCGGATACCAGCGGGTATGTCTCACTTGTCTCGTGCGCTCCACTTGCCGGCCCTGCGCGTCGCGGTCGTAATAAGTCTCAGTTACGTAGTAATACTCGCCGCGCTGGCCGGTGTAGTCGGTGGTGGTGTTGGTGTCATAGGTCCAGAAGGGAAGATAGATCCCGTGAATGGCTTCAGGTTCTGCGAAATGTTTGAGATTGTTGGGCGCAAACCATCGCGACGAAAGCCATTGCCTGAGACTCGAGCTCGCTTGTTGTTGCGTGATCGAAAACGGCAGCACTCCGCCCGGCGTGAGAATCGGATCCGCAGACTTCGGCTGGGCCACGATCTGCACGCCACAGAATTCGCATCTTCCCGCGACCTGCGGTGGCATGAAGATCGACTTCGCGCCGCAACTCTGACATTGCACTTCGAGTGCGTTGTCAGCGAGCTTCTCCATCTGCTCCGGACGAATCCAGAAGTGCTGCTGGTAAGACTGCTCTTCAACCAGCTCTGAACTTTCCGGAATCGCTTCCTTGTGCCCGCAGTAGGGGCAGGTCAGAAATCCATCGTGCGGCTCAAAAACCAGATCCGCCCCACACGACGCACACGGGTAATGATGTATCTCTTTCGCCTCGACGCTCATTCAACGGATTCTATTTGATGCTCCGGAATTCAGGTAGACATTTGTGCTTTTGCGGCTGAGCCGTCTTGCCCTGTCACATTAAATGAATTTCACGTATGATTCACGGCATCCTTCCTCAGGAGTAACAAAACATGAGCGAGCGAAAATACCGTCACCGCGGTTATATGGATAATGATCGAGAGCCGCAGCGATCGCAGGAGCAGCGACCGAAGCAGCAGTCGAAGCCCGTCGATCGTGAAGGACCACGGTCGCCGAAGATGATGGCGTTTGGCGAAACCGTGAAGTGCTCATCGTGCGCTGCAAAGGCTCCGCCCAGCATCACTCTCGAGAGTACCTGCCCCAACTGCCGCGCCGATCTTCACACCTGTCGCCAGTGCACATATTTCGATCCGAGCGCGCACTTCCAGTGCAGTAAATCGATCCCCGCACGCATCGTCAACAAAAACGCGCGCAACACCTGCGAGCTGTTCGTCCCACGAACTGTGGTCGAGCGGCAAACCTCATCAGGCGCTCCGACGGATGCGCGCCAGGCGTTCGCAAACCTGTTCAAGAAGTGAGCCCCGAAACGGCACAAAAAGCACAAAAGTAAATACGCAGAAGCGAGGCTTTGCCTCAAGAGTCAGGATTGTTTGTTGGATACAGTCAGTACCACCCGCTACCGCAGGTGGTACTGACCGTGTCCAATAGGAATTCCCGACTCTTCGTGGCTAAATCTGGTATTCTTTGGTCCTAACCTCCGAATCCCAACACGCAAGTGGAGGTAAAGCTCTGGCCCAGCAACGATTGTAATTTAGATACCCCTCATGAAAATTACACCGCGCACCCAGTGTCTCAGGAGACGACTAGCGCTCCTATTACTCGTCTGCACCGTCAACTTTTTTGCCGCTCCTTTCCTGCTCCCGAGTAGGAGCGCAGCCGCTCCGCCAGACGGACCAACCGATTTCATCAGACGCATAAATCTGACGACAAACGATCTGGTCTACAGCGCGTCAGCAGGAAGAATTTATGCGAGTGTTCCGAGTAGCGCCGGCGGCAGTGGCAACAGCCTTAAGGCTATCGATCCAACGACTGGTCTCGTCACGAGCACCACGTTCGTCGGCAGCGAGCCGAGCAAGCTCGCCATTTCAGATGATGGCCAAAGCCTCTATGTCTCGCTCGATGGTTCTTTCTCAATTCGTCGCTTTGATACGGCGACAAACACGCCCGGAATTCAGTTCGCGGTGGGCCAGGACTCATTCTCTAATCGGTTTAGTGTGAATGACTTTGCCGTCGCCCCGGGTAATCCGAACGTGTTAGCGGTTGCACGAACGTCACAGGCTGGAGTTGCGATTTTTGATAACGGCCTGCGCCGAACGAATACGGGACCAGCCACCTCTGATTTTCTTGCCTTTTCGGCTACTGCTTCAAAACTCTACGCCACCGCATTCAACGGTCTTTCGACCCTGACGATCGATGGGACAGGGGTGAGCGGCAGCTCGACGGCCCCACTCGCCTTTAACACTCGTATCAAGTTTTCCGGCGGCAAGCTTTTCACTGCGGCAGGCCAGGTAATCGACCCTGACTCCAACACGCTACTGGGCACATTCTTCGGCGCTAATACGCAAGCGTTTGTTCCTGACGCTGCGGCAGGCCGTGCGTACTATCTGACTTCTGGTCCAGGCTCCAGTTTTACTATCAGGGCTTTCGACATTAATACATTTCTTCTACTCGGCGCACTCTCCATCGACGGCGTGAGCGGAACTCCCACTTCATTGCTTCGCTGGGGTCCGAACGGATTAGCTTTTCGTACCAGCAACAACCAGCTATTCATTATTCAAACGTCCCTGATTCCATCAGCGGAGCCGATACCAACTCCAACTCCGACGCCTTCACCAACGCCATCTCCATCGCCTTCACCGTCAGCCGCTGCGTTTACAAGAGTGATGACGTTAACCGCGAACGATCTTGTCTACAACCAGTCGACACAACGGCTATACGCGAGCGTGCCGAGCAGCGACGGCAGCACGGGCAATAGTGTCGCCGAGATCGATCCGGTAATGGCGTCGATCACGAGCCGGGTGTTTGTAGGAAGTGAGCCGACACATCTGGCCCTTGCTGATGACAACCAGACGCTTTACGTGGGACTCGAAGGCGCAGCGTCAATCCGCAGCTACAACATCGTCTCGCACACTGCGGGGGCGCAGTTCCCGGTGGGGAGAGATAACTTCAACGGTCCATATTCATTCAGTGACATTGCGGTTTCGCCGACGAATCCTCTGGTCGTCGCGGTGGCGCGGCAACTGCGCAATATTTTTCCATCGCAAGTTGGCGTCGCGATCTTTGACAACGGTGTTCAGCGAACAAACACGGGACCCAATAACACTACGGGAAGTGATGCTCTCGCTTTCGCGTCTCCGACTACGCTCTACGGCACAAGCTTCGACACCCTGACTACGATGACCGTAGACAGCAATGGCGTCGCCCTGGCTGGCACATCGCGTTTCTCAGCCGGCAGCGGAATTGTTTTTGATAACGGCCGTCTCTATGGTGCGTCTGGTCAGGTAATCAATCCAAGTACGGGCGAAATAGTAGGAACTTTCACGAATACCGGATCTTCCTCAGCCCCCGTAATAGATTCGGCGAACGGTCGCGCCTTTTTCCTTTCAACTCCGGGATCGAGCATTCAGATCAAGGCTTACGATCTGAACACGTTCTTGCCGGCCGGGTTTGCCAACATCCCGGGAAATTTGGGATTCCCGTCGAGTATGGTTCGATGGGGCACGAACGGGCTCGCATTTCGTACGAACAATCGACAGATCGTTTTGATCGAGACGGTTCTGGTAGATCCGAGTGTGCCTGTCGCGGCTGCGACTCCGACTCCATCGCCAACCCCATCACCATCGCCGCCGTGCATCCCGACGTTTATCAGGCGAGTAGATCTGCGCGCCAAAGGTCTTGTCTACAGCCAGGCGACTCAGGCTCTTTACGCGAGTGTGCCGAGTAGTGCGGGCGCTAACGGCAATAGCATAACGAAGATCACTCCGAACACTGGCGCAGTTGGACCATCAACCTTCGTAGGCAGCGAGCCAAACATGATGGCGATCTCCGACGACGGCGGAACAATTTGGGTCCACCTTGACGGAGCAAATGCGGCCCGCCGGTTTGAAGTAGCGAGCCAAACGCCGGGCGTGCAATTCAATACTGACACTTCAACTCCGGCGGACATGGAAGTTGTTCCGGGAAGCCCTGGGTCAGTGGCGATAACGAAAGGCTTTGGGGCCTCCACCCTTACCATCTATGACAATGGCGTCCCACGTCCTAACACCGGCAGTTTCTTTCCGCAGATCGGGCCGATCGAATTTGGCCCCAGTCAATCAGTCATATACGGCTACAACAGTTTTTCGAGCTCGTTTGATCTGCTGAAGTATCTGGTCGATGCGAACGGTGTCACACAAACAACGTCCACGAATAATCTCCTTATCGGATTTACAGCCGGTCTGGAGTTTTCGAATGGTCTCTTGTATTCGGGCCAAGGGCGAGTTGTAGATCCTGAAGCCAAAACGCTTGTGGGAACATTCCAGCAAGTCTTTTCCAACTCAATGGCCGTTGACGATGCGAATCATCGCGTCTTTTTTGTGAGCGGCAATGGCGGCGGCAGTAATATCACATTACAGGCTTTCGATTCGAACACATTCCTGCTTGTCGGATCGGTATCGATTCCGGGCAACTTCAGCAGTCCTTCCAGTCTGGTGCGGTGGGGGGCTAATGGACTTGCTTTCACCACTACGCAGAACCAATTCAGTACCGACCCGGCCCAGGTCTTTCTCTTGCAGACCGAGCTCGTATCAAAGGCTGCCCCGATTCCGACCGGAGTGCAGTTTGAGACTGACAAAATTACCACCTTTGAAGGCGGGCAACTGTCGATAAAGGTGTCTCGAACCGGTGACGCGTCAGGAACTGCTTCGGTTGATTTTGCGACCAGCGACGGCACTGCAATCGCCGGAACGGATTACACAGCGGCGAGCGGAACGCTTACCTTCGCACCGGGCGAGTTAAGTAAGAACATCACCATTCGGCCCACCAGCGATCCCTTGTTTGAAAACGCAAATGAGACGTTCACGCTCACACTCAGCAATCCTACGGGAGCAATCATCACTACGGGTGCGATGACGATTACGATCCAGGACGACGATTCCAAACCTAATATATCCGTCGATTTCAATATCCGCATTCCGGAAGGTGACTCGGGCAATACCCACGGAGGCATTAATATCAAGCTGTCTAATCCGACAGTTCAGGTTGTGACTGTCGACTATGCGACTTCCAACCGCACGGCACTGGCAGGTAGCGACTATGTTACTGCGTCAGGCAATGTGACTATTCCCGCCGGAAGCACGTCTGTCACCGTCAACGTTCCGATCATTGGAGACACGACGATCGAGCCGGATGAGACGTTTTCCTTGACTTTAAGCAATGCCACGAACGTGAGCTTCATCTCACCGGCCGAGGGGATCGTGACGATCGCAAACGACGACGCCACCGTGCAGTTCAATAACGCGTCTTTCACGATTAATGAAAATTTGGGAGCTGCACTCGTGACCGTCACTCGCATCGGTGATACTTCAAGACCAGCTTTGGTCTTGTCTTCCACGAGTGACACGGCAGGGTTACAGAGCTGCACGATCGCGAACGGCAAAGCGTCAGAGCGCTGTGACTACGCTACGGTAGCCGGACGCTTGCAATTCGGGATCGGTGAAACAACCAAGACGTTTACGATTCCGATCGTGGACGATGCGCTCGTCGAAGGCGATGAAACCCTTACCGTGAATTTGAGCGGGCCCATCGGAGCGCTGCTTGGCGGGACCAGCACGGCGACGCTCACCATCACTGATGACGAATTGACACCAGCGACGCACAACCCGATCGATGGCGTGACCTTCTTCATCACGCAGCAGTACATCGATTTCCTGGGCCGCTTGCCCGACCCGATCGGTCTCGCAAACTGGACTGCGACGCTCGCTCCTTGCCCCAACGATGGGTTTGGCGAGTTTGATAATCCTCAGTGCGATCGCGTGCACGTGTCAGCGGGCTTCTTTCTCTCGGAAGAGTTCCGCGGGCGTGGCTACTTTGCTTACAAGTTCTACGAAGCTGGTTTCGATCGGCGGCCGGCGTATGCTGAATTTGTGCCTGACATGGCGCTGGTCGGCGGAGCGCAATCACCCCAGTTGGAGATAATCAGCAAGCAGGTTTTCATGAATTCGTTCGTGCAGCGACAGGAGTTCAAGAATCGTTACGATGCGTTGTCGAATAGTGCGTACGTAGATGCGCTGGAGACGAACGCGGAAGTGGTGCTTACGAACAAGGCCGCTTTGGTTGCGGCACTCGATGGCAATCAGAAGACGCGAGCAGAGGTGTTGCGCGAGATCGTGGAGTTGCAGTCAGTGACGGATAAGTTCTTCATTCGCGCGTTCGTGGCGATGCAGTACTTCGGCTACCTGCGGCGCGACCCCGACACGATCGGTTATGACAATTGGGTCAACACGCTAACAGCGGACCCGAGCAACTTCCGGCACATGATCTTCGGATTCATCTACTCCGATGAATACCGCCACCGCTTCGGCCCGTAACACTTAGACAGGATTTACAAGATTTTTCAGGATTGACATGTAAATTCTGTTCACATCTTGTAAATCCTGTCTAAGACTTCGTCACTCACTAACACCTTTCATCCCGAACACGCGATCGAAGAACGCCGCAACCGCCGCGTCAACTTTCACGAGGTTCGCGTGCCGCATGAAGTGGTGCGTGTCGTCAGGTATTACTAACTCCTCGTACGACACGCCCGCTTTCTCCAGGCGCCTAACGAGATCCGTCGTTTGACTGAACCGCACATTGCGATCGTCGTCACCGTGAATCAGCAACACCGGCGACTTCCAACTCGCGATGGACGATACCGGCGACGACTGCCACGCCACGTCGAGCGCCTGCTGAACGTCCGGTATCTTCTCGTAACGATCCTCGAGCAATCCCGCTGCTCGTTCCGCGGTCCAGTTGTGTACGCCGTGTATATCGACTCCCGCAGCGAAGAGCTGTGAGTCGCGCGCGAGCGCAAGCGCGGTTAGAAAGCCGCCGTACGATCCGCCATAGATCCCGATTCGCTTCGTATCAACCTGCGACAATCGCTGCAAATACTCAGCGCCTGCCTTCACATCCTGATACTCCGACGCGCCCTGCGCCCCGGCATTCGGCGGACGATGGAAATCATGCCCGTAGCCAATTCCCAAACGATAGTTGACCGACAGCACTACGTACCCGCGGCTCGCGAGATACTGGTTCAGCGCGTACGCATTTGTGTAGTAATCAGAATAGTGCCAACCGACGAGCATCTGCCGTGGTGGGCCACCATGAACATAAACGATCGCCGGCTTCTTCGACGCGCCGCCCGCCGCTTCAAACAACTGTCCGTGAACTTCAACACCATCGGGCGCCTTGTAGCTCACCTTCTTCGGGACGACCAGTTGCGCCGCCGGAAAATCACTCGGAATCCGATCTTCTGCGAGCGTCATTGCTTTGCCACTGCCCGACGCCGGCATCACGACCGGCATCGGTGGGCGTTGCGCGGTCGCGCCGATGTACGCGATGTATTTTCCGTCGCCGGTGACGAACGGTGTCCACTCGAGTCCTTTGCCCGGAGTCACAACGACGGGTTCGGCGCGATCGACCGGGACTTTCACGATGTGACGGCGATCGATATCGTCAGCATCGGTGCCTGCATTTCCCGCGAACAGCATGTAACGGCGATCGTTGCTGATCGAGATGTACTCCGCCATGAAGTTGCCGGGCGTGAGCAACAATGGCTCGCCACCATTTTCCGGAATCGAGTAAAGATGCGGCCAGCCGTCGAGGTATGAGAGAAACACGATACGACCAGCGGCGACCCAGTGCAGGTTTGTTCCGCCTTCAGTGTTCGGCGGAGAGCCGCGCAACGTGAACGGGCTCTTCCAGAGTTGTTGTCCATCACCGGTGGTCGGGTCTGCCGTCCAGATCGACCATGCCTGTGGGCGTTGTTCGAGAACCGGCTCGGGTGCGCCGCCATTGCCGGGACGTCGCACAAACGCGATTCGCTTTCCGTCAGGTGACCAGCGCGGGCTCGAGTCACGCGAGGTTGACGGCGAGAGATAGACGATCGGTGTCGAATCGTTTGTATAGACGCCGACGAATGAGTGGTCGCCGCGGTTGGAAACAAAAGCGAGCCGGCTGCCATCAGGCGACCACACGGGCGAGGCGGATTCGCCCCGAGCGAAGAAGAGACGTTTGGCTGGAGTCGAGCCGTCGAGGGGCGCGGTCCAAAGTCCACGATCCTTCGCGAACACTACGCGATCGCTCTGCGGTGCGATCAGTGGCTCGTCGCCTTCGCCCAGAAGCTTCGGCTCACCACTACCGAACGGCGCGCTCCAGATCTGCACCTTCATCTGAGTTGGGCCAATCGCGGGATTGACTCCAACCGCGCTGTCGAAATTCGATCCATGATCTCCACCGCGAACATAGACGACATACTTGCCGTCAGCGGAAATCGAAAGACTCGTCAGCTCCTGCCCGTCGTCGTTTTCATAGTTTGTCAGTCGTCGCGCCTTGAAGTCAGGGCCTTCGGCGACCCAAACATTCCTTGCCCCTCGTTCATTGAACGCCCACGCGATCCGCGCTCCAGTTGCCGATGCAGTCAACTCATTCGGAAACGGATAACTCTTGATCTGTTCGATCGTGAACGAGTTTGACGCGGCATGTTGTGTAACAGCCGCGGGCGCGACCATCATCACAGCAACGATCATCAACGCAAGCAAGACGCGGTGCATT
>Ga0105249_10003098_pt1 | contig 14356 bp, 15 predicted proteins | sample KBSS44metaG_FD_81522 | JGI IMG/M metagenome (GOLD analysis project Ga0105249, IMG submission 81522) | Switchgrass rhizosphere microbial communities from Kellogg Biological Station, Michigan, USA - KBS S4-4 metaG | ecosystem: Host-associated > Plants > Roots > Rhizosphere > Soil | place... | reverse complement strand
GCGCTGCAGTTCGCCGACTTCAACATGCTCTCCAGTATCGGCGCGTACATCTTCGGCTTCTCGCAGGTGTTCTTCCTGTTCGTCGTCATCAAAACGATCAAGAGCGGCAAGCCGGCAACCGATCGCGTTTGGGAAGGCGCGCATGGTCTCGAGTGGACCGTACCGTCGCCGGCGCCGTATCACACGTTCACGCATCCTCCTTTGGTGACCGAAGCAGAGGCGCACTCGTAAGGCAATGACCGCGGGTCGTTCAACACCATGGAAGCTGCTTGGGCTCGTTGTCGCCATGTTCGGCTTCGGGTTCGCACTGGTTCCGATGTACGACATGCTGTGCAAGGTCACCGGTCTCGGTGGCCGCACCGGCGACTTGTACGTGTACGACCCAGCGAAGGTGACCCCGGATGAGTCGCGACTGGTGAAGGTCACCTTCCTGACCAACGTCAACGACGGCATGACGTGGGAGTTCCGCTCAGAGCGGGGCGCGGTGCACGTGCATCCCGGCGAACTGAGCGAAGCGAAGTTCTTCGTGCGCAATACGTCCGATCACGTCATGGTGGCGCAGGCCGTACCATCGCTCGCGCCGGGTAGCGCGGCGGAGTTTTTTCACAAGACGGAGTGCTTCTGCTTCACGCGGCAAGTACTTGCGCCCGGACAGAGTCTCGAGATGCCGATGCGATTCTTCGTATCGCCGGATCTGCCGCGCGGACAGGACTCGATTTCTCTTTCGTACACTTTATTCGACGTCACGCAGCTCGCAGCCGACGGTCAAATAGCGACCGGGGCTTGAGCGCAAGGTATCAATGGAGCAACCGCGTCATGGCGACACACGATCACGATCACGATAACTCCGTCTATTACGTTCCCCACAACGGTTGGTATCCCGTCTTCGTGGCGCTCGGCATTTTCCTGACGCTCGCCGGCGTCGGTCACTGGCTCAATCTGCTCAAGGCCGGTCAGCCGCCGAGCCACGCGATTCTGTATGTCGGCGCGACGATTCTCGCGCTGGTGTTGTTTTTCTGGTTCACGAAGGTCATTCAGGAAAACCATGCCGGCATTCCGAACGCGCAGGTGAAGCGCTCGTTCGTGTGGGGCATGAGCTGGTTCATCTTTTCCGAAGTGATGTTCTTCGCGGCGTTCTTCGGTGCGCTCTTCTACGCGCGGACCTACGCGGTGCCGTGGATCGGCGGCGAAGGCGACAAAGGCATCACCGGCGAATACCTGTGGCCGGACTTCACCCCCACGTGGCCGGTCGTGCACAACCCGAACCCGGCCGTATTTCCCGATCCGCACGAGTCGATGGCGGCGCCCGGAATCACCGCCTGGGTCAGATATTTGCCGTTCTGGAACACGGTGATTCTGCTGTCGTCGAGCTTCACGGTTCACTTCGCGCATACGGCGGTGAAAGAAAATCGCCGCGGCGCGTTGAAGTTCTGGCTGCTAGTGACGGTACTCGCCGGTGTGCTGTTCCTCACGTTGCAAGGGTACGAATATCACCACGCGTACACGGAATTGGGCCTGACGCTCGGCTCCGGCATTTACGGATCGACGTTCTTCCTGCTGACCGGGTTCCACGGCTTCCACGTGACGCTGGGAGCTTTCATTCTGCTAATGCAGTTCTTCCGGGCGCTGCGCGGGCATTTCAAACCGAACGATCAATTCGGCCTGGAAGCGGCTTCTTGGTACTGGCACTTCGTAGACGTCGTCTGGGTGTGCCTGTTCATCTTCGTCTACGTGCTCTAAAGGTTCAGCTAGCGACCGTACCAAGGCGCATGTAGCGCCAACTGGCCTGTCGCGAGACCGTATCCGATCGCGATCAGCAGGGCGGCAGCGAAGCAGATGCGTATGCCGAGTGCATAAAGCGTGCGCTTCGAGTCGGGTCGGTCGCTGTCTTTGAAGAGAAAGCCGAGACCGGTGAACAGGCTCACGACTACTCCAATGAGCAGGAAGACGATGAGAGCCTTGAGAAACACGCTGCGACCCGGAGGGATGGAGGGTCCGCACTCTAACCCAGACGTCCGGTCGCGGTAAGGATTGTGGCCCGCTTTCGTCCCGGTACGAGGATGACGCTCCTGGTCGTGTTGCTCGCTCCGTTGACCGTCGGCCTCGGGTTCTGGCAGTTCGATCGCGGCGCACAGAAGCGATCGATCGAAGATGCGCGACTGGCGAGCTACGGCGCATTACCGGTCGGTGAGTTGCACTTGATGGATGCGCCGGCGTTTGCGCGAGTGCGCATCGAGGGTCACTACGACGGCGCGCGACAGTTTCTCGTCGACAACCGCTCGCAGCGAGGTGTGCCGGGATACGTGGTGGTGACGCCGTTCGATACCGTCGGCGGGCAGCGTCTCCTCGTTGATCGCGGTTGGATCGCGGCGCCTCCTTCTCGCGGCGAGTTGCCCGATGCGCCGGCGCCTGACGCAGCGGTGCGGATCGTAGGATCCTTGTGGACGGCCGGCGCCGCAACGAAGGACACAAGCGCTTGGAGCGACGGCTGGCCGAAACGCGTCGAACAGTTCGATGGTGCGCGAATGGGCGAGGCCATCGGCGGCGCGATTCCGATTGAATTCAGACTCGAGGAAGATCAAGCCGGCAGCCTGGAGCCGATTCTGCTCGGAGAGGAAATGTCGTCGACCCGACACATCGGTTACGCGGTGCAGTGGTTTGCCATGGCAATTGCGTTGCTTGCGGCTTACATCGTTCTCGGTGTTCGACGAGGACGCGACCAATGACAGCAGACGCAGATCGGATCCGCCGCAACCGAATCCTGCTGATTGGTCTTTTCGCGATCGCAATTGTGCCGTTGCTCGGTGCGTTCTGGTTGTACGAGTCTTCGCGCAGTGCAAAGCCGTGGGGTACGACGAATCGGGGCGAACTGCTCGATCCGATCGTTTCAGTCGAAGCGCTGCATCTGACCGCCGCCGACGGCGTGTCGTCGATGCTCAACAGCGGACAGTGGTGGTTGGTGACCGTGTCAAATGAAGGCTGCGGCGCGGAGTGTCAGAGCGCGGTGCATCAACTGCGCCAACTGCACATTCTGCTCGGTCGCGATGCATCGCGCGTGAAGCGAGGCCTGATCGAGCTCGGCGCAACGCCGGTCGATGCTGCGCTGTCGGAGTATCCCGAGGTCGCCCGGTTCAGCGGCGAGTCGCAGACGCTACGGCCCGGTGTCTACATCGTGGATCCGCTGGGAAACATCGTGCTGCGCTATGACTACGGCGATGCCGGCAGACCGGTGTTGCAGGATCTCAAGCAGCTCTTGAAGGTCTCGCACATTGGGTGATCAAAGATCAGACGATCGAAGATCAGACGATCGAACGTCGGCGGACCGAACGACGCGCGTCTGGCAGCGCCGACTCGTCGCGCTCGGTGTAGTGCTTGCGTTCGCGGTCGTGGTGCTCGGCGCATACACGCGTCTGAAAGATGCGGGCCTCGGTTGTCCGGATTGGCCCGGCTGTTATGGCTATCTGTCGGTCCCCGGTGCGGCCGCCAACGTCGAGACCGCAGAGGCGCGTTTCCCGCACGCCCCGTTCGAGGCGCACAAAGCGTGGCCGGAAATGGTGCACCGCTACTTCGCCGGCACGTTGGGACTTTTGATTCTGGCGGTGGCCGTGCTCGCGATCCGCGGTCGCAATGAGCGCACGCCACTGCGACTGCCGCTCGCGCTGCTGCTGCTCGTGATCGTGCAAGGTGCGTTCGGCATGTGGACCGTGACACTGAAGTTGTGGCCACAAGTGGTCGCGACGCATCTGCTCGGCGGGTTCGCAACCTTGAGTCTGTTGTGGTTGATGTATCTGCGTTTGAGTCCGACTGCTGCGATTCCGTTCGCGTTGTGGCCGCACGCGGCGATCGCGTTGGTCGCGGTCGTCCTTCAGGTGATGTTGGGCGGTTGGACCACGTCGAACTATGCGGCGCTCGCATGCCCCGATTTTCCCACCTGCCATGGCGCCTGGTGGCCGCAGATGGACGCGGCCGCCGGCTTCGACGTATTCCAGGACATCGGTCCGAACTATCTGGGCGGACTTCTCGACAACACCGCGCGCATCGCAATCCACATGGGCCATCGCATCGGCGCGCTGCTGGTGTTCCTCGCAGTGGGCAGTCTCGCGATCCGGATGTTCGCGATCGCCTCGGCAAGGCGATTGGGAATCGCAGTGGCCGTGCTGCTGCTGGTTCAGATCGCGCTGGGCATCTTGAACGTCGTCCTGACGTTGCCGCTACCGGTCGCGACCGCCCACAACGGCACGGGCGCGCTCTTGTTGCTAGGGGTCATTACAGTAAACTATCGCTCCTTCCGATCTAGGGCCCCCCGATGAGCGAGCTCGCAGCGCCTATCGCACGCGCGACATGGCGCGATTTCCTCGAAATGTGTAAGCCGCGAGTCGTGCTGCTGATGCTCCTGTGCGCCGTCGTCGGAATGTTCCTTGCGACACCGGGAATGGTGCCCATCGGCGCGCTCGTGTTCGGAACGTTGGGAATCGCATTGGTCGCCGCGTCCGCGGCGGTCGTCAATCACATCGCCGACGCCGAAATCGACGCGCGCATGGCCCGTACGCACGATCGCCCCATTGCCACGGGACGCGTAACGGCGAAGCAGGGTTTGTGGTTTTCGGCGTGCATGGGCATCGCCGGGATGTGCGTGCTTTACGAACTGGTCAATCCGCTAACGGCCTGGCTGAACCTCGCCTCGTGGTTCGGCTACGGAATCGTCTACACCCTGTTTCTGAAGCGAGCCACACCGCAGAACATCGTGATCGGAGGTCTGTTCGGCGCCGCGCCACCGTTGTTCGGTTGGGTGGCCGTAAGCAACACGATCGAGCCGGGTGGGTTGTTGCTCGTGCTGATCATCTTCGCGTGGACGCCGCCGCACTTCTGGGCGCTCGCGCTCGATCGCAAAGAAGAGTATCGCAACGCGAACGTGCCGATGCTGCCGGTGACCCACGGTGAGTCGTACACGCGGTGGCACATCATGATCTACACGCTGATTCTGGTGGTGATCACTCTGATGCCGTATCTGATCGCGATGAGCGGTCTGATCTATTTGGCGTCTGCTACGGCGCTCGGCATCGGGTTCGTCTATTGGGCGATCGAATTGCTGCGCGCGAAAAATCCACGGGCGCCGATCGAAACCTTCCGCTATTCGATTCTGTATCTGATGCTGCTGTTCATTGCGCTGCTCATCGACCACTACGTGCCGATCGGCGTCCCGGTACTGACGAACGGAATCGCCGGAAACCCGGCGTGACGAGCGGCGTTCGCACGACCGTTCTTCTGTGCGTCGCGTTCGTCGCCATCGTGCTAGGCGCGCTGGCATACAAGATCACCCGCGAGCCGCTGCTCGACGAAGCCGCACTGAAGGAGCAGGGCACCTTCCTGCTGCCGGCGCCACGGGACATCGCGCCGTTCAACCTCACCGACCAAAGCGGCAACGCGTTCGACAACGCGAGTCTCAACGGCCATTGGTCGCTGGTGTTCTTCGGGTTCACGTCGTGCCCCGACGTGTGCCCGGTAACGCTGTCAGCGCTGGCGCAGGTCGAGAAGAAACTCGCCGACGCCGGACGAAAGGATCTGCTCGAGAAGCTGAAGATCTATTTCGTGTCGGTCGATCCCGATCGCGACGACCGGCAGGTAGTCGCGAAGTACGTCGCAGCCTTCTCCCCGGACTTCACCGGCGTCGTCGGCGCACACGATGCGTTGGCGTCCTTTGCGCAGCAGCTCAACGTGGCATTCATGAAAGTGCCGGATGCGCATGGCGGCTACACGATCGACCACACCGGAAACATCGTCATCATCGACCCGAAGGGGCGCTACGCAGGCTTCATGAAGCTGCCGCACCAGCCCGATCGGATTCTGATGGCGTACAAGTCGATCGCCGGCAGGTCCTGACGCGACCTACGCCAGCAGGCGTGCATCCAGATAGTAGAAGTGGGCCGCGTGCTGTTCGACGATCCGCTGAAACTCCTCGGGGTTGTTGACGCGGATCTGCGCCTCGGCCTCCCGCCTCACCGAAGCCGTTAGTCTCGAGAGCCAGAACGACGTCGCAGCGTACAAGGCGAACATCGGGAAATACCACACTTCGCTTCGTGTGAGCGGCCGGATAGCGTGATAGGCGCGCAACAGCGCCAGGGTTCGATCGGAATCGAGTACGCCGGTGTTGTCGTTGCACCAGTCGTTGGCCACCACCGCGAGATCGTACATCCAATAACCGGTGGCGGCGTGATGGAAGTCGACCACCCCGGTGAGGCCGCGTTCCGAGAACAGCACGTTGTCGCGGAACATGTCGCCGTGAATCACGCCGCGCGGCAAACGCCGCACATCCTCGCGGCGGAGCATCGAGCCGATGGTTTCGACGGCGTCGCGTGCGAGACGATAATCGTCGTACGGAATCAGTCCGCGCACCGACTCCGCGTTCTGTACCAGCCACGTTTCATTGCGAGGATGCTCCGGTGCCTGTCTCGCGAGCGACAGCGTCGCTTTGTGAAACCGCGCGAGAAACCGTCCAACGGACTCACAGTGTCGCATGGTCGGATTCACGACATGCCTTCCCGATAGCCGCGGCGCCACCATGGTCGGCTTGCCGTTGATCTGGTCGCTCGGCGAGCCGTTACGGTTGCGAATGATCGGCGCGACGGGCAGCCCCGCCTCGGCGCACGCATCGAGAAGCTGCACGATCAACGCGCCGGAATTCGGCGGGCGCTCCAGCATCGTGACCACTACTTCGTGCGGACCGCGCTGCGACGCGACGCGGACGAAGTAGTTGGAGTTCTCGACTCCGTTCGATGCGGGCCAGTAGCGCTCCAGACCGCCGAGTTCGTATTTTGCGAGCAGATCCTCGAGATCCGGCTCGTTGAGAGAAGTAATCGCAGCCACTGCTTCCCTAGAACTCAAAGAGCTTCCAACTCGGGATCAACATATCGGCCTGCTCGAGATCGCCGAAGCCGCGCGTGTCGTCGCGCGGAACGAGGTAATAGGGCAAGCCGTGCTTTGGGACGATCTTGATGATGCGAAGTTCCCCTGCTTGACGATATTCGTACACGGTACGTTCCTCGCCGACGACGATCGTGACGTCAGGACCCGTGGACTCACGATCCGCATCGGATGCGGTTGCGATCGGTGCGATGCCTGCGAGCATTCCGGCGAACAACCACTGATGCGCTTTCCTGTTCCGAGCCACGCGAATTACGTGCTGTGATAGAGTCCATAACGTTCCAATCTTGACCCAATTCATGACCAACGACAAACCCTTGGTTCTAGTCGACGGTTCGTCGTATCTATTCCGAGCGTTTCATGCGCTGCCGTCGTTGTCGACGATCGACGGTCATCCGACCGGTGCGGTTCGCGGCGTCATCGGAATGCTGAAGCGTCTCGCGAAGGATTATGCCGGCAGTCCGATCGCCGTCGTGTTCGACGCGAAAGGCCGCTCCTTTCGCAACGAGCTGTACGCGCAATACAAGGCGAATCGACCATCGATGCCGGATGATCTGCGCGTTCAGATCGCACCGATCCACGACATCATCCGCGCGATGGGTTTGCCGCTGCTGATCATAGAAGGCGTCGAAGCGGACGACGTGATCGGAACGTTGGCGAACGAAGCGACGCGCAAGAAGCGCCGTGTCGTCATTTCGACGTCCGACAAGGATCTTGCACAGCTGGTCAGCGAGCACGTGACCCTCGTCGATACGATGACCGACACGCGCCTCGATCGAGACGGTGTCATCGCGAAATTCGGAGTGCCGCCAGAACGGATCATCGATTACCTCGCGTTGATGGGCGACACGTCTGACAACATTCCAGGCGTTCCGAAGGTAGGGCCGAAAACGGCCGCGAAATGGATCGCCGAATACGGCGCGCTCGAAGATGTGATCGCGCAAGCCGCAAATATCCAGGGAAAAATCGGCGAAAACCTGCGCGCAAGCCTCGCTCTGTTGCCGATGTCGAAGCAACTGACCACGATCAAATGCGATGTCGATCTCGCCGTCGGCGTCGAGGCATTGATTCCGGACGCACCTGACCTCGCGAAACTGCGCGAGCTGTACACCCGATACGAGTTTCGTCCGTGGTTGGACGAGCTACCGCCCGAAGAAGGCGCGGCGTCTTCCGGCGCCGTCGCCGCCGCGACCGAAAAGAGTTACGAGACCATCGTCGACTGGGGTGCTCTCGATGTCTGGCTGGAGCGAATTCGCGAACGCGGCCGGATGTCGCTCGATACCGAGACGACCACGCAGGACTACATGCGCGCCGAGCTGGTCGGCATCGCGTTCGCAATCGAAGCCGGGCACGCGGCGTATGTGCCGCTCGGTCACGACTATCTCGGCGCGCCGCGGCAGTTGCCGCGCGACGAGGTCATTGCGCGGCTGAAGCCGCTGCTGGAAGACGCAGCGCTGGTGAAGATCGGACAGAATCCGAAGTACGACAAGAATGTGCTGAAGTCGTATGGCGTCGAACTCGACGGCATCGCATTCGACACCATGCTCGAAAGCTACGTGCTCGATAGCGTTGGATCGCGCCACGACATGAGCGATCTCGCGGAGCGCCATCTCGGTCTGAAGACCATCAGTTTCGAAGACGTTGCCGGGAAGGGCGTGAAGCAGGCGACCTTCAATTCCGTACCAGTCGATCGTGCCACCGAGTACGCCGCGGAAGACGCTGACTACTCGCTTCGGTTGCACGAGACGCTGTGGCCGAAACTCGTCGCCGAACCGCGCTTGCGGTCGGTGTTCGAAGAGATCGAAATGCCGTTGGTGAGCGTACTGTCGCGGATGGAGCGCACCGGTGCGCAAGTCGACGGCACGTTGCTGACGCTGCAGAGCGACGAACTCGCGCGGCGCATCACGGAGCTTGCGCAAGAGGCGTACTCGATCGCCGGCGAAGCATTCAATCTGGAATCGCCGAAGCAGCTTCAGGCGATCCTGTACGACAAGCTCGGTCTGCCGGTGCTGCGCAAAACACCGGGCGGACAACCGTCGACTGCAGAACCGGTGCTCGCCGAACTCGCGCTGGACTACCCATTGCCGCGCGTGATCATGGATTACCGCAGCCTGACGAAGCTGAAGTCCACTTATACGGACAAGCTACCGCTGCAGATCAATCCGCGTACCGGGCGTATCCACACGTCTTATCACCAGGCCGTCGCAGCGACCGGCCGTTTGTCATCGGCTGATCCGAACCTGCAGAACATCCCGGTGCGTACCACCGAAGGTCGACGTATTCGGCAGGCCTTCGTCGCGCCTGAAGGTCGAACGTTGGTTGCAGCGGACTATTCGCAAATTGAGCTTCGGATCATGGCGCACCTTTCCGCCGACGTTGGGCTACGTCGCGCATTCTCTGAGGGCCTCGATGTTCACCGCGCGACCGCATCCGAAGTCTTCGGCGTGCCGCTCGAGTCGGTAACCGCCGACCAGCGGCGAAGCTCCAAAGCGATCAACTTCGGCCTGATCTACGGCATGTCGGCGTTCGGCCTCGGGCGTCAGCTGGGTCTGAGTCGCACTGTCGCCAACGAGTACATCGAACGCTATTTCGCCCGCTATCCCGGCGTGCGGAACTACATGGACGGCGTTCGAGCCGAAGCTGCAAAACGCGGTTACGTCGAAACCGTGTTCGGCCGTCGACTGTATCTACCCGAGATCAACGCAAGCAACGCGATGCGCAGACAAGCGGCCGAACGCACGGCGATCAACGCGCCGATGCAGGGAACCGCGGCCGACATCATCAAGCGCGCGATGATCGCGGTGGATCGGTGGCTCGCCGAATCAGGCATCGCCGCGTCGATGATCATGCAGGTTCACGACGAGCTGATCTTCGAAGTGGACAACGCGGACATCGATCGGTTGATCGACGGCATCGTGCAGCGAATGGAGGCAGCCGCATCGCTCGACGTGCCGCTCGTAGTCGACGTCGGCCGGGGTCGAAACTGGGACGAGGCGCACTGAGCGCTCAGTCGCGTTGCGGCGTCAGCCACGTGCCGAGTTTGTCGATCGCCTCATCACGTCCGGCGCCGGTCAACGCCGAGAACAGCTGCAGCGAAAACTGCGGCGACGCGAGACGCTGTTTTGCCGTGCGCAGTGCCGATGTCGAGGCGCCGTGCCGAAGCTTGTCCGCCTTGTTCAGGAGCACGTGCATCGACAACTGCGTGTGACGTATCCAGTCGATCATCATCACGTCGAATGGCTCGAACAGATGGCGTATGTCCATCACCAGCACGACCGCAACGAGGCTCTCACGCCGCGCCAGGTATTCCTCGACGTTGTCCTCCCACACGCGCTTCTGACTTTTCGCCACGCGTGCGTACCCGTAACCGGGCAGATCGACCAGCCGTCCTCCGAGGTTCGTTTCGAAGAAGTTCAGCAGCTGCGTGCGCCCCGGCGTCTTGCTGGTTCGCGCGAGGTGTCGATTACGCGTGAGTTGATTGAGCACGCTCGACTTGCCGGAGTTCGATCGTCCCGCGATCGCAACTTCCGGTACGACCGGCGGCGGACACTCGTTCAACGTCGGCGCGCTGGTCATAAAGTGCGCCGCGATGCGGTCGGGGCGAACACCCATTCCAGTCACGTTGGTATATAATCCGCGCGCCTTTAGAGAGTCGTTAAGTCTAACAAAGCTATGCTCACGAAGTGGTTCCTCCTCGGTATGTTGGCGCTTGCTCCGGCTGTAGTAGTGGGCGCTGGAGATGCGGAAGCGGGCAAGGCATTGGCCGCGCCGTGCGGCGCATGTCATGGACAGAATGGTGTGGCGATAGTGCCCGGAGCGCCGAACCTCGCCGGCCAGAGTGCGCGCTATCTGAAGTCGCAACTCGAGATGATCAAATCCGGCGTACGGCCCGTACCGTTGATGGCGGGCCAGCTCGATCCGATGTCGTCTGGCGATCTCGACAATCTCGCGACGTACTTTGCGTCAATGTCCGCCACGGTTGGGCAAGCGGACGGCGACCTCATTTCGGTGGGTGAACAGATCTACCGCGGCGGCATATCACAGAAGGCCGTGCCCGCATGTACCGCGTGTCACACGCCGACCGGTTCCGGCAACGCGCTGGCCGGATTCCCGCACATCGGCGGGCAGCGCGCCGACTATGTGATCGTCCAGCTGGTTGCATATCGCGAAGGAACGCGGCAGACGGACGATGCATATGGCGCCGCCATGCGGCAGGTCGCGAACGGATTGACCGACCGCGAAATCAGCGCGCTCGCGAGCTACATTCAGGGCCTGTACTAATCCAACCCGGCCGCGGTCAAACCGGGGTCGGATTGGATTGGTTCTCCCGTGCTGAGGAAGGTGAATGAATAAGATCATTGCCGTGTTAGCGATTGTCTTCGGGTCGTTCGCGTCAACCGCCTACGCAGAAGGCTTCGAAGTGGGCGTTAACTACGACCTGCTCCCGGTCCCGGTGGAGCCGGCCGATCCGAGCAAGATCGAAGTGGTCGAAGTCTTCTCCTACGGCTGTCCCCACTGCTTCGAGTTCGAACCGACCATCGAGGCGTGGGCCGCGAGACAGCCGTCGGATGTCCAGTTTCGCCGGGTTCCCGCGATATTTCGCAAGGAATGGGAAATCCTCGCGCAGGCCTTTTACGCGGCCGAGGTGCTCGGCGTGACCAATAAGGTGAACATGCCGATCTTCGAGGCGATTCACCTGAAGGGAATGAACCCGAACGACCCGGCCGTTCTCGCGGCGGTGTTCAAGGAGTCGGCAGGGGTCGATGCAGAGGAATTTTTGAAGGTTCTGAACTCGTTCGGCGTACGCAGCAAAGTATTGCAGGCAGACGCGCAAGGCCGCATGTACCGACTGGCGGGCGTTCCGACGCTGATCGTCGCCGGCAAGTATACGGTGTATGGTCAGAACTTCGTCGGCGGTAACGTCGATCGCTTGTCGGTTATAGACTTTCTCGTGGCCAAGGAGCGGGCTGCGCGCAGTCAAGTCAAAGGAGCTCATGCACAATAATCGAACGCCGGAACTGCCGGACACGCCACAGTCGAGACGAACTACGCTTGCTAGACTGCCGGGATCGATAATCGAACGCGGTCTTGCGACAGGTATGAGAAGCGCTGGCGCACTTTCGAACTTCCGATTCAATCGACGTTTCGAGCCGCAATGCGAAGCGGTGCAGCCGCTGGTCAACCCGCGCGGCATTCCGGTGGCGGATCTCGATGGCGACGAACTGCGCCTGCTCAGCTTCAACATCCAGGTTGGAATCAGCACCGGTCGTTACCGTCACTATCTGACGAACGGCTGGAAGCATCTGCTCCCACACGAGGCGCGCGCCGACAATCTGCGCCTGATCGGTGACCTCGTCGCCGACTACGACGTCGTCGCATTGCAGGAAGTCGATACCGGCAGCTTGCGAAGCGGCTTCGTCAATCAGGTCGAATACCTCGCCTACCGCGGCAATTTTCCCTATTGGTACGCGCAGCTGAATCGCGATCTCGGTCCAATCGCACAACACGGCAACGGTCTGCTGTCGCGGTTGCAACCGAGCACACTCGAAGATCACAAGCTGCCCGGCACCTTCGCGGGTCGCGGTGCGATCGTCATGCGCTTTCGCTTCGCCGGCGCGGAAGTGCTCGTGGTGTTGCTACACCTGTCGCTCGGTGAACGGTCTCGACATCAGCAACTGTCATACGTGCGGTCGTTGATCAGTGGCGAGCAGAACGTCGTGGTGATGGGCGACATGAACAGCCACTTGAGCGGGCTGCTGTTCGATTCACCGCTCGCCGACACCGCGCTGGTTCCGGCCGCCGACTCGAAGCCGACCTATCCGAGCTGGCGTCCTGCACTGACACTCGATCATGTGCTGGTAACGCCGGGTCTCGCGATCCGCAGTTGCGACGTCCTCGACTGCAACCTGTCAGACCACCGCCCGGTGGCGGTCCGCGTTTCGGTGAACCGACCGGCCGACGCGCAGCAAACGCTGCAATAGTCGACATCGGCGGGAGGTTTGCTCCCGCCGGCGCACTACCTTCAGTTTGCCGCGTCGCGTTTGACGCAAGCGGTCTCGAACAATTCCGGATACTGTTTCGGATAGTCGGTCTTGCAGAACGCTATGCTCTCGTTCGCTTGGCTTACGATGTACGCGTGAACCGACTTCGCCTGTTCTTCGTCGAGCACGTTCGCAAAGCTGACCATTCCCTTGCCGGAGAACGCCCCGCCGCGAACGATCGCGTCGAATGCATCGTGGGTGGCGGGCGCCATGTAACGCAGATCGGGAAGCACGCCGCTGCTTGTGACACCCGGGCCATGGCATGTCGAACAGTAGGCGTGGAACAGTTTCTCGCCTTGTGCCACTTGCTCCGGCGTCGCCTTCATGTCCGGTGGAACCGGAATGTTGATCGGCGTTACTTTGGGTTCCGGCATTGCTGCCTTACCACCCAGCTTGAACACGAGTATCCGCCCCTCAGTGAGCACGTTGTCGCGATGCTTCGGGACGCCGGAGGCGAGTCCGAACGCTCCGCCCCAACCCGCCGCGACCGCAATGTACTGTTCACCGTCCACCGAATACGAAATCGGCGGCGCGATGATGCCGCTGTGTACCGGCGTCGACCAGACCAGCTTGCCGGTGTCGGCTGCGTATGCTGCGAAGGTGCCGTCGGACAGCCCTTGGAAAACCAGGTTGCCTGCGGTGGAGAGCAATCCGCCGTTCCACGACGTCTTGTGATCCACGCGCCAGACTTCCTTCTGCTTCACGGGATCCCACGCGGCCAGGTGGCCGCCGACATTGTGCAGCGCCTCGATCTGCCCCTCGACAGTCTTGGCGGGAATCATCAGGTCCGTATCGACCGCCAAATTCCATGATCCGGGCTGATACTTGAACGCGTTGTTCTGGCCGTACTTGAACTCGAGGTCTAGTACCGGAATGTAGACCAGACCGGTCATCGGGCTGTACGACATCGGGTGCCAATTGTGTCCCCCGTACGGGGACGGCCGAATCGTTTTCGGCTCGTTCGCATAGTGCGCGTCGGGATTCTCTATTGGTTTGCCGGTTTCATGATCGACGCGCGTCGCCCACGTCACTTCGACGTACGCTTCCGCGGAGATGAACTCGCCATTGGTGCGATCGATGACGTAGAAGAAACCGTTCTTTGGCGCTTGCATGATGACCTTGCGCGGTGCGCCGTCGATTTGCAGATCGGCCAGGATCATGTGCTGCGTGGCGGTGTAGTCCCACGTGTCGCCTGGCGTCGTCTGGTAGTACCACGCCATAGTGCCGTCGTCAGGGTTGACTGCGACGATCGACGACAAATATAGGTTGTCGCCGCCGCCGGGACTTCTGACGTAGCGATTCCACGGCGAACCGTTGCCGACGCCGATGTACAGCAGGTTCAGCTCGGGGTCATAGGCCATCGAGTCCCATACCGTGCCGCCGCCGCCGACCTC
>Ga0105249_10003097_pt1 | contig 14356 bp, 12 predicted proteins | sample KBSS44metaG_FD_81522 | JGI IMG/M metagenome (GOLD analysis project Ga0105249, IMG submission 81522) | Switchgrass rhizosphere microbial communities from Kellogg Biological Station, Michigan, USA - KBS S4-4 metaG | ecosystem: Host-associated > Plants > Roots > Rhizosphere > Soil | place... | reverse complement strand
TCTGCGGAGGAGCATCGGCACCCGGCGGCTCGACCACCTGGATCCCTTCCTTCTCCTCGACCATTTCGAATCCGTCGCGCCGGCCGACTACGAGGCCGGGTTTCCCTACCATCCGCATCGCGGTATCGAGACCGTCACGATCATCCGCAAGGGTGAAGTGAAGCACCACGACTCGCTGGGCCACCAGGGGTCGATCGGGGCCGGCGACATCCAGTGGATGACGTCGGGGAGCGGCATCCTGCACGAGGAGATGCCGCAGGTCCGCCCCGAGGGGATCGGCGGCTTGCAGCTCTGGCTGAACCTGCCGGCGAGCGAGAAGATGAGCCGGCCCAAGTACCGCGACCTCCGGGGCAGTGGCCTGACCGAGTCCGAGACGGAGGGCGGGGCGCGAATGCGATTGATCGCGGGCGAGGGCGGGGCCGGGCGGCTCCGCGGCCCCGTCGAGGGCCTGGCCGTTGCGCCGAAGTTCGTGGACGTGACATTGCCTGCCGGCGCCGCGTTCAGCGAGCGCGTGCCGCGCGGCCACACCGCGTTCGCCTACGTGGACCATGGCGACGTCCTCTTCGGGCCGACGCGGAGCCCCGCGAGCGCGCCCGCCCTGGTCATCTTCGGTGACGGCGACGTCGTGGAAGCGCGAGCGGGGACGAGCGGGGGGCGGTTCTTTCTCGCCGCGGCGCGGCCGCTCGGCGAGCCGATCGCCCGGCACGGCCCGTTCGTCATGAACACGCGCGCCGAGATCGAGCAGGCGCTCCAGGATCTTCGCAGCGGCCGCTTCATCCGAGACGAGCCTCGCGACGATTGACGAAGACCGAGCGGTTCCCGAACTCGTGCTACGCTGCGGGCGTTTCCCGGGTCCCCCGGACACTCCCACAACGCGAGGTGCAATGATGCGACCGAACCGGATCAAGCAGATGTGGCGCGAGAACAAGTGCGTGTCCCTGGGCTGGCTCTCCGTGCCCAATGGCTTCACCGCCGAGGTGATGGCGCGTCAGGGCTTCGACGCGCTCTGCGTCGACATGCAGCACGGGCTGACCGACTTCAGCGATCTCTGGCCGATGCTGCAGGCCATCTCCCAGACCGACACCGTGCCCGTCGTGCGCGTGCCCTGGAACGAGCCGGCCATCATCATGCGCGCCCTCGACGCGGGCGCCTACGGCATCATCGTGCCCCTCATCAATACGGCGGAGGAAGCCGCCGCGGCGGTGGCGGCCTGCCGCTATCCCCCCGTGGGGATGCGCTCGTCGGGGCCGCTGCGCGCCGCGCTGTACGGCGGGGCGAACTATCAGGCCGAGGCCAACGGCGAGATCGTCGTGCTCGGGATGATCGAGACGAAGGAAGGCCTTGCCAACCTCGACGCGATCTGCGCCACGCCCGGACTCGATGCGGTGTACATCGGGCCCGCCGACCTGTCCTACGCGCTGGGGATGGCGCCGCGCGGCGACAACCCGGATCCCGTGCACCTCAAGACGTGCGACCAGATCCGGGACACGGCGCACAAGCACGGCATCAAGGCGTGCATGCACTGCGCGAGCGCGGCGTTCGCGGCGGGCGCGATCAAGCGCGGCTTCGACCTGATCATGCTCACCTCCGACGTGGCCTGTCTCACCGCGGGCGCGCGCCGGCAGCTCGACGACCTGAAGGCGGCGACCGCCTGAGCGAGCCTGCCGCCGTCGGCTGGCTCGGACTGATTCCAGAAGGCCGATCAAACAGGAGGACGCGCATGTCCAGGGTTCGAATCCCTCTCGTCTGCGTCGCATTGCTATCGCTCGCGTTGCATGTACCCGCGCAGGCCCAGCAAGCCACGATGGGCTTCTTCGTCACCAGCGTTGGATCCGGCAAGGGCGGCGACCTCGGCGGCGTCGCCGGCGCCGACCAGCATTGCCAGATGCTCGCGCAGGGCGCCGGGGTGGGGAGCAAGGCCTGGCGCGCGTATTTGAGCACGCAGGGGCCCGGCGCCGTCAACGCGCGCGATCGCATCGGTTCCGGCCCGTGGAGCAACGCCAAGGGCGTGGTCATCGCCAAGGACGTCGCGGAGCTGCACGGCGCCAACAATCTGACCAAGCAGACCGCGCTCACCGAGAAGGGCGCCGTCGTCAACGGCCGTGGCGACACGCCGAACATGCACGACGTCCTCACCGGATCGCAGCCGGACGGTACGGCCTTCGCGGGCGCCGATGACCGCACGTGCGGCAACTGGACGAAGAGTGGGCAGGGCGCCGCGATGGTCGGCCATTCCGACCGCACGGGCCTCGATGAGAGTGCGCCGGCGAAATCCTGGAACTCGTCGCATCCCTCGCTCGGGCCGGGCGGCGGCTGCAGCCAGGACGATCTGAAGAGCACCGGCGGCGCCGGGTTGTTCTACTGCTTCGCAACGAACTGAGCGTCGTCACTGAGCGTCGTTCGCGGGTCCGGAGCGGCCTGACGGTGGCGCCGCCCCTGCGCGCGATTGACGTGGTCGGGCGCATTCGACTACCATCCAGCCGTTGATGAGCAGCCTGGATGATCTGATCGGAAGCAGCGCCCCGATGGCCGCCCTGAGGACACAGGTACAACGGCTGCTCACCCGTCCGAACCAGGTCGGCGGGCGCATGCCCCCGCTCCTCATTCTCGGTGAGACCGGAACCGGCAAGGGCCTCCTGGTGAGGATCATGCACCGGGCCAGCATCAGGCGGGACATGCCCTTGGTCGAGGTCAACTGCGCGGCGATTCCCGAGAACCTCGTCGAAGCGGAGCTCTTCGGCTTCGAGCGCGGCGCGTTCACAGACGCGCGCCAGGCCAAGCCCGGTCTCTTTCAGGCCGCCCACCGCGGGGTCCTCTTCCTGGACGAGGTGGGGTCGCTCCCAGCGGCCATCCAGGCCAAGTTGCTGACGGCCCTCGAGCAGCGCGAGGTGCGGCGGCTGGGCAGTACGCGCAGCGAGCCGGTGGACGTGTGGATCTTCAGCGCCACCAACGAAGACCTCTCCGCGAACGTGGCTCGCGGGGCCTTCCGCCTCGACCTCTACCATCGGATTTCCACGGTCAAGTTGCAGATGCCTCCATTGCGCGAGCGCGGCCGCGACGTCATCACCCTGGCGGGCCATTTCCTCAAGCGCGCCTACGCGGACTATGCCCTCGCGCCCAAACGGCTGACCCCCGCTGCCCAGGAGGCGCTGCTCGCTCATCCGTGGGCGGGCAACATCCGCGAGCTGGCCAACCTGATGGAGCGGGTCGTCCTGCTCACGGACAGCGACGAGATCACCGCGGAGCTGCTGGAGCTGCCGCTGCCCGCCGGGCGGACCCGCGCGACAACCGGACCGACCCCGGGCCCGAGTCCCGAGGCAGACCCGGGCGCGCTCATCCGCGCGCTCGAGGCGACCCAGTGGAACTTGTCTCGTGCGGCGGCGCGCCTCGGCATCCCGCGCAACACGCTGCGCTACCGCATCGAGCGGTTCGGGCTCAAGCCCGGCACCGCCCCCGCGGCGAGTCAGGCCGACGGCGCGTCCTCCGAGCCGGCGCCTGTCGTCGGCGCGGTCGCCGCTCAGGGCCTGCGGTGGGAGAGGCGCTGGATCACCGCGGTCCTCGCGCGCTTGGATCGGCCGCCGTCGATCAGCGAGTTCCGGTTGACACCCCTCCTCGCCAACGTGATCCAGAAGTTCGAGAGCTTCGGTGGGCGCGTCGAGGAGCTCCACCCCCTCGGCTTCACGGCGCTGTTCGGGGCAGAGCCGATGGAGGACGCGCCCGGGCGGGCGGCCCTGGCTGCCCACGCGGCTCAACGCCTGGTCGAGGATGCCCCCTCGCTCGATCGGGGGCACGTGACTCTGACGGTCGCCCTTCACGTCGCCGAGAGCCTGATCGCCCGGGGCGGGCCCGTCCCCGGTATGGATCTCGAGGACCGGCGTCAACTGGGGCATGCGCTCAGGGCGCTCGCCGAGGCGGCGCCGCCGGCCGTGACCGCCGTCAGCGACGCCGCGGCGCGATTCCTGAACCGCCGCTTCTCCTTCGAGCCGCTCGTCGATCCGCAGCTCGGATTCCGCTTGCTCGGCCCGGCTCGCTCGGACTTCGAGGTGGCGGAGCGCGGGCAGAGCCCCTTGGTCGGGCGAGATCGCGAGCTGTCGCAGCTCGACGATCTCCTCGCCCAGGCCGAGGCGGGCCGCGGTCAGCTCGTCGGCCTCGTCGGCGAGCCCGGGGTCGGGAAATCGCGGCTTCTCTACGAGTTCCGCCACAGCCTCGGGCTGGATCGGATCGCGTACCTCGAGGCGCGCTGCGCCGGCCACGGGACGCGGACCCCGTACCTCCCCCTGGCCGCGCTCATCCGCCAGGCCTTCGGCTTCTCCGAGCTCGACGCGCCGGACGCCATCGGCAAGCACGTCCGCGAGGGCGCCCACGCGCTCGGGCTCGATCCCGACGCAGTCGCCCCCTTCCTCTTCCATCTGCTCGGCGTGAGCGACGACCGGCCCTCCGGCCTTGGCCCTCTGAGTCCCGCGGCCATGCGCAGCCGCACGATGGAGGTGCTCCGGGAGGTCGTGATCGCGACCAGCCAGCAGCGCCCGATGATCCTCGCCATCGAGGATCTGCAGTGGATCGATCCTACGTCGGAGGAGTGCTTGGGGGTCCTGGCCGACAGCGCCGCGGCCTGTCGTATCCTGCTGCTCGGGACGTACCGGCACGGATATCGGCCGCCGTGGCTGGCCAAGTCGTACGCCACCCAGCTCGTGCTGCGCCGCCTCGGCCCCGCCGAGAGCCTGTCCATCGTGAAGTCGGCCGCCGCGGCGGCTCCGTTGTCGGCGGAGATCGCCAACGCCATCGTCGCTCGGGCCGATGGCGTCCCGTTCTTCCTGGAGGAGCTGGCGCGCGCGCTGTCCGAGCGGACGGGCACCGGTGCCATGACGGCGATTCCCGAGACGATCCAGGGGGTGCTCGCCGCGCGGCTGGACCAGCTCCCCGTCGACGACAAGGTTGTGCTTCAGGCGGCGGCGGTTGTCGGCAAGGACGGTCCGGTCGCGCTGCTGCAGGAGATCGCGGGCCACCCGGAAGCGGAGTTCGGCCGGGCGCTGGCGCGACTGGCGGCCGACGAGTTCCTGCACGAGACCGGCGTCGTGCCCACGCGGCAGTACACGTTCCTGCACGTCCTCACGCAGGAGGTGGCGTACCTGAGCCTGCTCCCGGATCGGCGCCGCGAGCTGCACGCCGCCGCGGTCCGGGCGATCGAGCGCCTGACTCCGCAGTTGACCGAGCGCACGCCCGAGCTGCTCGCCCATCACTCGACGGAAGGCGGCCTCACGGAGCAGGCCATTTCCTACTGGCACCGCGCCGGGCAGCTCGCCGCCGGCCGCTCCGCCTACATCGAGGCGATTGCCCATCTCGACAAGGGGCTCGCGCTGCTCGAGACGCTCCCCGATGGTCCCGAGCGCGTACAGAAGGAGCTGATGCTGCGGCTGGCCCTCGTCGGCTCGCTGATCGCGACCAGCGGCGAGGCGTCGGCCGGGCTCGACAAGACCCTCGCGCGCGCGCGCGAGCTGGTGAGCCTGCTCGGCGATTCCCCTCAGCTCTTCCCGGTGCGATTCGGGCTGTGGCGGCTGGCGATGGCGCGGGCGGACCTCGGCTCGGCCGAAACCGGCGCCGCCGAGCTGCTCGGCATCGCCGGACGTGCCGGAGATGCGGGACTCTCGATGGCCGCCAACGTCGCGGCCGGAGCCACGAGCTTCTACTGCGGCCAGTTCGAGCGCGCCCGCGCCCACTTCGAGGCGGGTCTCACGTTCCACAACGCGGAGCTGACGGCGGCCCAGGTGCTCGCGTACGGGCAGGACCTCGAAGCCGTCTCCCTGGGCTATCTCGGCTGGGTGGAGGCCATCGAAGGGCGTCTCGATCGTGCGGTGGCCTATGCGGACCGCGGCCTGGAGAGCGCTCGCCGCGCCGGGCATCCCTTCAGCGTGGCGTTCGCGCTCATGCTCTGCGGGATGGTGTGGCAGTTGCGCCGCGAGCCCGCCGCCACCGCTCGCTTCGGCGAGGAGCTCCTCGCGCTGGCGCGGAGCCAGGGGTTCGTCTACTTCGTGGCCGTCGGGCTCGGTCTGTCGGGATTGGCGGCGGCCGCGTCGGGTGACGCCGGCGGGGGCTTCGCCCGCATGCGCGAGGGCGCCAGGCTCTATCAAACGCTCAACCACCGCCTCGGCCTCGGCTATCGGACGCACCTCGCCGAGGCGCTGGCGCTGTCGGGAGCGACGGCGGAGGCGATCGACATCATCGACCACGCCATCGCGGAAGGCCGGAACGGAGGCGACGTCTCGCACATCGCCGAGCTGTTGCGCATCCGGGGAGAGGCGCACACGCTCGCCGGTCGCCCCGCGGAGGCGCGGGCCGATCTCCTCGAGGCGTACGCCACCGCGTCACGGCAGGGAGCGCACCTGTTCGCCCTGCGCGCCGCCATGGCGCTGGTCAGCGGGTCTCCGCCCCTCGACCCGGCCCCCGCAGCCCGCGCCCGGCTCGCGGCCACGTACGCCCTGTTCACCGAGGGCCACCATCTCGACGATCTCGTGGCGTCCCGACGACTTCTCGACGAGGTCGGGCGGCACGCCGGGTGACCGAGCCACTTCTCACGGAGGAGCGGACCATGCCGGAGATCCACAACTGGAATCGCTCCGCATTCAGCCACCCCGCGGAGGTCGTCCGGCCCACGAGCATGGCCGAGCTGATCGCGCTCGTGCGGGCGACGCTCGCGAGGGCGGATGGCCCCAAGCTCCGGGCCGTCGGCCACCTGCACTCCATGAACGAGTGCTTCGGCACTCCGGGCGTGCACATCGACATGACGGCGCTGAACCGATGCACGGTGGATCAGGCGCAAGGGGTCATTGTCGCCGAGGCGGGCGCGACGCTCCTCGACATCGCGGGGGCACTCGGCTCGAGCTCGCAGATTCCCGTCATGCCGGAGATCGGCAACGCCACCGCCGGCTCGGTGGCGTGCTGTGGGACGAAGGACTCGTCCGTCGGCACGGGGCCGGGTCAGGTCAGCTCCGGTGTCGTCGCCGTCAAGATGGTGAACGCGCAGGGGATACTCGAGGACATCGACGAACGTCGCAGCGCGGCCGAGAAGGCGCGCCTGAGAGACATCCGGTCGAGCTATGGCCTGCTCGGCGTCATCTGCGAGGTCACGTTCAAGACCGAGCCGCGGGTCGTGTTCAAGCACGAGTACGAGGTCCTGTCGCTGGAGCCGGTGCCATCGCTCGCCGCCGTGCGCAAGAACGCCGACGCCGTGCTCGCATTCATGCAGCCATACAGCAAGCAGATTCTCGTCGAGCGCCGATTCATCGATAGTGCCGCCAACCGCTCGTTGCTGGACCATGTGATGATCCAAAGGCAGCTGCGCGGGCTTGCGTGGGAGCATCTCGCAACCCAGACCGTGAACATCCTCACGTCCCTGCCGTTCGCCAGGCGCTTTCTCGAGGGCTTCGACAAGCTCACGGGTGCCGCGTTCGAGAATCTCTTGTCAGGGTTCCGTGCGAGCCGCGCCGACTGCATGGTGGATTTTTCACCCGACCCCTCCGACCCGTTCGACTTCACCTTCTGGGCCTATCCGGAGACATCCTGGGAGGCGGTTGTTCCGGCGTATCTGAGGTTCTGCAACGAGCAGCTTCCATTCCGGGCATCGCTGTTCACCGAGGTATATCTCATCTCCCAGGATGACAAGGCGGCGCTGTCCTTCTGCCCGTCGAGCAACGTGTTCACGCTCGACTCCGTCGATCACCGGGCGCAGGATGGGGAGTGGCACCGCTTCAACCGCGGCTATAACGACCTGGCGGTGCAGTTGGGCGGCTGCCCGCTCCTCAACCAGACCAAGCAGCTCTCGAGACGAGTCGTCAGGAGCGCACTCGGCAATCGTTGGACAGCCTTCGGTCAGCTCGTCGCCGCCGAGGACCCCAACGGGAGATTCGGGAACAGCTTCTTCGACGCGCTCCTGTAGCCGCGTCCTGTGGCGGGGATCCGGCCCTCTCCCTCCCGGGAGGGAGAGGGCCGATCGTACACTTTACGGACGTGCTGTCGTCAGACGTTGGGCGGGGCGGCGCTGATGTCGGCCAGCGCGGACCGGCGGTCCGCGTCGACGGCCACATCTCCGAGGCTGACGATTCCCACCACCCGGCCGCGATCCTCGATCGGCAGCCGCCGAATGGCGTGCTCGCGCATCACACGGACGGCCTGTCCCGTGCTGTCCTCGGGCGCAAGGGTGACCAGCGCCCGGCTGCAGATTTCACCCACGCTCGTGCGGTTCGGATCGCAGCCCGCGGCGAGGGCACGCACGACGATGTCGCGGTCCGTCAGAATGCCGCAGAGGCGGCCGTTGTCGAGGACGACCACGTCCCCGATGTCATTTTCACGCATGGCGCAGGCCGCCTCCATGATCGTTGCGCTCTGTGAGAGCGCTTTTGGATTCGGCGTCATGACCTCGCGGATATTCTGTTTCATCGCTCTTCTCCCGCGCTAAAGGTTATCGGCTGTTCGGTTTCTGAGGAAGCAATGAACTTGCCACGGCGCGAACCGCGCCGAGCTGTGCTGCATCGAGGAGGTGGACGTCCCTCGGACACCGGTTCCGCCGCGCTCGGCGTCGGCCGGGTGGAATTTTTACCAGGTAAACCCGAAGCGACCGTGTAGTCAGTGCGCGCTCGCGACGCGGCGACGAACAGAGTGACCTATACGCGCCGAAGCGTCTTTCCTGCGATGCGCGCTGCCTGCCGGAGGTCCGCGACGAATTGCCGCATCATCGCGTCACGTTCCGTGCTGGTCCGGGTGCGCAGGATCGCGGATGGATGCACGGTGACGACGGTGGGATTTCCGGAGCTGGAGACGAGGACGCGGCCGCGTGCCCCGGCGATCGTGACGGCACGGCCAAGAGCGGCGCGGGCGGCGGTCGCGCCAAGGCAGACGAGCACGTTCGGCTGGATCAGCCAAAGCTCCTGTTGGAACCACGGACGGCAGGCCTCGACTTCTCCCTGGCGAGGGCGCTCGTGTATGCGCCGCTTTCCGCCCTCGCCTGGCTTCCATTTGAAGTGCTTGACCGCGTTCGTGACGTAGAGCCGGCGACGGTCGAGCCCGGCCTGGGCCAGGGCCTCATCCAACAGGCGACCCGCGGGGCCTACGAAGGGGCGGCCGGCCAAGTCCTCCTCATGGCCCGGTTGTTCCCCGAGGAGCACGATGGCGGCCCTCGCGTTTCCCTCGCCGAACACGGTTTGCGTGGCGCGCTTGTACAGGTCGCACGCGGTGCACGCCGCCGCGGACTGCCGCAGCTTTTTCAGCACCGTGTCAGGACTCGGCGGTGGCATGACCTTTCTCCTCGCCGGCGGAACAGACTGCAATCGGGATGCCGCGCTCGACTCCGCGAGAGCCTCGACTCGCCTACCCATCCCGGCTTATAGTTGACGCGTCGCGCCTTCCCCCATGACCAAGATCTTTCGACCAGGAGGACCGCATGCCGCCTGACACGGACGTGCAGCGACAATCGACGGACGCCGGCGCGGAGGTAAGCGGCGCCTTCGACGCGGTCATCGTCGGGGCTGGCCTGGCTGGGCTGTACATGCTCCATCGCCTGCGCCAGGTCGGCCTCTCGGCGCGGGTGTACGAGGCGGGCAACGGGGTCGGTGGCACGTGGCACTGGAACCGCTACCCGGGCGCCCGGTGCGATGTCGAGAGCATGGACTACTCGTACTCGTTCTCGGAGGAGCTCCAGCAGGAATGGACGTGGACCGAGCGGTACGCCTCCCAGCCGGAGATCTTGCGGTACATCAATCACGTCGCCGACCGGTTCGACCTGCGCCGGGACGTGCAGCTCTCGACGCGGGTGACGGCGGCGGCCTTCGACGAAGCGACGAACCGCTGGGCGATTCAGACGGACCGCGGCGACCGTGTGTCGGCGCAATTTTGCATCATGGCGACCGGCTGCCTGTCCACCGCGCAGGTGCCCCCGTTCAAGGGGCTCGATAGCTTCGCGGGCCGGTGGTATCACACCGGGCACTGGCCGCACGAGGGCGTCGACTTCACCGGCCAGCGCGTCGGCGTGATCGGCACGGGCTCGTCCGCCATCCAATCCATCCCGCTCATCGCCCGACAGGCCGCGTCGCTGGTCGTCTTCCAGCGGACTCCGAACTTCAGCATCCCCGCGCGGAATGCCCCGCTGGACCCGGAGCACGAGCGGCGAATGAAGGCGAACTATGCCGAGTATCGGCGCCAGGCTCGCCAGTCGCGCGTGGGGTTCATCGTGCCCACCAATGACTACTCCGCCATGGCGGCTTCGCCCGACGTGCGCCACCGCGAATACGAGGACCGCTGGAACCGCGGCGGCCTCGGGTTCACGGGGGCATTTGCGGATCTGCTGGTGGCCAGGGAGTCCAACGACACCGCCGCCGAGTTCTTCCGCGCCAAGATCCGCGCCGCGGTCCGCGACCCCGCCGTTGCCGAGACGCTCGTGCCGAAGGGGTATCCACTGGGCACCAAGCGCATGTGCGTCGACACCGACTACTACGACACGTTCAACCGCGACAACGTGACCCTGGTCGATGTCAACGCGACCCCGATCGACGCGATCACCGCGCGAGGCGTGCGGACGCGGGACGCCGAGTACGATCTCGACAGCATCGTGTTCGCGACGGGCTTCGACGCGATGACGGGCGCCCTGCTCGGCATCGATATCCGCGGCCGGGCGGGCGCCATTCTGCGGGAAAAGTGGGCCGAAGGGCCGCGCACCTACCTCGGCCTCGCGATCGCCGGGTTCCCGAACCTCTTCACCGTCACCGGGCCCGGCAGCCCCTCCGTGATCAGCAACATGATCGTCTCGATCGAGCAGCACGTCGACTGGATCGCCGACTGCCTCGCGCACCTCCGGGCGCAGGGTCTCGTCGCCATCGAGGCCACGGGCGACGCGGAGGAGGCGTGGGTGGCCCACGTCAACGAGGTGGGCCATGCCACGCTCTACCCCATCGCCAACTCCTGGTACATGGGGGCGAATATCCCCGGCAAGCCGCGCATCTTCATGCCCTATGTCGGCGGGGTCGGGACCTACCGGCAACGCTGCGATGACATCGCGGCCAAGGGCTACGAGGGATTCACCCTTACATCCGGGAGGTAGTGGCCATGCGCCGCGCACACGCTGTCGTGATCGGGAAGCGCTGCCTGGGTGTCGTCGTCGTTTCGCTCGTGCTGTTCGGGGCGCTCGCGCCGGGCGCCGCTCAGGACAAGGTCGTGAGCGTACAGGGGCGCGTGCAGTGGATCGCCGGCGAGAAGATGATGTTGATCCCGGATAGCGGGGCTCCTCCGGTCGAGATCGATATCAAGCAGGTTCCCCAGGACAACTACCGGACGCTCAAGGAGGGCGACCCGGTCGTCGTGAGCGGCGTGGTGTCGCGCGACGGCCGCAAGCTGATCGCCACGTCCGTCCAACCCGCCGGAGGATAGGGAGGCTCATCATGACGCGATATCTCGCGCTCCTCACGCTCGCGACGAGCGACCCCGGGGGCCCTCGGGCTCGCGTCGCCCGAGGGCGTCACGCCGACGATGGGGCTACGCGGTCGGGCCCAGCTCGAACACGCGCCTGACCTCCTCGGCGGGGCGGCCGGCGAGGCCGAGGTGCTCGAGGCTGCGTCCTTCCCTGGCGAAGTCCCGGCCGAGCATGGCCGAGCTCAACGCGATGAGGCCGTCGATGACGGGCGTGGCCACGCCGGCGGCGTCACCGAGGGCGGACATGGGGACGAGGCCGCACGGCACGTCCTCGGTGACGTACTTGTGGCTCATCGATCGGGGCGTCGGCGTCCACTGGTACGGGCCGGTCGGCGCGAACGTGAGGCGCTGGAAGGTCTCGGCGAGGGTGTCGCCCCCGAGCCGGTAGGTCGCGAGGAGCCACTCGTGAATGCCGGGCAGGGTCACGCCGAGGGCGCGCGCGACGGCGAGCCGCTCGGCGCAGACCTGCTGCAGCACGGCGATGGCGCTCGGCGTATAGCCGTTGGCGTAGAAGCGGTAGTCATTGCCCACCGATTCGAGCCGGCCGATATTGGACACCATGTTGGCGACATGCAGGATGCCATTGGCATTGTTGAGGCCCGTGTAGAGGGTGTTCGGCGCCGCCGCCGCCTGCGGGAAGGCGGCGCGGAGCTTGGCCACGACGGCGAGGCCGCGCGCGGCGGGCAGGGCGGCGATCTGCAGCCACTCCTTCCTGATCGTGAAGCTCATGGAGGTCGGCCGCGGCCACGCGAGCGAGAAGGGGTAGTTGTCCATCTCGCACACGTCGACGTCGGCCGCGCATCGGTGCCGGATGAGCGCGTTGCGGACGACGAGCGAGCCGCCGGTACCGCCCTGCACGAGCAGGATGGTCTGACCGTCCCGCAGCCGCGGGGCGAGCAGCCGCGCGACCTCGGCGTGCGCATTGCTGCCCGTGCACACGGCGATGATGTCGGCGCCGTCGACGGCGGGCGCGAGCTCCGGCGTCGCCATCTCGACCGCGGCGAAGCCCTGGAAGAGGCCGTCCACCTCGATGCCGCCGCGCTCGCGAATGTCCTTCAATCGCGAGTCGTCCGTGTCGTGAAGCCGCATCCGGTAGCCGGACAATCCCATGCCGGCGACCAGCGCGCAGCCGCCCAGACCCGCTCCGATCACCGCCACCGTCGCTCCCGCCATCGATAGACCTCCCGTTGACCTGGACTCTACGGTGCGCGCCGCGCGCTGGTCAACGTGGGCGGCTCGCGCATCGTTCAGCGCCGCTGCCTGGGCACGTCTCAGTCCGCGAAGCGGGCGATCGCCTCCTCGGGGATCGGGATGGCCCGGAGGCCCTTCGGCGCGGCCGGATCGGGAACCGCCCACACACGCCGCTCGAAGCCCTCGAGGGCGGGGCGGCCGTCGGCGTGGACGATGGCGTGCTTGACGAGGAAGGTGCGCCCGGCCCACTCGTCGACCCAGGTGCGCATCACCAGCTCGTCGCCGAGCTTGCAGGCATTGGTGTAGCGGGCGCCCGTTTCGAGCAGCGGCATGCCGGCCACGCCGAAGTCGCGGCGCAGCTCGGCATAGGACAGGCGATTGGCGCGGAACAGCCGCTCCGTCCCCTGGTCGAACCACGTGTAGAAGTACGGATAGAACACGATGCCCGCGGCATCGCAGTGCGCCCACTCGACGACGGTCTTCGCCACGTGCTCTCTCACGGCCGTTTTCTCCTCCGTCAGCTCGCGGGGGTCGCGGGAAGGGTTCTCGCCCAGCGCTTCGACCACTCGACGAGGGGCAGGAAGACCCCCAGGAGCTCGCGCCCGAGCGGCGTGAGCCCGTAGCCCTCGCTGTCCGCGAGATCGACGAGCCGGCTCTCCCGCAGCTCTCGCAGGCGCTCGTTGAGCACGGTGGGGCTGACGCCGTCGCAGGCCTCCTGGAGCGCCCGGAACGTCAGGCGCGCGTCCCGCAGCTCCCAGATCACGCGTATCGCCCACCGCCGGCCCAGCAGGTCGATGAGGGCCATGATCGGGCGACCCGTCCGCGACCCCCGCACGCGCTGCCCCGGTGCCGGCGTCTTCCCCGTCTTCCTCATCCAGGAGTCCCGCGATCCCCTTGCGCTATCGAAATAGTAGCAGTACGATGCTACGGAAAACATAGCACCAGCTCCACCCGGAGGCAAGCCATGACCGAGCCCCGCATCGCGCCGCTCGACCCGCCGTATTCCGCGCCCGTGGCCGCCGCGCTCGAGCGCATCATGCCCGCGGGCGTGCCCCCGCTCGCCCTGTTCCGCACGCTCGCGCTGAACGAGCGGGTGTTCCTGCGCGTCATGGCGGGGGGCCTGCTCGACCGCGGCTCGATCACGCTGCGCGAGCGCGAGATCGTGATCGACCGGACCTGCGCCCGCTGCGGCTCCGAGTACGAGTGGGGCGTGCACGTGGCCTTCTTCGCGGAGCGCGCGCGCCTGTCATCGGAGGAAGTCGCGAGCACGTGCGCAGAGCCCGGGACAGGCGCGTTCTCCCCGCGCGAGCGGCTGCTCCTCCGCCTCGCCGACGAGCTCCACGACACGGCCCAGGTCTCGGACGCGCTCTGGCAGGAACTGGCCGCCGAGTGGACGGCCGAGCAGCTCATCGAGCTGATCGCCCTCGCGGGCTTCTACCACCTCATCTCGTTCCTGACCAACGCCCTCCACATCCCAAGCGAAGCCTACGGGGCCCGCTTCCCCGCCAGATAGCGCGCATTGATCGGAAGTGACCCGAGGGTGATCGGGCGGGTGGCGCGGCGGGGGCGGGGGGGATGGGTCCGGCGAGCCCTTCCCGCCTCGCGAGACGACGACACAGCGGCCAAAGAGTGGGAACGGCTCCCAGGGTGACCGGTACGGAGTCGGCGGTGGTCGCCGGACCCATCCCCCCCGCCCCCGCCGCGCCACCCG
>Ga0105249_10003094_pt1 | contig 14362 bp, 11 predicted proteins | sample KBSS44metaG_FD_81522 | JGI IMG/M metagenome (GOLD analysis project Ga0105249, IMG submission 81522) | Switchgrass rhizosphere microbial communities from Kellogg Biological Station, Michigan, USA - KBS S4-4 metaG | ecosystem: Host-associated > Plants > Roots > Rhizosphere > Soil | place... | reverse complement strand
ATGTCCATAGCAGTTGTGCCTTCAGCATACTGCCTTACTGCGCCATCAGGGAATGTAATCTTGATCATTAAACGTTCTTTTTACGAGGCTGCAAATTTAGCGAAGTCAGCCCAGAGTTTTTATTAACAAATCGTTTGTATAACAGATTTATGTAAATAAACTTATTTATTAGCTTTACACAGTGACAGTAAGGAATATGAAAAGATTTGTACTCACCGTTTTCACCTTTTTGCCGGCTTTCTCTGTTTTGTCATTTGCCCAGAATGTAACCGGCATTTGGCGGGGTTATTTCATTACGGATGATGGTGAGCAATATCGTTTTGAAATACAAATGGAGCAAGCAAATAATACATTATCCGGTGTTACTTATTCTTACCAGGATAAACGCTTTTATGGCAAATGCACAATGACTGGTAATTTTTCAAACGCCTCGGGCAATGCATTGATACAGGAAATAAAAACAATAGAAGTAAAGATGTCTCTTGTCAGTTCTGCGTGTATTCAAAAATGTTTGCTCACTTATGCAAAATCGGGTAAAGAAGAATTTCTGGAAGGTACATTTAGCAGCGTTATTGAAAAAACAGATACAATTCGGGGTGTAAGAAGAGGTGATGATTGCGGTGGCGGTAAAATGGTTTTAAGAAAGGTTATCACATCAGATTTTTATGTCGAGCCATTTTTAAGAAAAAAGAATTCCCCTGTCAATAATAACCCACCATTAGCAAAAACAAATCCCCCAGCAAATAATAGTTCAACTGTAAAGCCAACTGTAAAACCACCGGTAACTAATCCCCACAAGAATAATTCCACGACGACAAACAAAAATTCAGTTGTGGTTAAACCGAAAACTGATTCAGTAAAAAAAGCAGAGGTAAATCCACTACAAACTGAAGACAAAGCGAATCTTGTAATAAAACCGAATACAAAAACCGGGGATCTGTTAAGATCCAGGGAAAATGATCTTATGCAAACCTTACTAATAAATTCAGAAAATGTTTTAGTGAAACTATATGATAATGGGGAAATTGATGATGATACGATATCTGTTTTTCTCGACAAACAATTAGTGCTTTCTAAAAAAAGATTGTCGACCGCAGCGTTAACCATTACTTTAAAAATGGATGAATCAAATCAGGAACATGAATTGATAATGGTAGCCGAGAATCTTGGCCGCATTCCTCCTAATACTTCACTTATGATCGTGACGGCCGGCGATCAACGTTATGAAGTAAGGATTACTTCAACAGAGCAAAAGAATGCGATGGTCAGGTTTAAATATGTAAAGCCTAAGATTCCAATACCGCTCCCGTAAATCAATCTAACCGAATAAAGAATTTCATTTAAGTTTACCGGCAATGAGAGCCGCTTCTTTTTTCTTTATTGTTTTTTTCATTTCACTCACTTCCTCAGCGCAAAATCTGAATGGCGTGTGGCGTGGTACATTAACGCAAGGTCCCGGTGGTTGCTTCCGTGTCTATAATATTGAATTGAACATAAAAACCGACAATGGAAAGATCAATGGCGCTTCTTATCATTATTCTGATGTAACCAATTATGTAAAAGAAGATTTTGGTGGCATTTATAATTCTGCAAATAAAACTTTAAGCATTAATGAACTTAAAGTATTGACATTTCACGTACCACCAGATTGTATTCCCTGCATTAAACAATACAATCTTGCTTACGAAAAACAGGATAATAAAGAAGTGCTTACCGGGGATTGGGGTGGTATCACCATGAATAACTATGCAAGTTGCCCTCCTGGAAAGATCACTTTGTCAAGAGTGGCAGAATCAGATTTTGAGCATATTAAAGAAATTAAAGTTGATACAGGTACGATACGATTGGATTTCTATGATAATGCACAGGTGGACGGTGATATCATAACAGTTTTATTAAACAATCAACCGCTGGCATCAAATCAAAAACTCACTTCAAAACCAATTACACTTGAAATAAAAGTTGATCTTAATAACAAAGAGCAAGAGATAACAATGGTTGCAGAAAATCTTGGCGATATTCCTCCTAATACTGCTTTGCTTATTATTACTGCGGCAAATAAAAGATACCAACTTTATCTTACTTCAACCGAAAAGAAAAGTGCACAAGTGAGGTTTATTTATGAGAAGCCCGGAAGCAATCAATAATATTCTATCCTTGTAATAATAAAATAAAAAAGTGAGAGGAAATACTTCTCACTTAAATAAATTGCTTATCACTTCACGATTAAAATGACCGATTCTGTGTTTGTGCCTGTGATTTTCTTGGAATTTTTTGATCTCTCTGTGCGGTATTATAAACAAATGATGCAACGATTGTGGCTGCTTGTTTCAAATCATCAGGTACTAAATGATCATACGTGTCCATATTAGTATGATGTGTTCTTGTATTATATTCAATTTGATCCTGTATAAATTGAAATCCCGGAATACCTACCCCATCAAATGCAAGATGATCTGTCCCTCCTGTATTACTTATTGTAATTGTGCTTGCACCAAGATCTTTAAATGGCTCAAGCCATTTTGCAAAAATGGGGCCTGCATCTTTATTTCCCTGTAAATAAACACCGCGAATCTTGCCTGTTCCATTATCTAAATTATAGTAAGCGGAAACTTTTGCATTGTTTTGGGTTGTCGATGTTTTAGCAGTATCAGCAAAATGATTTTTTACATAATTGCGGCTGCCATGCAAGCCTTGTTCTTCACCACTCCATAAAGCAATACGAATGGTACGGCGTGGTTGAAAACCTGTTGCTTTCAATATCCTGATCGCTTCCATCATCACCGAACAACCTGCAGCATTATCGGTAGCTCCTGTCGCTGAATGCCAGCTATCAAGATGTCCGCCAAGCATTACAAGTTCCTCTTTTAATGCAGGATCAGTTCCCGGAATTTCTGCAACAACATTATAACCTTTCAGATCATCATTATAAAATTTTGTTTTTACTTCTGCCTCAAGAGTTACAGGAACTCCTGATTCGATCAAACGCTGAATTCTTAAATAATCATCTGAAGAAAGTACAACACTTGCTGGAGCAATCTCTGCATCCTTCGTGTATTGTCCCCCACTGCTAACGAAAATTGTTCCATCATTCCCATTTGCACTCATTGTTAAAATCAAAGCAGGTTTTTCCTTATTGATTAATTCATTCATTCTTCGCTGGAGCATGAATTGATTCACCTGGGGATTATTTCCCTGCTGATTACGCTGGCCGCCGCCTTGTTGTGGTTGGCGCATCTCGGCTGCCGCCATTTTTTCCAAAGAAGTATCAGCAAAGCGATTGCCATCTGCTGTGAAAGAAGGAGTAAGTTTTGCGGATGACCATGTCATTACAATTTTCCCTTTTAATGTTCCAGCATACTTCAATAATTCAACAGTGTCTTTTGCTTTTATTAAAACCACTTCGGCTTTCATTGATTTTTTTCCCGGTGTGCTTCCTGTCCATGCACGGGGCATTGCGATCAGCGGAACATAATAAGGTGCTGTCATTGCTACATAACATTTTGTCTGTTCCCAACCTTTACCGAATTCACCCCACGGTTCAAGATCTGCATTTGATAAACCCCATTCATTTAATTTATTTTTTGCCCAGGTAGCGGCACGCATATACCCCGGAGATGCTGTAAGTCTTGGGCCGCTTACATCGGTCAGGTACATCGCTATCTCCATTACTTTGGAATTTTCAAGACCTTCTTTGCGGATCTTATTAATCATATCCATATCTAATTTTTCTTCCTGTGCATTTATTAATTGCAGGCTAAAAACAAAAGAGAGGATAATTAAAAAATATTTTCTCATGTGGAGTGTTTTTTAAGAGGTGAAAGTTAAGTGATTTTGATTTGCCAATGAGCCGAAATAGACAGAGATCAATGATAGGTTTTTTCATCATCTTGCGAACATACATTATGTGCTCGTCTCCGCGTTTGCAAACGGCTTGCTCTGATTCTTTATAAAAATTCAATCCTTCTTCTTCATCTATGGAAGCAAGACCGCTTTAATACAGTTTTCTAATTTTTTGTCAAACACTTCATAAGCTTTTGCGCCATCATTTAAAGTAAAATAATGCGTAATGATTTTTTCTGCCGGGTATTGTTGAATTACTTGTTCTCTCAATAATTTTTCAGCATAATAATGTGCTGGGCAACGACCAATCTTGTACACCAGGTTTTTATCATAGGCTTCACCTGGTGAGAAAGAAAAATTTTTTGCAGTATGTACACCCACAGAAGAAATTGTTCCGCCCGGTCTTAAAATGTCAATTGCCAAACGAAGTGCTTCCGGACTTCCTACCACTTCCATTACTGCATCTGCGCCGCGGCCAATTGTTGCATTCATGATAACTGTTTTCACATCGGTCATCGTTGGATTTAATGGAATGGCCCCAAATTCTTTGGCCATCTGCAATCGTTCATTTGAATAGTCGATAGCATATAGATTTTCTGCGGTCAAATGTTTGGCCGAAAGAATTGTCATTAAGCCAACCGGACCGCAGCCGATAACTACATAAACTCCTTTTTGATTTATACCGGCATTTTCAGCGCAGAAATAACCGGTGGAAAAAATATCTCCGAGTAATAAGCCTTTCTCTTCACTCAAATCATTACTCAATGAAACAAGAGTTGTATCAGCCATTGGCACACGAACATATTGTGCTTGTGCCCCGTGTAAACCATCACCGTTTTGCACCCAGCCAAAAAGATTTCCTTTTTCACAACGACATGTCAATCCAATGCGACAATAAAAACAGTCACCACAGGACGTTGTGAAAGGACTAAGCACTTTTGATCCTGTATAAAATTTCTTTACAGCGTTCCCTGTTTCTACAACTGTTCCTACAAACTCATGTCCCATAACAGTTCCTTCATCAATTCCTGATTCTCTTCCATGATAAACATGAAGATCAGAACCGCAAATCCCTGACAAGCTGATTTTCACAATAGCATCACCAGGCTGTAATATTTTAGGTTCCGGCACCAATTGATGAATAATAGATTCTACTCCGCCAAATGTGAGTGCTTGCATACTGTGAAAATAAGAAAGTGAAAAATTGATTTGGTGAATTTTTATAAAGTTTCCTACCTTAATGCTCCTTTTTGAATCTATCCGTCAACTTTTTGAATTCATCGATTTAGACTGAATATCCATACCTGAAGGATGTTTTCTTTTACCTAAAAATAAACCAACATGAAAAAATTATTTTTTTTTCTTTCTGTTGCCGCCAGTTGTTTTTTGTCTGCTTGTAATGACAAGGATGCGAATGCAGGGGGAATGAGTGATGCCGCCAGGAAAAACCTGGATGCCTTTCACGCAGTAAGTGACGCTTTTATGAGCGGCGATATTAGCAAGATCGACAGTGTAGTTGCCAGCGATTTCGTAGACCATACTGAGACTGGCGATAAAAACAGGGATAGCCTGAAAGCGATGATCACCATGATGCATAAATCCGATAAGGATGGAAAAACAGAAACAAAAAAAGAGTTTGCTGATGATGAATACGTGATGGGCTGGATGCATTGGACAGGTACTTCGGATGGTTCAATGCCGGGAATGCCTGCAGGGCCATATGATATGACAGCTATTGAAGTAGTTCGTTTTAAGGACGGCAAGGCGGTAGAACATTGGGCATTTATGGAGCCAAGGGAAATGATGAAGATGATGGGTGGCGGACAACAAATGCCTGCTACTTCACCTACATCTACTGATAAGGCTAAATAATAAACTAAAATGATTTTATTTAACCGGGCTTAGTGCCCGGTTTTTTTATTGATATAATTTAAATAGCAGCTATCACCTTCCCCGTTCATATAAAAAATAAGCTACTCATCAATATTTTTTTTCGTTCAACGAAAAACATCGTAGATTACTATTACAAAACCTAACGATTATGAAAAAAACTCTACTGCTGCTTGTAATGATCTCTTTCATTACCGGGGCATTTGCACAAAAAAGAAAAAAGACAGAGCAGCCATTAACAGGTTATGCGATCACTGCGGTTGAAAAAGGTGGCAGAAGCTGGAAGGAAGTTCGCCTTGTAAATATTACTACCGGGGAAGAAATAAAAACGATTTATCAAAGCAAACAGGAAACGGAAGCATTGAATGCAAGAACAGGTAATCCGGTTGTAAAGAAAGATATAAGTGTTGCGAAAGCACCTGTTAAAAAAGTTGTGAATCTTGACCAGGAACTCGCAGTTGCAAATGGAAGCAATGTAAGAGTGAAAACCGTTGTAGTAAATGGATCGGGAAATCAATACGACAAACCTTTTGCTACAAATTCTGCGGCGATGGCTTATGATAAAAAGCATGAAAGGCTTTATTATACACCAATGGGTATTAACCAGCTTCGTTATATTGATCTGAAGTCAAATAAAATTTATTATTTCGAAAATGAATCATTTGGTACTGTATCAGGACCTGGCGATGGGGCTAACCAAATATGCCGCATGGTAATAGCCTCGGATGGCAATGGGTACGCCTTAACGAATGATGGCAATCACCTGATTCGTTTTACAACTGGTAAAGATCCTGTTATTACTGATCTTGGCGCTTTGTCAGACGATGCAAGCAATGCAAATTTTTCTGTTCACAGCCGCAAAGGTTATGGTGGTGATATGATCGCTGATGCTTCAGGAAATTTATACCTGCTAATGGCTAACCGCAATGTTTTTAAAATAATAATTGATAGTAAAGTTGCCATTTACCAGGGAACTATCAAAGGATTGCCTGACGGCTTCACAACAAATGGTGCTATGGTGGAAGAAGGAAGCAAGGTAATTGTAGCTAGTTCAGAATCTGCAATTGGTTATTATAGATTCGATCTCACAACTATGCAATCAGAAAAGGTTTCTACGCCTGAATCAGTTTATAATGCATCTGATCTTGCAAATGAAAGATTGGCTTTTGCAAAAAAGAAAAAGGACAAGAAAAATGCAGAAGAGCCAAAACAACCGGCAACAGAAGAGGTAACAAAGAAATCACCTTTACAGAATGCAATTGCAAACAATGGCATTTCAATTTATCCAAATCCTGTAACAAATGGTTTTGTAAAAGTTTCATTTGCTGATCAGCCTGCTGGCAAATACAGTGTAGAGTTGATAGATATTACGGGGAAGCTCATCCAGTCAAAAGAAATTAATATCAATAGCAGCATGCATATTGAAGAAGTAAGAATACCAAGATCAGTGAGTGGAGGAAGTTATTTGTTAAAAATAACTGGTATAAACAATAATGTTTCGGTTACAAATAAATTAGTTGTTCAATAAAGTTTTGTCTGTTTTGAAACCGTCTCGCCTAAGTCGGGACGGTTTTTTTATTTTACCACTACTTGTCCGTTTGGAAAACTTATTGTTACCTGCTTTGTGATCACTTGTTCTCCATTTACCGGCGGAATTGTAATCTCTGCAGATATTGTCGCATGAAAAAGAATATGCCCCAGCTCTTTCATTTTCTCATCAGCCTCATTGAATTTATTTTCTGCCTCTTTAAAATATTCCTCATTGACCTCTATTTCTTTGAAGGCATTATAAATTTTGTTTGCTTCTTCTAATGAAAAATTTTTTGTCTCACCACCGGAACTTACAAGCAACTTATTATATTCTTTTTCAGCATCCGTCTTTTTCCTATGATAATAATTAGACTTTCGCTGTTGCTCAATATAATCCTGGATAATTTTTTCTATTTCTAAACTTGAATTAGTAATCATAATCTCCTCATTTATTATAAAACGATTTCAGAATTAATTTAGTGCTGGTAAGAACACGAAGAATAAATAGCTGGAGTTATACGTCTTTACTCATATAAATAAAAAAGCAGCGAGTAAAATAAATAATCGCTGCTTTAAATAAACCACCATTAATTATATTACTGTTTCAATAGTTTAATTTGCCTTGTTGAAGCACCTTGTCTTATTTCTGCAAAATAAAGCCCGGCTTTCAGGTTGTTCCCTATCCGGAGTGTTTGACTACCTGAAATATTATTTCTTACTTCTACTACCCTTCCTGCAATATCAATAAGTCTCACAGAAATTTTATCCTTGTCATTAAATGTTACAATATTTAAAGTGAAATAATTTGCACTTGGATTGGGATAGACACGAACCAATGTGACCATCTCGGGAACTTCTTCATTCATTACAATTACATTTTTATCTGATGCTGCTTCTCCTTCGATTTTATGCCCATGTCCATGAACCGAATATTGGAATACAAGATCCCTGATATCCTTTGCTTTCATACTTTTTGGCACGAATACCGTTTTAGTTCCGCTTCCTGTATTTCCGTGTTGATCGGTACATGAAACTGTGACCGTATAAACTCTCCCATCGCCATTACCGGCCCTTTCTGCACGAAGTTTTATATGATGATCATCTGTTATTTCCCAGTCTGGAGCCGTGTCACCATCACCCGTTCCATTTTCCGGTTCATCACTTATTGCTGTTATTTTACAAGTGATCGGTCCGGGGCAATTATCCGTGCTTGTATAATTTACATTCACGTTCTTCATTTGATGATTGGGCGGCCAAAGCACAGGAGGAGTAGCAGCAAGATCATGAATAACCGGCGGCTCTACGTCATTTACAGTTACAGTAAATGAACAAGTGGCTGAATTATTCGAACCGTCAGTTGCAGTTACACGAACAGTAGTAGTACCGACATCAAAAAAGCTACCAGATGCTTTTGAATAGGTGACTGTGGTCCCCGAACAATTATCTGTTGCCGTAGCTGCCGGATAAGTAACAATAGCGCCACACAAGCCAGGATCATTTGGCTTAGTAATATTGGCTGGGCAAGTAACTACTGGCGGTTGTACATCTTTAACAATAACATGAAATGAACAAGTATCATAACCTGCAGCATTTAATGCAGTGGCTATAACTGTAGTTGTGCCTACGGGGAAAACAAAAGGCGAGGTAATTGCTGTATTACCAATTCTATAATACAATACAGCCGTCGGTACAGCGGTATTGGTATCTGCTCCAAATGCAACAGAAGCTGAACATGCGCCAGGAGTATTATTTACTGTTGTATCCTTAGGGCAAATTATATCAGGGAGAACAAAAGTTGCATTCTGTAAAAAAATTTGAGCCCTGATTTCACCAGCTGGAAAAGCACTAGTATGAATATTAAAATATATAAGGCCCATTTTTAAACTATCTTCTTGTCCTTGTGTTAATACTAATGTGTCCTTAAAGCTTCCACTCATTACTCCTGTTGGAAAACCACCTCGCCCAATGAGTACCGGTGCCAAAATACCAGGAGGAACATAACCATGAAAATGAGCGGCAGTTGTGTTTGCCGATAATCCGCTGAAAGTAATTGTATAGATTAAACTATCAGTGGCATCGTTGTAAGTTCCTACAAATGTCCCTGTACCAGATGAATTATTAGCTGGTGTTTCTTGCAAACCACTAAAGGTTACATTGATAGGAAAAACAGTAGCATTTGTTGAGAATTGAATGAAGGTGAAGAATAAAATGGAGGCAAGCTTTGCTGTTAGGAAAGATCTTTTCATACCGTAAATTTTAAAGTTTAGGATTCACGGCTTTTCATGAAGGATATAAAGAAGGATAAGGTCTAATCGTGGGTGCGGATCATCGCTACTATTCAGAGGTACAATTCTCTTTTTACGTGCCTTAAATGCTTGACTAACTGGATAAAACAATAAGAATCAGCTTTTCTAAAAAAGAAAACCTCCTATTATGCAAACGCAATTTTTACTCTTTAAAAACGTTAATTTGTTGTTACAACAATTTGTAAGCCAAAATCCAATTCTCATGAAAAAACTTATACTTGTCTTTTGTATTTCACTTCTCATTACTTCACTTTTTGGTCAGCGAGTCGATCTTGACCGTTTCAACTTTACAGCATCATATCGCGACTTTCCGGATGAACCATTACCAATGGAATATAAAACATATAATGTTCGCATTGAAGCTGCACCATCATTAGGTTTGGGATATTCAGCATCCAATCTTGAGAACCTGATCAACATCGAAGGATTAAAAAAAGTAACCGGTACAGGACATATCACCATCATTGCAATGCTGGATGATATTGTAATTGAAAAAACGGAGACCAAAGAAAGAGTGCAGGTAACCAAAGACAAAAATAACGTTGAGATAAGTAAATCATTCTTTTCAACCGAAATGACTTATTCATTCAGCGCAAGAGCTACGGTTTATGATTACAAAGGAAATACTGTGATCAGCAATTATATTTTATTTGAAAGAGAGAATAAAAGAACCTACAAAACACCTGAGTTTTCAAACCCTGTTGATGCTGCCAATAATTTCAACAATAAAGCACTGGAGACAAAAGCAAACCTGGCCAAACAATTAGTAAGTGGCGCTGTAAGTAATCTGAATAGTTATTTAAATACAAACTATGGTTATGCCATTCAAAAAGTAAATGATATTTTCTGGGTATTGAATAATAAAAAGCATCCTGAATACGGCGAACAACAAAAGGCCTGGAATAACTTTAAAAATGCTATTGTATTAATGAATCCAGATGAGCCGCTTGATAAAGTGAAAGAAAAATTGAAACCAGTTATCGCTTATTACGATAAAGTAAAAACTATTTATACGGGTACAGATAAGGAAGCAAGAAAGCTTCGCTATGCCAGCTATTATAATCTTGCCAAAATATATTTGTACCTCGATGATCCTGCAGCAGCAATGCGTGAAGCAGATGCTCTTGCTATGAATGATTTTGATGAAAGCGATGGAAGAAATTTAAGAGCTGTTGCTGAAAACCTTGATGAACAATTAAAAAAGAATAACGCATCAACAAGACATTTCCCGGTAGTAATTTCCAGTTTTCAACCACCGGTGAAATAGATACCACTAACTTTTCTATATATAAAAATCCGTCAGCTTTGACGGATTTTTTTGTTTTATAAGTCATGACTCAAAAATAATCTTATATCTTAAGTCAGAGTTATTGTTCACTAAATTGTGAGGTACAAGAGTGTTGACGCAGCGAAAAAATAAAGTCTTCCTCCTGGCAGACTGCCACTAATCGGAAATGAGTTACCTCCACTTCAGCCGTTTAACCTTGTTGATATATTTACGGCTAAACTTCTTTGCGTATAAATGAGATGAGTTATCATGGATCGTATTCATTAATTCAATAGCCTGGTCATAATCATTGTTCTTTAAATAAGCCAGCGCCAGGTAATATTCAGCCACATCTTTTAGCTCGGGCCTTTTATCATCTTTCACATCAGCGATGACCACCTGGAAAGAACTGATCGCTTTTGAAAGATCATTTGTTTCTAAATAAGACATGCCGGTAAGAAACACATCTTTTATCGATAACACTGAATTTCGATTAAGGTTTATTACATCGGTATATTTTTCTTCTTTATAGGCCCGTTCAATCGCCGATTCAGCAGTATCCTGGCTGGTTATTAAATGGTAAGCTGTATATTTTTCTGCAAAAAGTTTTCCGGGGGAAAGGTTATAAAAATTATATCCTTCAATACAAACGAAGATGAGTAATAAACCAGCAGCTATTGCCACGCTATAGCGAACGATGCGTCGTGCTTTATTTATCTTTTTAAAACTTATTTCGCTGCCATTATCCATTCTTTATTCTTTTATTATACCCGAAGAAACTAAATTTGTAACATAGGTCTTTACTTTTTATTTAACCAGCCACGAATTTAATTATTATTGCACCAGCGACAGCGCCTTGGTTGAGCTTTCGTTGCGACGCTCCATTCAGGTTTCTGTAATTCTATTAAACAATTTATGAACTACTTTGAAATATTTGGTCTTCCCGTTCAGTTGAAAGTTGATAAAACAGAATTGCCAAAAAGGTTTTTTGAACTCAGCAGAAAATTTCATCCAGATTTTTATGTAAACACAACGCCATCGGAACAACACCGGGCTTTGGAAATAACAGCCAATCTCAACAAAGCATTTAAAACTTTTCAGAACCCGGATGAAACAATAAAATATGTATTGCAACTAAAAGGATTGTTGGAGGAAGAGGAAAAATATCAATTACCCCCCGATTTTTTAATGGAAGTGTTAGAAATAAACGAAAAATTAATGGATGCTGAAGATGATCCTGAATTAAAACTAAGTTTGCAATCTGCAATCAACAATTTGCAATCTGAAATTTATGAGCCTGTTAAAGAAACTGTGGAGCATTATCAGGACGGTGTTACTACCGAAGAAGAACTGCTGCAAGTAAAAGAATATTATTACAAGAAAAAATATCTCCATCGCATTCAACAGCAATTAAACGGGATGTCGTAATATTGCAGCCCCAAAGCTGTTTGAGGTTTGGGGTTCGAAGTTTGAGATCAAAAAACTTAAACATCAAATTTCAAACTTGTAATTATCAGGCCCGGGTGGCGGAATTGGTAGACGCAGCAGACTCAAAATCTGCCGTTCGCAAGAATGTGCTGGTTCGATTCCAGTCTCGGGCACTAATTCAAATTCAGGCAATCTTTTTTAAGATTGCCTTTTTTGTTTCAGTTGAAAAAAAATATACTATCAAATAAGGGGTACTGCTGCTCCTTTCTCTTCATTGTGTCGTTTAATTCTTCAAGTCCACAGATCATTTGATCGTATTGCCCTTTTCTGCAACAAATATGTTTTTTTCGATCTTACCCGAACCAGTAAGAGTGTTTCTTTCAAAATTATGCCTGGCTCTTACGATGTCTGTGTAAGAAATAAGTGTTGAAGATGGGTTGCAGTTATAAAAATTATTTGAGAAGATATTTGTTATTTGTACACCGGTCAATTTTATTAATGGACCCATGCCGCTGCAATTATCCAGTTTGTTATGACTAAAAGTTAGATCAGGCCCCAGCGTACTTTCATCGCTTCCGCCACGATAAATATTTATTAGCATTCCGTTTTGTGAGTTAAAATTATTGTGCCTGATAACTATCTTTTCAGCATTATAATAGCCTTTGTCATCTTCTTCATCTTTCATGGAAAAGAAATTACAGCCATTATTGATAAATGAATTGTTATTTATGATAATGCTGTCGGCCATCATGGATCTGAATGCATAAAAAATAGTTTGACATCCATTATTGCTGTTAAAGTTTTGGAACGAGCAGTTGATAATTGAAAGATTATAATGATCACTGTATCCATTGCTATCGCTGGAAATAAAATGAGTTGCTTTAACATTCTTTCCGTCAATATTGATGCCGTTTAAAGTGAGGTCTCCGTTACCTGAAAGAATAAAAAGACTTAAGACGTTTTCCGTTTCAAATTTTATTGAATTTTTCTTATCGCTTTTAAATTGTACAGGTTTAGAAATAACGAAAGACTTGTTGAGTTTATACTCTTTGCCGGTGAGTTGTATTGTTACTGCTTCATTTTTTTCTAATTGCTGATAAACTTCATCGGCTGTCAAACAATTAATAAATATTGTTTTCTTGTTATCAGGAGTAAAATATTTTTTAAACCAGTTTGCCCCACTGCTTGTATAAACTTGTTTTTCAGCAATAGGTATATTATTGACTGATGATTCAATCTTTCTTATAGTAACTGTTTTTGGAAAGTTATCTTGCTTTGGCAAAATTGCTTTCGTGAACCCATCGGGGAGGATTTGACTTATTTTATCACTCACCTTATTGCTTGCGAAATGAATTCCTTTAAGATCGTCATATACATTACAAATGATACTATCACGGGTGTTATAAAAAACATTATTCAAAAAATTTACTTTATCCGGAGGCAAACTCCTTTCAGCATCACTTCCTTCGCAAAGGCTGATCGGGGAACATTCATAAAAAGTATTATTTACGATCTCGGCATTGATCACCTGCACATACCGGGTTGGCGGTGAATTAGGAACACCATTCATTATAGCTAATGGAGAGCGGAAGTCAACTCCACGGCATTTGTAAAAAATATTATTTGCCACACGTTGTCCCTTATTAATAACACGAATGCCGCCGCTACCCGCTTTATCATTGCCAAGAAAATAATTATTCATAACAACATTGTTATCGCCGTGACGAAGAACAACCGAGCCCTGGCATTCTTTAAAAACATTTTGCTCTATCTTATTCGCACAAGATTTTATTGAAATGATCTCCGTTTCGCCATCGCACTGTTCAAAGAAATTATTCCTGATCTGGGTGTTTGAATTGAACTGGCAATGTTGTGCCAGGCCAACACGGATGATCTCTCCTCCATTTGATGCAAGTGGTGGTCTTCTGCCAAAATAATTGTGATCGATCAAATGAAAATTTTCCCGACTTCTTTCATCATCTAGTATTACAGCAAGCAAGACCCCCATGTTCTTTTTGTCAATAAAGCTGCAATGGTCAAGTTTATTCTTCTTTCCATAGAACAAGACCCAGTTATTTTCATCCATTCGTTTTGGGTT
>Ga0105249_10003092_pt1 | contig 14364 bp, 8 predicted proteins | sample KBSS44metaG_FD_81522 | JGI IMG/M metagenome (GOLD analysis project Ga0105249, IMG submission 81522) | Switchgrass rhizosphere microbial communities from Kellogg Biological Station, Michigan, USA - KBS S4-4 metaG | ecosystem: Host-associated > Plants > Roots > Rhizosphere > Soil | place... | reverse complement strand
TGCGACTGGATAATCATCCTGATTTTGCTTGAGTTGAAGTAGTTTTACTCCCTTCTGAAAAAAAGTATCTTTTTTAGTTGGATTTCTTGCTGACATGGCTTGTTGAAAAAGAAAGGGGATGGAATCAAGTTCAAATTTAAATTTTTTAATTTTTGCTAATTTCCATTCATTGGTGATATCAGGTGAATTTAGGAAAATGGAAAACATTTTTTTGAACTGGTAAGCAGTATGAAAAGGGCGGTAGTAAAGGACTGGAGAAAGGAGCCTAGCAGTATCATTTTTTGACTCTTCAAAGCTCAATAGTTCAATGATTTTTGGTCCTATTCCAAAGCATTGATAAGAGAGAATATAAAATTTTTTACAAACATATCTGAGATTTTCAATATTTCCTATTGAAGAATGATCAATAATTTTTTCTAAAATTTCATGAGGCAAATCTTCTATTGAAGCACTTTTAACTTCCTTTTCTTTCATTACATTTAAAAAAAGGGTAATGATTATAAAAAAAATTCTTCCGTAAATCAATTTTGCCTCCGTGCAGTTTGATTTATTTGAATAATAATTTAATTATTAAATATCAATAATTAAATTATTTTTTATATTTATTTTAGAAATAATAATTATAGATAATAAAAGTTTGGTTTTTTTAAATTGATGCAGAAGCATTAAAAAATGAAATATTGATTTTTGAAAGATGAAAAATAGTGTCATTTTTTATTTTTTCATGGATATAGATTATGTAGAATAACCTGCTTTATGCCAAGCTTAAGCTCTGTTAAAAGTTAAGATAAAGTTTATAAAGCTGAAGTTTATCAAAAATATGATGACTATTATCTTTCAGAAAAGAAGATATTTATTCTGATTGGATCCAATCTTTTAAGAAATCCACGCGGGCATATGATCTCCAATGGTGACCTTTTTTTAAAGATAGAGTATTTGAAAAATTGCTCAATTTTTTCACTTATAGGAGGAAAAAGAACTTCATTCTTCAAACCATTGGGTAAATATAAGCTTAATCCAGAGTCGTATAATCCGAGGAAACCAGGGATAATGGAGCCGAGTCAGTAAATCAAAACTGACCTTGTTTTTTAATATTTCAGCTTTGTACCTAGATCATATCGATAACAAATGGCTAAGAAGTCCTTTTCGACTGGATAGTGAACCTGCTCTCAAGTAATTTCACTCCCTTATCAAATAGAAGTGTTCTCTTCAGCTGGATGTCTTGCTAGCATGGCTTTTTGAAAAAGAAAAGGGATAGAACCAGACTTAAATTTTTTGATCTTCGTTATTTTTATCTCTTCTTTTGGATCTTGTGAATGCAGGAAGATTGAAAACATTTTTTTGAGCTGAAAAACAGTATGGAAAGGGCGATAATGTAAAGATACAAAGATCTATTTTGAAAAATCAGGAAAGAATTCATCAAGGCTGAATAAAATAATTGTGTTTGGTCCTATACTAAATTATTGATAAGAAAAGATATAGAATTTTGATAAACAGATTTGAGATTTTCAATAGAAAATAATGAAAAATAGGGTATTTATTTTTTGAAAAATCACAATTTTTGTAAGACAGATAGTTTTTTTCTGACTGAGAATTCACCTCTTATTTTTTCATGAATCGATACTTTATCTTATAATTTTTGTTCTAAATGAGCAAATAGGAACTCGAATAGCTTTGATTGATGGGTTAAAAAGTCTGTGATGAATCGTGGTGATGCAAATTTAATGTTTTATATTCTTTTTTAAATCAGGAATGAAACTTTTTACATCGATTTTATTTCATTTTTATGGACTATTAAAATAAATGATTCCCATATCACTACTACTAAAGCTAAGAGACCGATCTTTAAGAAGATAATCTTGAAAATCTTTGGGAAAATTAACTTTCTGAATTTGGATTTTTTTTAAAGCCAATCGAATTTTTTTTACATCAGTCCATTGTGGATGAATCATCACACGAAGATTACAGTCTTTTGAAAGGGCACATAAACCAGCTAACTGCCATTGATGACATAATTCCCGCTGGCTCATATTTTCTAAATTTTTATGAAGAACATTGTAAATTTCTTTTTTAACCAATTGATAACATCCTATTTTGAAACAATATTTTAAAATAGAAAATTCTTGATCACATGGTAGGTGATTAATAATTTTGTACTTTAAATTATTTTTGATACTTTCTAGATGAGAAATTGAAAATTTTCCTAACTGATTTAAATATTGAGCTAATTGAACTTGGTGATGGATATCTTTTGAATATTCAAAAACATTTTCAAGTGCTTTTTCAGCAATTTCTTGATTTTTTTTGATAAAGTACATTACTATATAATCATAATCTAGCCATTCTTTTTGAAAAAAACTTTCGTCTAGCATTTTATTCTGAATGTGAGCTTGTAACTTTTCTGATTTTAGCCAGTTTTGAACGCTATGCTGAATTGAATGATCGTCCCAATTTGGATACGGAAAAATTTCTAAAAATTCAATAAAACTAAATTTTTGTAATAATATTTCATCTTGATCATCTTTTTTTTCATCATTGAATGACTCTAAGAAATTGGGTATTATCTTTTCTTTAAATATATTTAATTCATCTAGATTTTCAAAAATTGAAGAGAGAATATGGATATATCCTAATAAAATTTGAGCTACTAAAAAAGATGCGACTTCTTGGTCTTCATAAGCTTCATAGATTTCATTGACTTCTTTTTTAAACGTTTTAAATGTTAACCATTCTAGAACAGGCTGAAGGACCTTGCCTACTTTTGTAGAATCATTAATTTCAGTCCAAGTTGATTGCCAAGGACCTTTTAATATTCATAACTCTGTTAAAATGCTGAGATAAATTGTGCAAAGCTGAAATTTGTCAATAATATGATGATCATGATCTTGAAGAAAGGAATGTATTCCTTCTTGAGTAGAATTTGATTTTAACCAATCTTTCAAAAATTCCACACAGGCATACGATCTCAAGTGCTCACCTTGATTTAAAAATGAGGCATTTAAAAAATCTTTTACTTTTTTAGCTTGATGAAGAAACCAAGCACTTCCTTCTTCAAGCCATCTGATAAAAACAGGTTCAATCCAAAGCTGGAAACTCCAAGGAAACCTTGGGCGATGGAAGTGAGTGTGTAAATGCAAACTGACCTCATCTTCTAATATTTCAGCCTGCTGCTCATTTTGATCCACGCCAAGGCCATGACGATAGCAAATGGCTAAAAAATCCTTTGCGACTGGATAATCATCCTGATTTTGCTTGAGTTGAAGTAGTTTTACTCCCTTCTGAAAAAAAGTATCTTTTTTAGTTGGATGTCTTGCCAGCATGGCTTGTTGAAAAAGAAAGGGGATAGAATCAGGCTCAAATTGAAAACTTTCAATTTGAGCTAATTTTACATGGTCTTTTATATTGGGTGATGAGTTGAGGAAAATAGAAAACATTTTTTTAAGCTGATAAGAAGTGTGAAAAGAATGGTAGCAAAGCACTAAAGTATTGTTTTTGGGTTTTTCGAGACTGAATAAATCAACAATTTTCAGTCCTATTCCAAAATATTCATAAGTGAGGAGATAGAGTCTTCGACAAACATATCTGAGGCTTTCAATACTACTGATTGAAGAATGATTAAGAATTTCTTCTAGAATTTCATGAGGCAAGTCTTCTATAGAAGCACTTTGAACTTTTTTTTCTCTTATTCCATTAAGAAAAAAGATGAAAATTATGAAAAAGATTCTTCCGTAAATCATTTTTTCCCTTGATAATTAATTTTGTCAAAAAATAAGAAATGGGTTATTAAAAATAAAATTATATTTCATTAAAATAGATTTTCAAATAATTAAATAATAAAAATTTAATTATTTGATTGAACTTATAGAATTAGTAAAAAATAGCAGGAAAGAAAATATTTGTTTTTGAAAAATCATTACCATTGTTAAAAAAGAGAGCATTTTTACTTTTTTATCAGTCTCTAATTTGTCAAAAAATGACTTTAAATAGGTTCAGTAAATTTTAGCTTTATAGATAAAAGGTAATTTTTTGTTGAAGTTTCTGATGATCAATCTTTTGTTTAAGCACTGTATTTTTGTATTGTATTATTTTTTTTGATTTAAAAAATAACCTTTACTTGTATTTTTTTCATTTTTATAAGCAGGTCCATATTTCATTGCTTGCCTGTGGGTGTTGATAAAAATAATTTTTGTATTTTTTTGGAAAATTGACCTTCCACATTTGGATTTTTTTTAAAAAAAGTCGAATTTTTTTTAAATTCATCCATTGCCGATCAATCAAAGCATGGAGTTTTCGATCTCCTGAATTGGCACATAAGCTAACGATTCTCAATTGACGGAGTGCTTCCACCAGTGTCAGATCTTCTAAGTTTTCACTAAGAAAATGGTTGATCTCTTTTTCAAAGAGTTGAAGTTGATAGCATTCTATTTGTAAGCAGCGCTCTAACATATAAAATTCTTGATGAGACTGAGACTGTTTTTTAATAAGAAGGATTTTTTTTAAATGATTTTTTATAATTTCTAAATGCGAAATGGAAAATTTTCCTAACTGATTTAAATATTGACCTAATCGAATTTGATCAAAAGCATTGTCAGTATTTTTAAAAGCATTATCCAGCACTTTTTCAAAAATTTCCCGATTTTTTTTGATAGAATGCATGACTATATGATGATAATCCAGCCATTCTACTTTCTTAAAAAAATTTTCCTCAAGCATTTTGTTCTGAATCTGAGTATGTGTTTTTTCTGACTTTAGCCAATTTTGAATGCTACTTTTGATAAATTTCCAATTTTGATCTGAAAAAATTTCGAAAATTTCAGCAATTTTTAATTTTTGTAATAAGGGAATATCTTCATCATTTTCTTCTTGATTATTGAATAACATTGAAAGATTTGTTTCCAGATTTTTTTTGTAAGTATTACATGCTTTCCATGAAGTAAGTGCAGCCTTGCCTTTGAAATGATGCGGATTTTCAAATATTTCTAATGAAATAGAATCTACTCCTTCAAAAAAATAAATTACAGTGTCTAAATATTCTACTGTAGTTTGAAGCTGAAAAAGAGTCGTAGTTGTACTATACTGATAAGGTAATTTTTCATCCATCAATTTTGAATCTAACCACGTTAAAATAGGTAGAATAGCCTTGCATTTTTTTTTAGAATAATCATTTTCAATCCAAATCGAAGGCCATGGCTTTTCAATGAGCCCACACTCTATTAAAAGGCTGAGATAAAGTTTACAGAGTTCAAATCTGCTCGGAAGTGAATTTTTATTATTTTCAAGAAAAGAAGAAATAGCTTTTAAAGTGGAGTCTGATTTGAGAAAATTTTTCACAAAATCCACCCAGGTATGTGATCTGAAGTACGGACCTCGATATAAAAATTTAGAGTCCAAAAGCTTTTTTGCCTTTTCAATGGGAAGGGGAAGAGCAGTATTCCCGCTTTCAAACCACTGGGTAGAAATAGGTTCCATCCAAAGCTGGAAACTCCAAGGAAACCAGGGCTGATGGAGCTGAGTGTGTAAATACGAACTGACCTCATCTTCTAATGTTTCAGCCTGCTTCTCGTTTTGATCCACGCCAAGGCCATGACGATAGCAAATGGTTAAAAAATCCTTTGCAACTGGATAATCATCCTGATTCTGCTTGAGCTCAAGTAATTTTACTCCCTTCTGAAATAAAGTATCTTTTTTAGCAGGATATCTTTCAAGCATGGCTTGTTGAAAAAGAGAAGGGATAGAGTCAGGCTCGAATTGAAAATTTTCAATTTGAGCTAATTTTACATGGTTCTCTATATTTGGTGGTGAGTTGAGAAAAATGGAAAACATTTTTTTAAGCTGATAAGAAGTATGAAAAGGACGATAGCGGAGAATTGGAGAATCATTTTTTGGTTTTTCAAAGCTAAATAAATCAATGACTTTTGGTCCTATCCCAAAGTATTGGTAGGATAAGACGTAAAATCTTCGACACACATACCTTAAATTTTCAATGCTTATTATTGAAGAATGATCAAAAATATTTTCTAAAATTTCATTGGGTAATTTTTCTATCACAGCACTTTGAACTTTTTTCTCTTTTATTTCATTCAGAAAAAAGGTAAAGATTATAAAAAAAATTCTTCTGTAAATCATTTTTTCTCTCCTTCTCTTAAGCTTGTCAGAAAATAATACTAATTTTAAATAAAAATGATTAAAAATATATTTTATGATAAATAAATTTCAAAAGATTAAAGAATTAAAAAAATGAATAAAAATAATGAAATACTGATAATTATTGAAAAATAATGATTAATTAAAATAGTGCTTTTTTTACCGGGTGGAAATTCATTTTTTCATAAATCTCTAATTTATCAAAAAAATATTTATTATTTTTAACTTTAAATGAGCTGATCGAATGGCATCATTAAATAATGCTAGCTTTGTAAAAAAATACAATGATGGATTGAAATACCTCTCATTCATCTTTTTTTTAGACTCAATTTTTCTCGATGGTTTTTTTGAGTGAGGACTATACATTTTCCTTTCATTCTTTTTTTATAAGCAATTAAAATAAACCAACGCTATTTCACTAATGCTGAATTGTTCGGTGTAATGTGTTTTGTAATAATTGATATGTCTTATTTTATTTTCTTTAAAAGCCAATTGAATTTTTTTTAGATCAAGCCATTTTTGATGAATCATGGCACGAAGTTGAGAGTCTCCTGAATCAACACATTGAGCAGCTAAACGCAACTGACAATCTGCTTCATTAGGAGTCAGATTTTTTGAATTTTTATTCAGAAAGTGTTTGATTTCTTCTGTAACAAGGTGATGGCATTCAATGTAAAAACAACGTTTTAACTTATAAAATTCTCCATGAATTTGATTAGGAAGTATGAAATCTTTTTCTAGGTGAGAAACGGAAAATTTTCCTAATCGATTTAAATATTGAGCGAATTGAATTTGATTAAATTGACAAAAATTAAAAGTATTTTTTGAAAATTCAAAAGCAATTTCTAACGTTTTTTCAGCTAGTTTTTGATTCTCTGTGATAAAATACATAGCTACATGATGATAAGTTAGCCATTTATATTGAAAAAAACTTCCATCCAACATTTTGTTCTGAATCTGAGTATGTGTTTTTTCTGACTTTAGCCAATTTTGAATGCTACTCCTAGTTGAATCACTTTCCCAATTTCGAATTGGAAGAATTTCAAAAAAATTAGCAATTTTAAATTTTTGTAATAAGATAGCATTTTGTTCATCTTCTTGTTCTTCATTGAAGAATTTTGAAAGGAATATTTCTAGAGATTTTATGGTTTCTAATAGAGAACGACTGTCAGGATGCTCAGAAATGGGATACTCGATTTTAAAAAAATGAAATGAGAAATCTAAGTATTCTACCAGCATTTGGATTATTTCAAAAGGAGAAATCCTTTCAGACTTGAAAAATTTTTTGATTTCTTCATCGAGTGCTTTGGCTAACCATCTGATGATAGGCTCAATCAACTTTTCTTTTTTTTTAGAAAAATCACTTTGATCTCTCTCCCGCTGCAGATCTGGCACTTCAAATAACCCAAACTCTGTTAAAAGACTGAGATAAAAATTACAGCATTGAAATTTGTCAGAAAGTTGATAATGTTTACCTTGAAGAAAAAGATTCATGCCTTCTAAAGTAGAGTCTGACTTTACCCAATCTCTCAAAAAAACTAAGCAAGCATATGACCTTAAGTGCTGACCTCGCGCTAAAGATGAGGGCTTCAAAAAATAGATCACTTTTTCAAGTCGATTTTGTGCTTCTTGAAATGGAATATAATGAAAAGCTCTCTCTTTTTCAAATCTATATGTAAAAATAGGTTCAATCCAAAGTTGAAAACTCCAAGGAAACCAGGGCTGATGGAGCTGAGTGCGTAAGTGCGAACTGACTTCATCTTCTAAGATTTCAGCCTGTTGCTCGTTTTGATCTACGCCAAGACCATGTCGATAACAAGTGGCTAAGAAATCCTTTGCGACTGGATAATGATCCTGCTTTTGCTCAAGTAAATGCACTCCCTTCTGAAATAAAGTATCCTTTTCAGTGGGATGTCTTGCCAGCATGGCTTGTTGAAAACAAGCAGGAATAGAATCAGGCTCAAATTGAAAACTTTCAATTTGGGCTAATTTTAAATGATTTTTTATGTTTGGTGATGGGTTGAGGAAAATGGATAACATTTTTTTAAGCTGATAAGCAGTATGGAAAGGGCGATAACGGAGAACTGGAGAATCATTTTTTGGTTTTTCAAAGCTAAATAAATCAATCACCTCTGGTCCTATCCCAAAGCATTGGTAGGATAAGACGTAAAGTTTTCGACACACGTATCTTAAATTTTCAATGCTTCCTATTGAAGAATGATCAAAAATTTCTTCTAGAATTTCATGAGGCAAGTCTCCTATGGAAGCGCTTTGAGCTTTCTTTTCTTTTAATTCATTGAAAAAGAAAGAAAAGATAATTAAAAAGATTCGTCCGTAAATCATTTTTTTCATCAGTGATTAGCATTATCAAAGGATAATATGATTATTCAATAAAAATAATTAAAAAATTAAATTCTAATGAAAGATATTTTTAGTTCTTACATAATTTAACTAAAAAACTAACCTTTTAATTAAATTGATATAATTAATTAATTAATACAATAAATAGAGAAATAATTTTTGGTTGAACATTTATTTTTAAGAGATGATGAGCCGGTGAAATAATGTTTTTTTGAATCAGGAGCTTATTTTTATTGGTTAATTTGAAATAAGTATTAGATATTTTTTTATCTTTTTTAGAGCTTGGCGACGTATTTATTATAAAAATCTATCAAAAATATTTAAAATTTAGTAATTATCACTGGTGAGAGTGTTTGATTTTTAGGTTAAAAAATGGATTAAAATTCTTTACTTTATCAATTGAATGGTGGGGTGAGATAAAAGTTCAAGCTGTTTTTAAAAATTTTTGTTAATTTTCTTTGATTGAATATTTTATGGCTCTTTTTAAACAAGCTGCCATACTATCGGGTTTAAATTTTTTTAAAAGAAGTATGTTATGTTTAATGATAAACTGCTTTTTTAGAGGGTACACCTTTTTTCACATTGAAAATAAAAAATTGGTTCTTGTGAATTGAATTTGTGATAAAAATAGGGAGATTGTTTTGGATTGATTTCTGAATGTTGGATAAAGACGTGGGTAAAGTATTTATTTTAAGTAAGAAATGATTCAGTTGAATGAAAACACCAAAGAGGGATGGATAAATTCTTGACAAAATTTTTTAAAAAAATAATCATTGATTCAGTCAATTGACCCAATTTTAGGTTTTTCAAAATGCTATTAAGAAAAAAATTCATTTTTTTAGTTTTCATTTTATTGTTTAATGCTTCATTTTGCGATTGGCTTCTTCAAGGAATAGGACTTAAGTCTGAAAAAGATCCTTTTAAAAGAGCCGCTGGTGGTCGTTCTGAAGTAGAATTTAAGCCTGCATCGATTAAAAAATTGAGTAAATCGCAGATAGATCAATTCTATCAACGTTACCAAGCTTTCTCTAAAAAAGCAGAAGGTATAAAGCAGTGGAAAGATCGAAGAAGTGGATATCCAAATCCAATTCTAAATAAAGAAAAAGTAGAAGAGATATTTTGGCCGATTGGGAATTATTCCAATTGGTCAAAATTTTTTAAAGAGATTTTTGATACTGAAGTGTTTGTAGATCCAGAGGAAAGGAAGAAAGAGCTTCTTAATCGTCCGAGTGCAAGCGCCGATAAGCAACAGATTGCGAAATTTACTCAGAAACCAGGAAAGCTCGATGAGCGGCTTGCTTATTTAGAAAATAAGATTCAAGAATGTAAAAGTAACTTGCAGGAACGAGAAGATTTAAAAAAAGTACTTCGGTTTTACAATGATGATATGTCCGATCTGTGTTATTTAAGTGAAGAAATTATAGCAGAAGCTTCTGTGCTCCAAGGTCTTTATCAAGCAATGATGAAATTAATTGGATCGATTGGAGTTTGTTTTGTTTTTGAAAAGCGAAACTATGGGCATTCCTTATTTCGAGCAAAAATTGTGCCATATATTTATATAGCTCTAGTGCCAAGAAAAAAGAAGTTAGGTGAGGTGGTCAAGTCAATTGGGAAGTTTCGCAGTGCCATTGATGAAATTAGAAAAAATTGTCCTGAACTGGAATCTAATTATAGCTGGAAACCAAAATATTTTCCTTTTCAAGAATTGGGGAAGATCATTGAAGGCATGGATGAGTTTGCCCGGGATATATGTGAATTGATTGAGTCATGGGTGGAACACGACAATAAAGAGATAGCAGATTTCATGAAAAAGATTAATTTTTATGATTTTTTAAAAGAGAATTATAGAGGACAATTTAAGTCAAAACCAAATTGGCCACAAGAATTCAAGATGGAATCTAATTTATCAGATGATGCAGAAGTTTCAGATGGATCCAATCCAACTCATTGGCTCTATGAAAAATTCTATAAGAAGATTGGAGAAGAAATTGATAAATGGTACCAAATTCACTCGAGATCAGTAAAATTAAAATTGGAAGAACACTATATATATACTTTATTCAATGATCTAGAGAAGGAGGGTGCACAACTTGATCAGTTGGGAGGCATACTTCGCTTGAAAAGGATATTGGGTAAGGTCTTTCATCCTGATAGCAAGAAGAGAGCTTTTCAATTTGAGCAAGATGGTGAGAATCAAGCACTTTTTATAGATCAACAGATGATAGGAAAAGAAGTATACTCAGAATTGAATAGTTTCATTACAGATATAGAAACCCATATAAAAAATGGGACAATAGATACATTGAAAAATAATCTTTGAATAAAGTCATACAGGTCAATTTTGTGATTCTTTAGTCAGGTAAAAAATAGGCATTTTTGAAAATTAAAGTAGGTTAAGAAAAGGGTTAGGTTCAGTGGTAGAGGAAAGCTTAGTATCTATTCAATTAAGTCGATTTTTTGTTGAATTCTAGAGAAATTTTCCTAAATTAGCTTCCTAAGAAATTTAAAAGAGCTTTACAGCAAAAGATACATAATGTTCCATAAAAAAGAGGCTTTACGAAAGAAATAGGACTCCAATAATCAATGATATTTCCAATGCTGAGGGCAATAAAAGCAGGATAAAGAATCGCTAAAACTTTGGATAAAAATTGAGAAATTCCATGAAATCCAAAAAGTGATAAAATAAAACTCATTCCCATGGTCATAAAAGCTAAAAAAGTGTGTTGAAAACCAAATCGATGGAGATAGTGTGTTAAGTATTCAGTAAAGAGCTTTCCTAACACTACAATCGTTGTCAAGCAGGCTAAGACAATGGTGAGACTCGCAATGGGTTGTGCAAATGTATTAAAAGTCGACTTCACAATGGTAGAAAGCATAAACTCTGGAGCTAGGTGAGAAAGGATAGGAGCATACTTTGCGCCAATGTAGACAAAGCTTGTATAAACAGCCATCAATAAACTGGCTCCAATTAAACAAGAAAAAAGACTCAGAGAAATGAGAGATTGAGTATTTTTAGTTCTGAATTTTAGATAACTCATGATGTGAGATGCAAAAAAGAACGCCCCTAAAAGATCCATGGTTTGAAAACCTTGTTGAAGGGCAAGAAGAAAAATTGTTTTTGGAGAAGCTAGAGTGGTCTGAATGATCAGTGGTTTTTTTATTGTTGCAAAGATAATCAAGAATAATCCAGCTAATAAAATAGGAGCTAACCATTTTCCTAAAATTTCAATCGTTTGATTTTCATTCCAGATCATTAAAAAGGTCAATAAGCATATGACTAGACTCACTTTCCATAATGAAATTTCAGGAAAAATGAGCTCTATTCCTCCATGGGCTACCGTGATACATCGAGGAATGATGCCAAAAGGACCAATGAGAGGAAGGATAAAAAGTAGAGAAATTTCTGGAATATACTTCCCTGCGCGTGCAAAATAAGAAGTAGAGTTGCCTTGATGAAGGAGCATTCCAAAGACACCAGTAAATGGAATGATTACTCCTGTCAAAAACATTCCTAAAATAGCCCATGGATATTGGTGTAACGAAGACTGACCCAAAAGAATTGGGAAGACTAAATTACCTGATCCGAAAAACATGCTAAACATGGCGAATCCTGCGGTAAGAATTAAAAGGAGTCTTTTCATTAAAATTTTCTCCAAGTGGGTGAAATGTATTCTAGGCTGCATTAACTTGGGTTAAAAATGATAAAAATAATAACATTTTAAACTGGATTGATCAATCAGATTCAAAAAAAAGTCTTTTATTTATGAGAGATGAATTGGATTAAAAAAAAGCAAAGTTGCAGATAGATCCTTGATCAATTTTAAATTGATGAAAGAATGGAAATTGATCAAGTATTAAATGAACTCTATTGAGAGGGTAAAAAGCAATCAGTCTTGGCCATTTCCTCTTTTTGCTAGATGAATGGAGGTGCACTATTTTTAAAAATTACTCTTTATTGTTCCTTTTAGATTTTGAAATGAATTTTCCTTTCAAAATCCATTTTTTTTCCGAGGAAATTTAAGAAGAGGGTGATTCTTTCTATAAGAAAACTAAAGTAAGTAAAAAAAAGAGGTATTGTTTGCCTAGTCTTTCCAAGAATACTTGATTAAGAAAAGAAAACAATTTATTTCATCATTTCAAGCTAGAGAAATTCCAATGGCTTTAAAAGTAGGAATTTTTACGCAAAAATTTTCTACTGCTTGTCAGTGGAAGGAAGAACTTGAAAACCTGTTAGGTCCCTATTTAGAGGTTCAAATTTCTATTGAGGAAAAAGATGCCTCTTTTTTTTTAATTGAAGAAGAGGTTCTCAATCAAAAAAAAATTATTCCCTCTCATTCTCAATGTATTTTAGTTGTAGTGACTCAAAATTCTAAAACTTTACCCGTTGCCTACTTAAACCACCAAGTGGATGATGTGGTGAGTTTTCCCTTTTCTTTAACAGAAATCATTAGCAAGATTTGTTTTTTTCATCAGTTTTTAATTTTAAAGGAAAGTAAAGAATGGCATGTCCCTTTTTTACAAACGATTGAGAGTTTAAAAAATACACTGGAAATTGCACAAAGAATTCAAGCGAAGGTTCATCCGAGACGTTTTCCAAAAATTCAAGGTTTAGAATTAGAAAGTGGGTATGTAGCTGGATTGAAATCAGGAGATTATTTTGATCTTTTTAGAGACTTATCTCAACGTTATCTTGCGGTTGTCTTTTGCTCTGCTAAACAATATTCAACTGCAAATTTGTTTTTAAGTTTAATTATGAAATGGGCTCATCATTTGTCTCAAGTGCATTTAAATCAATCTATTCCAGTCCAAGAATTTCTTTTTGGGATTTTAAATCAATTAAAAACTGAGCTTGGGGAAAAGAAAGAGTATTCTTTTTTTTATGGCTTATTCAATTTAAATAATTTACAGCTAGATTATATTCATATTGGAGAAAATATTGTTGCTTATACGCCTTCAGAAATGGAAATTAAATGGTTGCCTTCTGTGATTTCGGTGCAATTGGCCTGTATACAAACATTAAAAATTCTTCCAGGAAGTCGACTTATTTTTGGGTCCTTGGGCTTAATTCAAGAGCTGGGAGAAAAGAAATGGCATTATTTAATTGAGAAAAAAAGAAAAAGTAAGCTATTTTATTTTGCAAATGAAGTGATGTATCAGTTAAAGTCCAATGAGTTAAAAAATCCTTATCCTCTTTTTGACTGCTCTCTTTTAGCCATGGAAATTAAAGCGGAAGTTCTTCATCTTGCTTGAATAAAAAAATTCAATCCATCAAGGCTTGCTGAAGATCATTTTTTAAGTCCTCTTCATCTTCAATACCAACACTAATACGGATGAGATGAGCTGTAATGCCCTGTTCTTTGAGGTAGGCTGGATCCACAGGAGTATAGCTCATTGTAGCAGGATGTTCAATTAAAGAGTATACCCCTCCTAAACTTTCTGCTAGTGTAAATAATTGAACTCTTTTTAGTAAATTTTGAGCTGCTAAAAGTCCTCCATGAATAAAAAAACTCATCATTCCTCCAAAGCCGCTCATTTGTGTTTTAGCCAGCTTATGATGAGGGTGCGATTGAAGTCCAGGATAGTTTACTTTTTCAATTTTAGGATGAGATTCTAAAAATTGAGCAATGCTTAAAGCATTTTTAGCTTGGCATTGCATTCTTAAGTGTAAAGTTTTTATTCCCCTTGTGATCAAAAAACAATCCATAGGACTGGGTATAGCTCCCATAGTATATTGCAAGAATTTGAGCTTTTTATAAAGCTCAGTATCTCGCACTGCAAGGACACCTCCAATAACATCAGTATGACCATTCAAATACTTGGTTGCACTGTGTACAACTATATCTGCTCCTAAATCTAAAG
>Ga0105249_10003089_pt1 | contig 14368 bp, 7 predicted proteins | sample KBSS44metaG_FD_81522 | JGI IMG/M metagenome (GOLD analysis project Ga0105249, IMG submission 81522) | Switchgrass rhizosphere microbial communities from Kellogg Biological Station, Michigan, USA - KBS S4-4 metaG | ecosystem: Host-associated > Plants > Roots > Rhizosphere > Soil | place... | reverse complement strand
TAAGGTATACTCTAGTCGCCGGGAAATCCGGTTCTTGGAAGAAATTAAGTAATTCAAGATTAAAGATACCACAATAGCCTATCCTTAATTATATTTCTCTTACTTTGTTTTTTTACGGTTACGTTCTATTTATACGTAGCGGTATCACAACATAAATAGAGAAATGGGTAAATACATATTATTATGTATAAAGATTAATATCTTTGTTTACAATTTATTTTGTTATTTTAGGAGCTGTAAGCTCCTTAGAAATAATAAAGAAAAGTAAAATTTAAACGCAAGCATGTGCGACCCGTCTTTAAAGAAAGGATTTATTTATTAGGCTTATGCCAATATAAATACCTTTAAAGAAAGGATAAAGTTGTGAACGACTTATATTATCAAGTGTAAAATTTTTAAATAATAATTCAGTTTTACCCAATAGTATTAACATAAACAAAGTTGGAGAGACTATCTCACCACGTAGTTTATTATATCAACCAAGGGTAACTATAAATTTATACAAATTTGGTTACAATAAATTGGGCGTTAGAGCGTTTTCAGCTTCATGTGCAGCATGTAAAGATATTTCCTATACAAGTTCTTCAGATTTAGTTGTTTTTCTGGATGCAGACAAAGATAAACTTGATATTCTTAACCATATTAAAGGTAAATCTGGTATTTATATGTGAACTAATAAATTGAATAGTAAAAAGTACGTAGGTAGTTCTATTGATTTAAAACGTAGATTATTAGAGTATTATAATGTAAATAGATTACTAAATGAAAATAGTATGCCTATTAATGTTGCATTATTAAAATACGGCTACCATAATTTTAGTCTTACTATTCTAGATATTTGTGACATAGATAATCTTATGTCTAGAGAAAAACATTTTTTTGAAGTATACTCTCCAGAGTATAATATATTAAAAACACCTGGAAGCCCTTCTCGAGGGTCTGGATGAAAACATTCAGAAGCTACTGTAGAGAATATGCGTGCTGCTGCTCTTAAAAGATCTCCAGAAACTTTAGCTAAAATGTCAGCATCTCATCCTATGAAAATTCAAGTTGAGGTAACTGACATAGAAACAAATACTTCTACTACATACCACGCTATAAAAGTAGCTGCCCGTGCATTAGGTATTGATAAAAGATATATCGAACATTATATTTACTTAAATCAAGATAAACCTGTTTTAGGTAAATATACTTTTAAATTACTTGATACAGAAGGCCAGGTTGAAAAACCTAATATAGGAAAGGTGCAACCTGAAGGCAGTGTAGTTTTATCTAGAGAAGGCTCAACACAAACTACGTTTAGTGCAGCCATAAAAGTTCAAAAAACATCTAAAAAGGTAGAGGTTACTAATGTAGAAACTAAAGAAGTTACAATATATCCTTCTATAGGTGCTGCAGCTAGAGCATTAGGCTATCGTCAAGCTAGTATATCTTTATACTTGAAAGAAAATAGAACTAATCCCTTTAAAGGTGTGTATTTGTTTAAATTAGTATAAGTTTTCGGAGATTTATTTAACAAAAGGATGAATTTGTGGACGTTTATCAGGTCACATGTTATTAAACATTTTAGCAGGTTTCACATATAATATAATGACAAGTGGTATAATATTCTTCTTTTTAGGATTAGTACCTTTATCTTTCATTATAGCTTTCTCGGGTTTGGAATTAGGTATTGCTTTTATACAAGCTCAAGTTTTTGTAGTATTAAGTAGCGGTTATATTAAAGACGGTTTAGATTTACATTAAGTAAAGTAAAGTAAAGTAACTAATCACAAACAAGCCGGAAGAGGCTTGTCCCTTTCCTTTATCTCTTTATCACGGATCCCCTTTATCACTTTATCACAGATATCGGTAATATAAGGGGAAGAGTGTTATCAAAGATACCGGCAAGCCCCTTTATCCCTCATATCCCTTAAGGATAAAGGGATATCAGGGGACTAGGTCTACATTTTTATTCTCTTTAATTAACTTACAATTTGGTTCCCTTTTATCCCTTCAAGATATTAGAGGGCAAATGTAATTGTGTTAAAGTAAAATATAGTAAAATGAAAGCCGAGTAATCATAATTTTAATTATGATTATTAAAGGTTATGATGTAGTTGGTCTACATTTGTATATGATTCCCCATCTTATTAATAAATAGGGTGAAGAATTATGGGGTTCGATTCCTCCATAATCTTATATCACTTATCTAGCCTCTTCCCCCTGATACTACGTATCCCCTTTATCACTTTATCACTATGTGATATCAGTGATATCACTGATCTCAGGGGAAGAGTGATAAAGGGGATAAAGGGGGACCGAGAGGCTAGTCTCGAAGGACTAATCGCTCCTTCTAGATTTTGGAGATAAAAATAAACTAAATTTAAAAGAATTTAAGGAAAGTTATAGTAAACAATATGTGTGTATATATAATTACTTCAAGTAAAAGGTTTAGGTTTTAAATAGAAAATATAATAAATTAATTAAAGGATAATATTATCCTTTAATATATAATTTAAATGCGAGCATTGCAAAGCCTACATAAAACTATAATTTAGAGAGATATATTTAGCAAGAAATAGCTTGATTTTATCCCGAATCAAAAAATAATATCTTCTTTTTTTTTGATTCATACCTAGAGTCTAGTGTGAATATCATAATAACCAAAAATTTATAGTGATGGATGTAACCATCCACACTATAAATGTGTGTATATATATGGGTGAGTTTGGTGATGGCTCTGATTGAACGCTGTCGAAATGCTTGACACATGCTAATCGAACGTTTAATTTAATAAAGCGTAAGCTTCTATTTTATTAAAAGTGGTGTACAGGTGAGTATAGACCCCAAGCCGACCTTAAAGAGGGGGAAAAATCCCCCATGATCAAAAAAAGGGTAATTATGCCGCTTTAAGAGGACATAGGGTGGTCGCCGAGATAGGTTGTTGTTAAGGTTACTACTTAACAAGCCTAAATTCTCGTAGTCGAAGCTGAAAAGTTGATCGACCACATTGGGGACGAAAAAATCCCAAGGCAAGCGAGTACAGCAGTGAGGAATCTTGGTCAATGGTCGAAAGACTGAACTGGCAACTTCGGAGAACGGAGAAGATTACTGATATAAAAGTATGTTCTTACTCTAAATCGGTTTGTCGAATAAAGTTCTAACTGCATATTGATTATGACGATATGCATATTTATGCCTTGACTAATTACGTGCCAGCAGTCGCGGTAATACGTAAGAGGCTAGTGTTATTCATCTTAAATAGGTTTAAAGGGTACGTAGACGGTAGTAAATGTCCTAATAGGATACATCTCTACTAGAGTTTTATGTGAGGAGAGTCGTACTTGTGGTGTAGAGATGAAATTTGTTGATACCATAGGGACTGGTAAAGGCGAAGGCAACCTCTTATGTAAAAACTGACGTTCAGGGACGAAGGCACAGAGAACGAACAGGATTAGGTACCCCAGTAGTCTTTGCAGAGAATGATGAATGCCATAAATTAGGTAATATTACTTGGTTTATAAATGAAAGTGTAAGCATTTCACCTCAAGAGTAGTGTGGCAACGCAGGAACTGAAATCACTAGACCGTTTCTGACCCCAGCAGTGAAGTATGTTATTTAATTCGGTGATCCACGAAAAACCTTACCACAATTTGAATGTTATTAAAGTTAGTCGTTTAAGCTTCTAATTTTAATAATACAAGTGTTGCACGGCTGTTTTCAGTTAATGTTATGAAACTGCGGTTCCGACCGTGTAATTAACGAATACCCCGGCTTTATTTACAATAAATTAATAGAGCATTTTCTGCCCCTCTACAATGGTAAGAACAAAAGGGAATAAGACAAGTCATCATGGCCTGAATATTGTGGGCTATAGACGTGCCACATATTCCTACACAAAGAGAAGCAAAAATGCGAGTTTAAGCTAATCTCAAAAAATAGGATAGAATTCGGAAATGGATTGCAGTCTGAAATTCGGCTGCATGAATAAGAAATTGCTAGTAATCGTGAATCACCATGTCACGGTGAATATAACTTCGGATTGGTACTAACCACTCGTCGCATGCTGAAAGGAGTTAGCGCAATAAGTTTGCTCTCTTATTATAATTAAGTAAACGATATGGTTTAGATGTTATAGTAGGATTCTTCGTATGCGCGATTCTGATTAGTGTTAAGTCGAAATACGGTTCGTGTAGTGGAAGTTGCACGGGAATCATAAAATTAAACAAAAATTTAAAAGCCTTGTGCAAAGGTGCTTATGCATATAGAATTCTATAGGTATCTGGTTCAAGTCCAGAACAGGTTTATGACAAATTTTTATACAATTATTAAAGGCGAATTTGGCACTTTTTGGTCCCCATAATCTCTTCGAGATAAGGGGAAGCGCAAGAAATAAAGGTGTAACTCATGCTTATTCTAAGAATCCTTGTTCATTTATGCTTCGTTACATGTCTCCTTATATAGTTAGATTATAGAGTAGTAAAAATACAATACCTTTTAAAGTTTATTTGGATTTAGCGGATGTAAAAACAATATATAAAGAAAACAATAGGAAGTCTGGTATTTATCGTTGATCCGTTAATTTGATTAACGGATCAACCTATATTGGAAGTGCTGCAGATTTAACTAGAAGATTAAGAGATTATTTTTCTCCGGCTCCGCAGCCCAGTACGCTTAAGCGGACGAAGGGCTAAATGATTAATGAAAGAATCATTTAAAAATAATAGTATTATATATATATAGAGCTTTATTAAAGAACGGTTATAGTAATTTTCGTTTAGAGATTTTAGAATACTGTGAAAAAGATATAATTCTTGAAAGTTCCGGGCTGATAAAAAAAAATATCTATTTTTTTTTATAAGTATTTAAAAGACGACTAGAACTTGGCCGGGCCCTAGAGAAAATTCTTATTTCAATGTACTAAAACCTACTTATAATATTTGTCTTGTAGCAGGCTCTAGTTTAGGTCGTGTAACTAAGGACTCTACCCGTTTTAAACTTAAATATGCATAAATAGTTAGATTATATAAAGAAAATTCTAATTCTTCCGCTAATCAAATAGTTTTCAGTGAGTTTGTTTTAAACTGATTATAAAAAAAAGTAAAAAAATTAGAATTAACTACAAATAAACTTCAACGTATGTTTGATAATATTACTGAAAATAGAACTCCATTCGTTAGATCACAAACTACCCGTATGAAAATGAGCTCATTTTCTCCTACTGCTGTTACTATATTAGTAACAGATTTAAATAATGGAGTTACAACTTCTTACCCTTCAGCCAGAAATGCGGCTTTAGCGTTAAATTGTAGTAATTCCACTATTATGAATAAATTAAAAGGAAAAACAGTAAAAATTTAAATGGTAGATATTTAATAAATGGTAAGTAATATCTCAGTAGTGGAAGTTGCACGGGAATCATAAAATTAAACAAAAATAAAAAGGAAAGTTCCTTTATTGGTAAGAAGGGCTGAGCTGTAAACTCAGTAGCTATAGGCTTTTAAGAGTTCGAATCTCTTGTTTCCTAAACTTTACATGATCTAATTTTTATAATTTATTGCAGGTATCCCTAGTATCACCTAAAGGTAGGTGATAATAGGCTAAAGCACCTTGGTCCTCCCTTTTTATTACGCTTTCCCCTCCCTCTGATATCCCTTCTGTGCCTTCGGCACAGAAGGGATATCAGGGATACAGGGGATAAGTGGTATAAGGAAGATAAAAGAGTGAATCGTGCCCTGATATCCTTAGGAATAAAGGGCAATAAATTATAAGTCTCTATAGCTCAATGGTAGAGCTTGATACTGTTAATATCATGATAGATGTTCGATTCATCTTAGGGGCTAATGGTTATTTTTTGTGTATTTATATTAAGTACAATATAAATATTAATATTAATATAGGTTAAAAATAAACACAGGTTGTTGCGTATGATTGGGCTTCGCCCAATCCCTCCCCTTTATCCCTCATACCCGGATATCACTAGCGATAAAAGGATAAATAAATAAAGGGGAGGATCAAATGCTATATTCTTTATAATTTAGCCTCCCTTGATATCACTTCAAGATAAATGGGTTAAAATACGTGTATTTTGTGTTGTGTTGTGTATTATCTTTAGACAAAGCTAAAGTAGTATACTCCTAACATTAATGACCCCTATTCCTCTTTGATCTCACTACATGATAAAGGAGGGAAGAAGGGTGTGGTACCCAAGTCTCAGGCACCACCCAAGTCTCAAAGTAAAAAAAATAAATAAAGTGTAGCTCGGGAAGAAATAGTTTTTTTTTATAATTCTGCCTCAAATAATTTAGATTGTCTCTGGCACGAGGAGGGATATTAGCATAATGGTAATGCATATGACTTTTAATCATCATTATATAAGTTCAAATCTTGTATATCCTATATAAACGAGCGGCCATAGGTTAATGGTAGACTTATCGACTTCCAATCGAAAGATGTCGATTCGAATTCGACTGGCCGTAACAGTATTATTGTATATTAAATATAAAGTTCTTTTATTTTATTCTGGTGCTTCTATTGGTCTCCTGATATCACAATCCCTCTTCCCCGGATATCTCTTCGAGATATCCGGGGATCCGGGGGGGGGGAGGGATATCCAAGAAAGGATAAGGCAAGAAGAAAAAGATTATAGCTTAAGAACTAGTTTTTTTTGTGTCCTTATCCTTTTATAGGTAAAGGGCACGAAAAACAAGTTCACCCAAACTAGTCCCTTATCTCGAAGATATTATGAGACTGGTTCCCGATATCACGGATATCATTAATGATACCCGGGATATGAGGGATAAAGGGAACTAGTAACTTAATTGGTAAAGGGCTTCTCTGTCACAGAAGTAGATATCGGTTCGAATCCGTTCTAGTTCGAAAATATATGGTATATGAATTTTATTAAGGAAAGGTTTCCATAGGTAAGGTAAGGTATTTGCTAAATATTGTGTATAATTACACCTGGGTGTTCGAATCACCTCTTTTCCGTAACTTAAATATACTTTTTCTAGGGCTTCGCCCAAGTTTCAGCCACCTCTTCCCTATAGGGATCGGGTGGCGGCCGAAACTACTTACCTAGATTATGAATTATATCCTAGATATTGCCTTTATAACCTACCTATTTGACTAAATAAAGGGATAAAGGGCTCGAAAAGTGAGGAATAAAGAGTATAATTTAATGGTAAAATAGGGAGCTTCAACCTCCAAATTCTCAGTTCAAGTCTGAGTACTCTTGTAATATTATTTCTAAATAAAACGGATTAGGGCCGGGTTGGTAAGGCGTCTCATTTGGGTTGAGAAGTAGTTATGTTCGAATCATAATAATCCGAAATAGTAAAATTTTATTTTTTTTTACTACTCCTCCTAATCCGGAGGATACGCTACCTTGTTTCTTATCCTTTTATCCCTCATGTCCCTTTATCACTAGTGATAAAGGGATAAAGGGATACCGAAAAAAACTAGTGCATTCTCTGGTATCAAGTGCGCAAAAGGTTTGATTTTTATTTTTTATTGCAAAATGATCCGTTTATCCTTTATTTCCATTGCCTTTATCATGTAATGATAAAGGCAAAGGGAATATATAAAGGCACTAAATAAGCCCTTTGGCCTTAATCATAACAGAGGGGCTAAATTAATTTAAGAGAATTGATCGAGTGGTTTAAGATGGTAAGCTTGAGTCTTATTTGGTCAGAAATGATCACATCCGTTCGAATCGGATATTCTCTGTATTCTATTTATATAATACTTATATCTTATTTAATTATAAAATAATGTTTTTTGTGTATCTACGGTTTAATTCTAATTAAACTAATATTATTTAGTCTTTTAGGTTGCTTATTCCTTGATATCATGTAGTGCTAAAGGGAAAGGAAGACTGCCTATAGAGTAATATATGCTTTTTTAAGAGTATAGAACTTCTTTTGCCTTAATACCTTTCATATCCTTGATATCACTAGTGATAAAAAGATAAAGGGATAAAGGGCACGAAAAGAATGGTAAAATAGGGAGCTTCAACCTCCAAATTCTCAGTTCAAATCTGAGTAAATTAGTTTAATTTCCTTTACGAAGGTGAATTTTTTTTAATATTTATCCAAAATGAATAATTTATTTCTTATATATGAGACTTATACAAACGGTTATAGAACAGATATTTTAGATATCATTTCTCTTTTTGCAATTTTATGTGGAATATTAGTTATTATTAGTAAAAATCCTATAGTATCAGTTTTATTCTTAATAGGTTTATTTGCAAGTATATCTTGTTATTTAATAATGTTAGGTTTAAGCTTTATAGGTTTATCTTATTTAATAGTATATATAGGGGCGGTTTCTATATTATTTTTATTTATTTTAATGTTAATTAATATTAGAATAAGTGAATTACAAAGTAATACTAGTAATAGTATACCTTTAGCTATTGCAATAGCAATATCTTTTAATTACCCATTATTCCAACTATTACCTTATAATATTGCTATGTTAAATAACTATTATAACTTAAATAATATTTTATACAATATTTCAACTCCAGCTTTAAATCAAGATAACCAAGCTTACTTAAATACTTATAATAACGACATATTTTTTGTAACTAGTCAAATGTGAGATGGTAATTTAATAGAAAATAGTCATATAACTAGTATAGGTAATGTGATGTACACAAACTATAATATGTGACTTATTATAGCTAGTTTTATATTATTATTAGCAATGGTAGGTGCTATAGTAATAACAATAAAACAAAAAAATTAAGGTTTACCTTACTTCCCCCTCCCCCATATTTTTAACCATCTAACGGTCTATTTTAGCCGTATATAAATAAAAATAAGGGGGACCAAAGAAATTAGCTCAATGGTAGAGCAACCGTTTTACACACGGAAGGTTGGGTGTTCGAATCACCTATTTCTTAAAAGAAGGCACTAGTCCCTTATCTCGTAGATATTATAAGACTGGTTCCCGATATCCCTACAGGATAAAGGGGACTATAAAAAAAAACTTATTTTTTCGGTATCCCTTATCTCATAATCTCTTCGAGATTATGAGATAATGGGATAAGAACAAATTTGAAAAAACTAGCGGAGCTAGCGGGGACTTGTCCCCGCCTCTTCCCCTATGGAAATCTGAGGGCAAGGCTCGATTAAAAAAGATTATTTTTTTTTGTCCCCATACCCCTCCGGGGATCAAGGGGAAGAGGTGCCAACTTAAAAAAAAGATTATTACAATTATATATTTAGGTATGTTTTTAATTTATTAAGATATAGATAGGCAATGACTCAACTAGTTAGAAGTAATTTTCAAAATCATCCTTTTCATTTAGTATCGCCCTCACCTTGACCATTTTACACTAGTATAAGTTTATTTAGCTTAGCTGCAAGTGGAGCATTATCTATGCATAGTTTTAGTAATGCATACAATGTGTTTTTCCTAGCCTTATTAATGGTAGTATCTTCAATGTCTTTCTGATTCAGGGATATTATTTCTGAGGGTAAAGTCAAAACTATAGAATTATTGAATTTTTTTCACAATGCGTACTTAAAAATAGCTAAAGTTGTTTCTATAGAAGATGTTCAAGAAGCTTTAAAAAAATACAACTCTTCTCGGCCTCCGGCCAAGTTTCAGTCGAAGACGCCCGAAACTCTTTTATTAAATAAGAATGAGGTATATAAGAATAAAAATAATTTAGGTTATTATTTAGCTGGTCTTTTAGAAGGAGATGGTAGCATATCTATACCTGCTTTAGGTAACACTACTTTAAACAGAATTCTTAACCCTAGAATAGTTTTTACTACTCATGTTGACAATTTAGGTATGTATGCTTATATTCAATCAGAATTAGGTAATATAGGACGTTTTCAAGTTACAGGTAATATACTTCGTTATATTATTGGAGATAAAAACGGAATTCTTATTTTTATTGATTTAATACATGGTAAACTTCGTACACCTAAAAATAAAAGATTTAATGCTTTAATTCAAAATTTTAATTTAAAATATTCTTTAAACATATCTGAAAGCAAATTAGATTTATCATCTTTTGGAGATAATAGTTGATTAGCTGGTTTTAGTGAAGCAGATGGGCATTTTGGTATTAAATACTTAGATAGTAAACCTAAATCTGATAATATGAAAAGATCACGTAGTGAAAATATAAGTTTAAAATTTAGATTGGATCAACGTGCCTACGATAAACCAACATCTTCTTCTATGTTACCTTTTATGGAAAAACTCGGGTTTTTTCTAAATTGTAATGTAAAAATGTATAATAGTAATAAAACATGTTCAGAAACTTTATCTTTATCAGTTTCATCTATAAACAATCTAAAATTTCTTATTGAATATTTTGAGATACATCCTTTAATAGGGGAGAAATACGATAAATATTCTAAATGAAGACTAGTTTATTATATAATAATATCTAAAGAACATTTAACAAATGAAGGAAGATTTAAAATAAAATCTTTAATAGGTAAGTCTTAATTAGACGCGCTAAAAAAAATTCAATTCTATTCTATATAAAGTGCTCTCGTGAAATTTAACTATATGCTGGAAACCCCTAAAGCCTTAAGTACTTAAATATTTTTATTTAAGTGAAAATCTTAATGGATTAAACAATGGACAATCAGCAGGAAACCAAAGGACTTATAATTATCCTTGTAGGATCCTCAGAGACTATACGTTAAAAACTTATGCGTTATATATTTAAACCCATAAACTAAGATATAGTCCAGTTAATACATAAATGTATTATTAATAGACTTTTTTAGGTAATCATACCTTAGCAGTACAAAAAGGGTTAAATTTAGGTGTTATTTTATTTATAGTAAGTGAAGCTTTATTCTTCTTGGCTATATTCTGAGCATTCTTTCATAGTGCCTTAACTCCTACTGTAGAATTAGGAGCTCAATGACCTCCTCTGGGAATAGAACCTGTTAATCCTTTCGAACTTCCTCTATTAAATACAGTATGTTTTAATACTATTGATATTATATATATCATTATTGCTGTGTGAGTGCAAATCTCACTCTATACATTTATTATTCACAACAATTTTAACTCTTATTTTATATTATCTCACTACCCTCAATTTATAGATAGATTAAGTCCTAAATCTTGGCCTACCCGGCCAAGTACAAGTAATAATCTAGATGTCGAATTCTATAAATGATTTTCTGGGTTTACTGACGCAGAAGGATCATTTATGATAGCTCCATTGGCTAAAGGATTTAGTTTTAAATTTTCTATAGGTTTACATATAGATGATTTAAATGTATTAAACTATATTAAAGATAAGTTAGGCTTCGGAAAAGTATATTCTAGCAATAACACTTGTTATTTTAATGTTACAAAAAAAGAGGATATTATTAAACTAATTAAAATATTTGACGCTTATTTGCTTAATTCTACTAAAAGATTTAATTTTTTAGATTTTAAAAAAGCCTCTTCTTTGTATTACGATAGAGATTTGTTAACTCAGGAGTTAACAAATCAAATATTAGATATAAAAAATAATATGAACAATATGCGGGTAAATTTTCAGAATTTACAGGAATTTAATATATCTAAAGAATGATTATTAGGGTTTATTGAAGGAGATGGCTCTTTTAGTCTTAGTAGAAATACTATGGAGCCAGTATTTTCAATAAAACTTACAGAAACGGAATTATCTCTTTTGTACGCAATAAAAGAATATCTAATAAATAACCTGGATTTAGATATATATTCAGTAAATAAATTAGAAGGTTCTTCTGTAATATCTATCGGAAAAGGTAAAGCTGTAAATAATAGTAAACCTCTTGCTACATTAACAATAAAAAATATACATTTTAATAATAATGTATTTATACCTTTTTTTTGTGAAAGTCAATTCATATCTAAAAAAGGCTTAGACTTTAAAGATTTTAAACTTATTTGCCATATTATTTATATAGGTGGCTATAGAATAGAAAGAATTAAAAATTTATTAATAAAATTGTCTATGACTATGAATAACTCTAGACTATCAAATTATATAGGAGAAAAGGTAAGCATAAGCCCTACTGATCTCAAAGATATATTAGCTAGTGAAGAAACTATTCAACATCTTAGCGATGGACGAGAGTTAGACATTAACACAAAAAAATTAATACATAGAAGATCAAGTAGTAGTGTTTTTGAAATTTTAAAACCTTCAGGGGAAATATTAATAAAACGAAATTTAGCGGATTCCGCTAAAGAAATAGGTGTAGGATTTAATACTTTAAAAAGACAATTAGATAATGAATTATCTGAAGTAGAATATAAAGGACATAAAATAAAAAGAATAGGAGTTTTTAAAAATAAAATGTAATAACGTAAGTAAAAGGAAGGTTACAATCAAATTTACTTAGAAATGTATAGAAAAATTAGGTGAAAACGGTCAACGGTATCCTAACCATAGACCGTCGGCAGTTGTAAATGTCGCTACAGACTGGATCACCGGGGTTAGGCTGAAATGTCTGTCCAAATGTACAGTCGAACTTTATAACAAGTACAATATTGTAATAAGAAAAGGATTACTTCATTCCATGTACGGGAAGTACTCTATTGTATTAGTAGAGATTAGAATCTTATGTTAGTAGGGCAAATTTGCTTTACTAATTCGTTAATTAAAGTTGATTATTATTATCAAGTGGGGCTACAATTACTTATGCTCATCATTCTTTAATTCAAGGTAAAAGAAGTGGTGCTTTATATGGTTCTATAGCTACAGTTTTATTAGCTGTAATTTTCACAGGATTCCAAGGATTAGAATATAGTGTTTCATCATTTACAATTAGTGATGGTGCTTTTGGTACATGTTTCTTTTTTGCTACAGGTTTCCACGGAATACACGTAATGGTAGGTACAGCTTTCTTAGCTGTAGCTTTATGAAGAATTTATTCATATCATTTAACAGACAATCACCATTTAGGGTTTGAAGGTGGTATTTTATACTGACACTTTGTAGATGTAGTGTGACTATTCTTATACGTGTCTGTTTACTACTGAGGTTCTTAATATTACCTAAAAATATTTATACTTATTGCCCTTTATCCCTCATATACCGTATATCAGGGGACTAGCCTCCGGCTGGCCTTAGGCCGGCTTTATCTCTTCGAGATACCGGCCAATTCTAAAAATTAATATATATTTTTTTTATTAGCCCTGCGGCTAGTTTTTTAAACCTTTTTTTATCCCTTATCTCTTCGAGATAATGGGATACCAAATAAACTTGTTTTTTTAACCTAGGAGATAAGGAATATAAGTATAAGATTCTTTAGCTTAACCGGTAGAGCGCATTTTTGATAAGAATGATGTTCAAGTTCAAGTCTTGAAAGAATTAGTAAAAAGTAATAATATATTAATTATGTGTTTAGTGCCTTTATCTATTCCCCTTCCCCTTTATCACTACGTGATATCAGGGGATCAAGGGGGGAAAGGATATCACTAAGTGATAAAGCGATATGAGGCAAGAAATTAACACTAAAAAAATCAAATTCAATTTAACGGATTAGGGCCGGGTTGGTAAGGCGTCTCATTTGGGTTGAGAAGTAGTTATGTTCGAATCATAATAATCCGAAATAAAAATTTATTAGTGATATAGTGTATTAGATATAGAAAAATATTTATAAAAATATAAGTATACAAAGAAACTATTAGGGATCCCTAGCTATGTATTAAAGAGTAATTTGAAATTATGTATAATTTACATATAAACTCTTAGAGAAATTAAGTAATAAACGAAGGCGAATTGAAATATCTTAGTAGCTTCAGGAAAAGAAATCAAACGAGATTCTACGATTAGTGTGAATGAAAGTAGACTAGCCTATATACAAAGTAAGTATATTAATAAGTAAAATGGACGAAAACCTGTTTGAATATTAAGGGGAACCTTCCTCTAAGGCTAAATATAATACATAAGCGACAGAGAAAAGTACCGTGAGGGAACGGGAGTTGAAATAGTAGTTTTATAAGCAGCTCAAGCTAGTAAAAAAGTAAGAGCGTACCTTTTGCATAATGGGTCACCAAGTTAACATTAGATGCGAGCGGTAAAACACGCGTAGTTAAAACGATGATCAATCAAATGAATTAGTGTCTAAAGTTAGACCCGAAGCTAGGTGATCTTACCACAATCAGGATTATAAAAGTCCGAACCGGTTATTGTAGCAAAAATATCGGAAGAATTGTGGTAAGTATAGTGAAAGACAAAACTGACCTAGATAGCTGGTTTTCTGCGAAACCTATAATAGTAGGCAATTTAAGTAACATCTTAGCAGGTACAGAACTTCATCTCAGACAAGGTGTAATAAATTTTATTGTAGGTTTTCTTATAGTAAAATTCACATCTTACTTTGTACATATCGGGGGATCGTAAAGATTTTATCGG
>Ga0105249_10003087_pt1 | contig 14369 bp, 11 predicted proteins | sample KBSS44metaG_FD_81522 | JGI IMG/M metagenome (GOLD analysis project Ga0105249, IMG submission 81522) | Switchgrass rhizosphere microbial communities from Kellogg Biological Station, Michigan, USA - KBS S4-4 metaG | ecosystem: Host-associated > Plants > Roots > Rhizosphere > Soil | place... | reverse complement strand
TACCGCGGAGGTCGCAGAGGTCGCCGAGAGAGAAAGTTCCGCTCACAACGTGGCATTGCAAGCGGTCCTCCGCGACCTCTGCGTTTCTCTGCGTTCTCTGCGGCAAAAAATGGAGCCTTACGAGTCGCGAAGCACTGCTATGGGGCTCACTCGTACGGCTCTTGTCGCAGGCACTGCAGCCGCCAGAAACGCCGCGACCAGGACGAGCACGGGCCCCGCTGCGAGCGACAGAGGGTCGCGCACCGACACCCCATAAGCCAAGCTCGAGAAAAGCCCAGCCCCGGCGACCGCCCCTGCGACCCCAAGCAGCGCGCCAGCACCTGCCAGCAACACGCCGTCCCGCTGGACGCGCCACCAGAGCTGGCCGGGACGGGCGCCTAACGCAACGTGTACCGCGAGCTCCCGGCGACGCTCGCGCACGGAGAGCAAAAGCGTCCCCCCAACGCCGATCGTCGTGAGCACGAGGGCGAGGGCGCCGAAGAACGCCAGCACGAGCAGCTGAAAGCGGCGGTTCGCCATCGATAGCCGAACGACATCATCCATCGGCGCGACCTGGAACACGACCGCGTCGGGAAAGGCACCGCGGACGATGCGCCTGATCTCGGGCTCCGCGCCGGTCGACGCGCCACGGACCACGACGTCCATCCCCCAGTCGAGATAGTGGCCCTCGATCGCCTGGCCGAACGGAACGTAGATCGTGGGTCGCAGCTCGGCATCCAGCTGGTCCATGTGAATCGACTCGACGATGCCGACGACCTTCGCACGCGGCGGAGCATGATTCGGCGGCCCGTCGAACAGGAGCTCACGCCCCAGCGGATCTGCATCGCCCCACGCGCGACGCGCAAACTCGGCGTCGACGACAACCACCTTTTCGCCCCCTGTCACGTCGGTTCGCTCGACGCCGCGTCCGCGGAGCACACGCGTGCCCATCGCGTCGAGATAGCCCGGCGTGATGGGGCGGGTATACGTCGAGACACGCTCGCCATCGTCGCTCCCCAGTCGCTCGGCGAGGCGCACGCCCGTCGTCCACCAGCTGCCGGTGAGCGGCATCCGGTTCACCGCACCTGCCGCGCGAACACCGGGCACCGTGGCGAGCTGCCGCAGCACGGCGTCGTAGCCCTCGACCGCACGATCGCGGTCCCGCATGAGCGCGGGGAAAAGACTGTCCAGCGGGGCCTGCAGGTTCACACGCCAGGGCGGCTCCATGCGAAACGTCAGCACGCGGCGCGAATCGAATCCCATCGGCTGTGTGAGCACGGTGACGAGCGTACGCACCACGAGCGTGCTCGCGATGAGCACGAACACCGCCAGCGCGACCTCGCCGACGACGATCGAGCGCTGCAGCCGGCGTCGCCCGCGCGTCGCGCTCGATCGTCCGGTCCCGAGCGCGTGCCAGAGGCTGCGTCCTCTCGCTGGCGACGTCGCGACGAGCGTGAGCAGCACGGTCGTGAGCAACGCGACCATCACGGCATACGCGATCGATCGCGGCCCGATGCCCACTTCGTCCATGCGCGGCACGAAGTTCGATGCGATCGGCCGCACCACCGACAGCAGGAGCTGGGCGAGCCCAAGGCCCGCGGCGGCGCTCACGAACGCAAGCAGCAGCCCTTCGGTGACGAGCTGCCTAACGACTCGGCCTGTTCGGGCGCCGAGGGCGGATCGGAGCGCGACTTCACGCTCTCGCTCGACCGCGCGCGTGAGGAAGAGGCTCGCCACGTTCGCGATCGCGATCAGCAGCACGAGGGCGCCGGCCGCCCACACGAAGAGCAGCGCCGTGCGCACTCTGCTCACACGCGCCGCGCGGAGCTCCTGGACCAGGATGCTCCATCCGTCGTTCGTCTTCGGGTTCTGCGAGGCGAGCGCCCTGCCGATGGCTGCCCCGACCGCGGCCGCCCGGGCCACCGGAACGCCAGGCTCGAGGCGTGCGACCGCCTGCACCGACCGCGCGCCACGATTCGCCCATTCGGCGTTGGAGAGCCCGATGGGTCGCCAGAACGCGGACGAGCTGCGCTGCGACCAGAAGTTCGGCGGCATGACGCCGACGACATGGAGCTGGTCTCCGTCTACGTCGATGCGCTTGCCGATGATCGCCGGATCGCCAGCGAGCGCGCCCTGCCAGAAGTCGAAGGAGAGGAGGATGGCCGACGCGCCGGCGACGTCGTCGTCGGGACGCAGCACGCGTCCCATGATCGGCGACTCGGTGAAGACGCGAAAGAAATCGCCGCTCACCGCAGTGTACGACACGCGCTGGCGGTTCTCGCCGAGTCGCATGGTCCCCGAGCGTCCGCCGAAGATCGCCGAGGCCTGGAAGATGGTCGTGTCTCGCACGACGTCCCGGTAGTTGGCCGGCGAGATCCCGAAGTTACGAAGGTTGCGACCGAGGTGCTCCTCCGTGATGTCGACGATGCGGTCCGCGCCGGCGACGGGAAGCTGGCGGAGGAGAACGCCGTCCACGAGCGTGAAAAACGCGACGTTCCCGCCGATTCCGACGGCAAGCGTTAGGCAGGCGATAGCCGCGAAGGCAGGGGCGCGCCGCATCTGCCGAAACGCGAGCGTGAGATCCTGACGCAGGACGTCCCAGTGTGCGGCGGGCGACGCCTTCAGAATGTCGAAGGCGACCGCCGCGGTGGACTGCCTCGCCCCGGCGAGGTCATCGCGCAGCTCCCGGCAATGCTCCTCGCGCACGTGACTCGGGAGAAGGCGGAGGAGCAAGCGATGGCGGAGCGGGAGCTCACCGAGCGGATCGTTGGTGCGAGCCATGGTTCGCGAGCCTCAACGTGCGGGGCGGAGCTTGAGCTGTTTGAGTGCGAGCTTGACCGTCGCCTGGAGCCGAGCGGTCTCGGCCTCCAGCGCGGCTCGGCCCGTGGTCGTTAGGCGGTAGTAGCGGCGGCGAGGGTCGTCGAGATCGGCGTCGGGCCGCCAGGGTGACTCGTCGATGAGTCCTTGATCCTCGAGGCGTCGGATGGCGGCGTAGAGCGTGCCGGGTCCGAGCTTCATGGCGCCGTCGGTCTGCTGCTCGACGGCTTTGCGGATGAGGTAGCCGTGGCGGTCGCGGGCGGCGAGGGCCAGGAGGATCTGGTAGCCGATGGGCGACCGGGCGGCGCTGGTTTCGTCTGTCATAGGACGACTAGTACGGTTGGCGTACTAGTCGGACAGGCCATTGTTCGGAAAGGTTGCAAGCGCGGCAAGCTGCGCGCTGCTGCTATTACGGCGCCGGGGGTCATCCCGAGCGCAGCGAGGGATCGCGATCGTCCCGAGAGAGAGAGAGAGAGAGAGAGAGAGAGAGACCCCTCTACCCGCAGGATCGCGATCCCGCGCCTGACGGCTCGGGATGACACGCTCTTTTTCCGTCGCCCGTCGCCCGTCCCCGCGCTTCATGCGTTCCACAACGATCGCCACCAGGCGCTGAATCGTCTCCTTGTCTCCGTGCACGTGAGCGCCGGACATCCATATGAGCTCCTTCGGCTCGCGGGCGCTCGCGTACAGCGCGTCCACCGCCGACCGAGGCAGGCGCTCGTCATCGCGCGCGTTCACCATCACGAACGGGCGCGGCGCGATCCACGGAACCCAGCGCACCGGGTCGAGCCTCGGACCCGCGATGATCACGTTCGCGAGTCCCGCGGCGACTACTCGCAGCGGGGCGAACGGAATGTTGCGCTTCATGTTCGCTTCCAGCGGGACGTACGAGCCACCGGAGCCGTGCAGCACCCACACGCGAGCGAAGCGTGGGTCGAGCGCGCCGGCAATGCACATGAACGGGGCCCCGAGGCTCACGCCGACCGCCTCGACGTGCTCGGGGTCGACGTCCGGGAGCGACGTGAGATAGTCGAGCGCGAGCATAACCGCCGGCGGCGTATCGAGGAACGCCCCGCGGATCCTGGGGATGTCGCGAAGGAAGGTCAGCGCATCGGGGCGCGGGTCGCCCGTGTACGGATACGACAGCGTGGCGACCATCACGCCGGGCGTCTCCCCCAAAAACCGCATCGCGCGACGCGAGCCGTAGTGTCCGCCGAGGATGACAGCGAGGGGCAGGCGTCCGGAGTCAGCCAGCGGGCGGCGCACCGTGAGCTCCACGGCGAGCCCGCTCGTCGCGACAACGCGCGCAGTCGTTAGGCGATAGCCGGCGCTGTCGAGCGATTCGCCGGGCTCGACCGACGCGAGGTGCGAGCGGCGCTCGACGAAATGGGGAAGGGGGTCACGAAGCAGGTACCCGCCGAACGCGACGAGCGCCACCACCAGCACAATGGCGATCAGCCCTAGTGTGGCGCGTCCGGATCGTGCGGTACCTGACTGAGGATGAGCACGAGCGTCCAGCATTGCCGCACCCCTCGCCCTCGAACGTCCGTCAATCGGGCGTCTCGCGGGCTAACCCTTCGAAGATGTCCGACACCGGACATGTGAACCCCGGAATGACCGTTCCGCCGTCGAGCGAGTCGCCTTCTCGCAGCCACCTGACGGGGGCGTCGGCAGCGACGATCATGACGGTGCGACGAACGGGGTCAACGACCCAGATGAGCGGCGTTCCCGAGAACAGGTAGTCGTCGAGCTTTTCCTCCAGCTCGGAGGCGCTCTCGCTCGGCGAGAGGACTTCGATCGCGAGGTCCGGAGCAAAGTTCAGGAGCCCCGCGCCGATGCCTTCGGCTGGCAGCCGTTCGGCGCGTACGAACGACCCATCCGGAACGCGGACCGTCCGGGGCAGGCGCACGAGCTCGTAGCCGAAGCTGTCCCCGAACACGCGCCCGAGCCCGTGCCTTCGCACATGCGTCGTAAGCGTGAACACGAGATTGCTGCCAGCAACTCCGTGCGGCGCACCAGGCGGAGGCGTCACGCGTAGCTCACCACGGACGAGCTCCGCCTTCCCGTCGGGCACAGAGGACGCGAGGAACTCCGCGACCGTCATCGACATCGAGGCTGCGCGAACGAGGAACGCCACGAGTGACTCCGGGCGAAAGGCATACGATGCCGAGTGTATGCTCGGCGCACGGGATCGGGCAAGGCATCGCACCCTACGCTAGCCAGCCGGCCCCGCCGGAGTGCCATCACTTCGTTCTACGCATAGGTGTTCCGTCCCGGGAACGAAATCACGCTCCTCGTCGGCGCTCGAGTGCACCAGGCGTGCGTTGAAACGATGAAAATCGACTCTGACCCCAATTCACCGCCACTCCGGCGACCAAACCTGCTGGACGCGCTCCTTGACGCGGGTGAAGCGGGCGTCGTCGCGGAGCTCGTCGAAGCGAGGGTCCCACCAGACGGCCTGCGGCGTCCAGTAGACGAGAAACGATTCGCGCTCGAGGCATCGCAGCGCACGTTCTACATCACCGAGGCTCGCCCAGGCGAGCGCGAGGTTCAGTGGCATCGCTCCATGCGCGGTCGCCTCGAGCACGAGCCGGTGCGCCCGGCGCGAGTCGCCGAGGACGGCGAGCGCGGACGCGTGTTCCGCCAGGAGATCGCCGCGAAGCTCGCCGGACCTGGTCAGCCCGGCCTTGACCGTGGTCGTCACCGTCGCCCTGTCGCCCAAACGCGCCGCCGCGCGCGCGAGGCCGGCGTGTCCCTCCTCGAGATCGGCGTTGATGTCGATCGCCGGCTCCATGCTCGATCGCGACAGATCGTACTCTCCACGCAGATAGCGTTGCCAACTGAGGATCACCATCTGGAATGGCGACACGGGATCGAGACTCGCCGCGATCGACTGCTCCCGAATTGCCTCGTCGCGGGCGCCGAAGCCCGTGAGCCGCGTCATCGAGAGCCATTGGCGGGCGTCCGCGTTAAGGGGATCGAGGTGCGTCGCGCGGCCAAACGCGGCTTCCGCGTCGCGCCAGCGTCGGCGCATGATGTTGACTCCTCCGATCGACGCGTGCGCCGCGGAGAGAGCGTCGTCGAGTGCGAGGGCGCGAGCGGCGCTGGGCGCGGCATGTGCGATCGCGGCGTCCAGCGGTGCGTAACCGCGCCCCGCCATCACGACCCACGAATCCGCGAGTCCGCACCACGCCTCGGCCGCGCGCACGTCACGCTTGACCGCACGCGTGAAATAGGCGATCGCGCGTTCGACCGAGACGCGCGTGCGCTGCTGCCAGTGGTACCGTCCTTGCGCGATGATGCTTGCGGTCACCGAGTCGATGACGTGCGCGCGTCGACGACGCTGCTCTCGTGGCGCCACCACCACGATCGGCTCCCCGCCGCCTAACGTCCGGAAGTGGCGAAGGAACCGCATCGTCTCGCCCGATGGCGAAACGCCCAGCTCGAGCGCGAGTCGCTCGACGAAAGCGCGAACGACGGCTTCCGCCCGCGCACGGTTGCCGGTCGCGGTCAGCAGCCTGACGAGGTCGCGAAGCGACGGTTCGTCACAAGGCGACAGCTCGAGCGCACGTTCCGCCGCGGTGGCCGCTTCGCGAAGCCGACCGGCCCGCCGAAGCTCATCGCTCAGCGCCGACGCGGCTCCCGTGGCGAGAGCGCGAAGGCGATCTCGCTCGGCCATCGCCCAGAGATCGAAATCCACCGCGCATTGCGCACGAGGAACCCCTCGAGGAAATCGCCGCGGTACAACTGCAGCGCGTCGGACCACCGTTCTTCGGCCAGCGCGGTCCGAAACTCGACCACGTCGCACACGAGATCGGGCGACAGGCGCAACGACTCGCCCGACGCGACGATCGCATCATCGCCGAGCGTCCGTCGCAGGACATAGAGCGAATCGGCGAGGAGGTGCCGTGCGGAGTGCTCCTCACGGTCCGGCCAGAGGAGCCCCAGCAGACGATCGCGGCTGATCGACTGGCCCGGCGATGCCGCGATGAGCGCCAGCAGCGCGAGACGGCGCTGTTGGACTGCGCGTCGCATCGACGGCCCGTCGACACCTGTCAGGCAAACGGGCCCGAGAAGAGAGAGGCGGTTCGGCATGCTGCTCCAGAAACGCCAGCGCAGACGATAACCGGACGATCACCGCACCCTAACGTCCTCCACAGCGGTATGCCTCCACGGCATGTCGCGCCGAGCGGAGCGCATCAAAGCGCGCTGCGCTCGTGGAGGCCAACCTTTTGGAGGTGCAAAACATGTTGCAACGCCTGAGCTTCGGCGCCGCTCTGCTCGCCGTGTTCACCCTTGCGTGTTCGGATGACGAAACGAGCCGGATCATGACGCAGGGTCCGAAGACCGCATCGGCCGCCGAGAGCCGTTCGGCCGGCGCGAGCCACCAGATGGGTCACGACAATCAGATCCAGTGGGGACCAGCGCCGCCGATCTTTCCAGCCGGAGCGCAATTCGCCGTCGTGCAGGGTGATCCGAGCGTAGCCGGCCAGATCTTCACGGTCCGTCTTCGCTTTCCGAACGGCTACGTCCTGCCGCCGCACACCCACCCGACCGACGAACACATCACCGTTCTGCGAGGCACGTTTCTCCTGGGATTCGGCGAGGACTTCTCGCAACACGGCCTTGTAGCGCACCCGGCGGACGGGTTCGTCACCGCCGGCGCAAACATGCCGCATTTCGCCAACGCGCGCGGGGTCACGGAGGTGCAGGTGCACGCCATCGGCCCGTTCCAGCTGACGTACGTGCACCCGGAGGACGACCCAACGAAAACGAAATAGAGCACCCCGACGGTGTCGGGCCTGGAAAGGCGAACGACTTCCCCGCCGCACGTTGGTGCGGTGGGGAATCGGTCGGGTCAGGCAGTCACGGTCGGTTGCTCGGTGCACGTGGCTCCGGCACATTCAACCCTCGTCACAGGACTGCCCCACGCCCAACGACGGTTGAGACCGATGCCCTGCTTCCGCCTGGCCGCTCGCAGCGCCGCACTCCTTCTCGTGCCCGCGCTCGCGATCGCACAAGAACCGCCGGTGCGCGCGTTCACGGGGCTCACGTTGATCGATGGCACCACCCGCGCTCCCGTACCTAACGCGACGATCGTCGTGCGCGACGGGCGTGTCGTAGCGGCGGGGCCGGGCGGCAGCGTGCGGATACCGGTGGGTGCTCGACTGGTGTCGCTCACAGGCAAGACCGTCATCCCCGGCATCATCAACGCCCACGGTCACGTGACCGACCCCAAGGACCTCAGCACCTACGCCGCCTACGGCGTCACCACCGTCTTCAGCCTGGGCGGCGAGCCACAGTCGGTCTTCGCAGCGCGTGCGGCGCAGAACACACCTGCGCTCGATCGCGCGCGTGTGTTTCTGGCCGGAACCGTGTTGACGCCAAAGACGCCTGACGAGGCGCGATCACAGGTCGCCGAGGACGCCGCGCAGCACGTCGACATCGTCAAGATCCGCGTCGACGACAACCTCGGGACCGTGCCCAAGATGACGCCCGACGTCTACCGCGCAGTCATCGCCGAGGCACACAAGCGAGGCATGCGAGTCGCCACGCACCTCTTTTACCTCGCCGACGCCAAGTCGCTCCTCGATGCCGGCTCGGACTTCGTCGCCCACAGCATTCGCGACGCTGACGTCGACGCCGAAGTGATCGGGAAGCTCAAACAGCGAAACGTCTGCGTGAGCCCCACACTCATGCGCGAGGTCTCGACGTTCGTGTACGAGAAGACGCCGGACTTCTTCTCGGACTCACTCTTCCTGACGCACGCGAATCGGGAGTGGATGGCCAATCTGGAGAAGCCCGAGGCTCAGCAGGCCATGCGCGCGAGCCCGGCGGCGCAGCGATACAAGGTCGCGCTCGAGGTCGCGAAACGAAATCTCAAAACGCTCTCGGATTCCGGCGTCCCGATCGCGATGGGCACCGACACCGGGCCGACAGGACGCTTCCAGGGCTACTTCGAGCTCATGGAGCTCGAGCAGATGGTGAGCGCGGGCCTAACGCCGCGGCAGGCGCTCACCGCCGCCACGCGCGATGCGGCCCGGTGCATGAAGCTCGACCGCGACCTCGGAACGCTCGAGCCCGGAAAATGGGCGGACTTCGTCGTGCTCGACGCGGACCCGCTGGCGAACATCTCGAACGTCAGACGAATCGCGTCGGTCTGGATCGCGGGGAATCAGGTCAAGCGCTAACGGGCTGACCGAACCCCAGAATGTACCCGTCTGTGTCCCGGACGGCGAATTCCTCCATGTGATACGCATCCTGCACGAGCGGACCGTACACGACGTCCGCACCGTTGGCGGCGAGCTCCGCGTGCAGGGCACGCACATCGTTCACCCAGAAAAAGACGTCCCAGGTCCCGCCCTGCCGCTCGTTAGGACTGATGGGGCCCGCGTCCGCGACCCGGCGAAGCATGATCGAGAAGCTGTCGCGGGTGACGATCGCGAACTCCGCCGGTGAGCCGGCCGAGTACTCGGTCTGGAATCCGAAAACGCGCTGGTAATGCGCCGCAGACCGGGCGACGTCTGCGACGGGAAAGTAGGGTGCGCTGCGCGTCAGCTTGGCGGTGGGCATGGTGGCCGTGTGTTAGGGGGTCAGATCGGAAGCGCGATTCAACACGGACTCGACGTCTCGATGCCCCTTCTTCCGAGCCCACGCCAGCGGCGTCGCCCAGGGGTCACCGGCAATGTTCAAATCGGCGCCGCGCTCGAGCAGGAAGTCGACCATGTCCTTACGTCCCCACCGTGCGGCCATGCCTAACGGCGTCGATCGATACTCCTCATCGATCGCGTCGATCGTCGCGCCGTGGTCGAGGAGCAGGCGTGCCTTCGGGATGTCGCCGTCCGACGCGACGTGGTGCAGTAACGTCGTGTAGTGCCAGTTCATGTGGTTCGGATCCATGCCGTGCTGGAGGAGGAACGCGGCGGTGTCCGTGTGTTTGAAGTAATAGAACCGACCCCACTTCGTGACGTTCGGTACGCGTGCGCCGTGGCGAATCAGCATCTCGAGCATCGCGTGGTCGCCGGCGTTCGCCGGACTGGCGAGAAGGCCCTCGGTCCAGAATGCCGCGTCGTCGCTCACGAGCGAGGGATGCTCGCTGAGCCAGCGGTCCGCGGCGGCGACGTCGCCGTCACCGATGAGTTGTTGCAGCCGCTCGCGATCACTCGACTCGACGCGGCCACCGTGCGCGCGAAGCAGCGCGAGCAGCTCGGGATCCTTGCGCGCGTGGCCAATCGGCGTTCCGCTGGATTCGACCATCGCGTTAGGGTCGGCCCCGTGCTCCACGAGCACACGTGCCATCTCGCGGCGTCGATGATAGACAGCGGTCCACAGCGCGTGTCCACGTGGCGCGCCCTCCTCCGGCAGGTTCGGGTCGGCCCCATGCTGCAGCAGCAGCCGAACCATCTCCAGATCATCTTTCTCGGCGGCGATCGAGATCGGCCGGCGATGACAGGTGTCCTCGAAATTCGCGAGTGACGGGTCCCGCGCGAGCCCATCGATCGCGAATTGCCGGTCGCCTCTCAGCAGCGCCACGACGATGGTATACTGCGCGCCATGCGCGATGAGCGCGTCGGCCACGTCGTGCGATGCCTCGGGCGCTGGCCGCACGCGTCCTCGCGGCATGAGCGCGTTATGGACGGGGCGGTATCCGTCGCCCATCACCGCGTCCACAGGAGCGCCCGCGTCGAGCAGCGCACGCACCACAGCGAGGTGACCGTTGTTCGCGGCGGCATGCAGCGGCGTCATGCCGATGTCATTGCTGCCTCGCGCCAGCGATGGATCGCGACCGAGCTCCTGTTCGACGCCTGCGAGGTCCCCCTGCTGCGCGGCCTCGAGAATCGCCGTCAGGCCGTCCTTGAGTGCGAAGTGGCTCGAGAGCTGCTCACGCAGCACCGCCGCCACGGCCGAATGCCCGCGATCCTCGGCGATCGTGAGGAGGGTGTCCTGGAAGGGATAGCTCCGGTAGGACGGATCGATACCGCTCCGGTCCACCAGGAGCCTAACGAGTCGAGCGTGGCCTTCGCGGACGGCGAAGTGAAGCGGGGGCGTGTAGTTGTGCTCGTGCCGGGTGAGCCCGGAATGGCGAGCGACGAGCGCCTTCACCTGATCCAGATCGCCGGCGTGCGCCGCGAGGTACATGCTCCATACGGTATCTGCTGGAGCGGAGCCGCCATCGGGAAGTGTGATAACCCGTGTCGAGCGGAGCTCGAGTGGACGAATGGGCGGTCGGTGCGCCGGCGAGGCGCTGGATGGCGCGAGCCGCTCGAGGTGGTGCACGAGCGCAGCCCAGCTCTGGAAGCCGTACTCGCGCGCGAGAACGAACTGCGCGTCCGCGAGCGCCAGCGCTGACGCGCCATCGATCACACGTGGGAGAACGGCACGTACGCGGCTCGACGCACTGGCGTCGCCTGCGCGAAACTCACGCAGCAGGTGCTTGGCTTGTTTGCGGAGCTGTTCCAGCGATGGGCGCGCTGGCAGCCGCGAGGCGGGTTCGGTCATGGCGATCTCCTCTCGAGAGCCGCCCGCGTCCGCACGCCGGGCTGAAAGAAGATCGGAAATGTTGTGACCGCGGTCTGCACAGGTGGGCTCGGCCCTCTCCGCGGACGGGGTGCGTCCTGTACGCCCTGTCAGCTTAGCGCAGGCGCGGCGGGTCGTCCAGCGGCTGTCATCGCGAGCGAAGCGAGGGATCGCGATCTTCCCGGCAGAGGTCCTCCGTAACGAGGGTCTGCCTGCGCCGCTGCGTCCCGTTCGCCCCGAATTTCCGTGCACCCGTCCCGTGCCGACTGGTTGCATCACGGCCGCTCAACTATCGATCCGACGTCGCGGCGCGGCGGCGTCGCGTAGCCACCCTCCAGAGGGTTTCGTGAGTCGACTCGTCATGAGCTGCCTGACGACCATTAGGCGGCCGCCCGGCAAATGAGTATGCTGACCGACACTCATTACGCGCTCCGCACGCTCCGGCGCGAACCCACCTTCGTCGCTGGCATCGTGCTGACGTTCGGTCTGGTCATCGGGACGAACGCCGCGATGTTCGGACTGGTGCAGCGGCTCATGCTCGCGCCGCCGCCCGGTGTTCAGGACGCCGAGCGCGTGGTGCGCGTGGCAACGACGGTCACGGCCGATGACGGCAGCGTCTTCACGATGGAGTCCACGTCGTACCCGGCCTTCCGCGATCTCGCGGCGCTGGATCGCGCGTTCGACGCCGTCGCCGCGGTGTCTGCCGACTCGGTGACGACCGGCGAGGGAGCCGACCTGGCCGAGGTGCCGGCCGTCAAGGCGTCGGGACAGTACTTCATGGCGCTCGGCGTCAGGCCAGCGGCGGGACGTCTCTTCGGTCCGTCGGACGACGCGCTGCCTAACGGGAACGACATCGTCGTGCTGAGCCACGCCTTCTGGCAACGGCGTTTCGCAGGCGAGGCGAGCGCCATCGGGCAACAGCTCGTGGTGGATGGTCAGCGGCTGACGATCATCGGCGTGGCGCCGCGCGGGTTCAACGGGACCGACCTCGCTCCCGTGGATCTCTTCGTGCCGCTCACGACCGCAATGCGCAACCGCGGGGCAGGGTGGTGGAGCGACCCGCGCATCCGCATGGTTTCGATCATCGCGCACCTCCGCAAAGGAGTTGCCGTGAAGGAGGCAGAGGCGTTGGCACTGCAGACGCTTCGGGAGTCGCTCGCCGATGGACCAGGAGATCGACTCACGGCGGTGCCACTGGAGTCGGTCATGCCCGGACGTTCGGCGCGCACGACACCGCAGGCCCGCATAGCGCTCTGGCTCACCGGTGTCTCCGTGATCGTGCTGCTCATCGCGACCGCGAACGTGAGCACACTGCTCCTGCTGCGCAGCGCCAAACGCCGTCGCGAGGCAGCCGTTCGGCTGAGCCTCGGCGCACGACTCATGCACCTGGCGCGCCAATCGGTGATCGCGAGCCTGTTGCTGTCGCTCGCCGGATGCGTGCTGGGCCTCGTGCTGGCCCACTGGATCGGCACCATCGTCCGGGTCACGCTGCTGCCTAACGTTGCCACGGTGGCGGGATTCATCGAGGCGAAGGTGCTCGTCGCATCCGTCGCCGTCGCATTTGTTGCGGGAATCGTCGCAAGCCTCGGCCCGATCGCGCAACTGACGCGCCGCAATCTCTCGCTCGAGCTCCGTGCTGGCGGAGGATATGGGGCGTCGGGTCGAATGGTGTATCAACATGCGCTGGTCGCCCTGCAGGTCGCCATGTCGATGGTTTTGCTCGTGGGCGCGGGGCTGTTCGTGCGAAGCCTCGCGCGCGTGCAGTCACAGGATCTCGGCTTCTCGACCGCCCGTCTCCTGCACATCACACTCGACTTTCGCGGACCGACAACCGGGCCTGCGCACGATCGCGTGCTGGCCGAGGCTTCGCAGCGGATCGCGAGCGTTCCCGGGGTGACCAGGGTGACCGTCGTTCAGGGCATGCCGTTCTCGTCGCACAACATCCCGCCGATTCACGTACCAGGGTACGCGATGCCGTCGCCGGGCGCGCAGCAGCTGCCGATCATGTACGCCGCGACGCCGGCGTATCTCGACATGATGGGGGTCAAGCTGCGCGAGGGTCGCCTGTTGACGCGCGGGGATACCGCGGACACGCCGCTCGTGGTGCTCGTGAACGAGACGATGGCGCGCACGATGTGGCCAGGCCGGAGCGCGATCGGAAGCTGCGTCCAGGCCGGCCACGTGACCGACCCGATGCTCGGCGACCCGATGTCAGCGGCGGCGTTTCTCCCCTGTCGAACGGTGGTTGGGGTCGTGCGGGATTCGCGCGCGCGGTCGCTCCGCACGGAAGGGAATGAGGCGAGATTGATGCAGTACTACGTCCCGTTAGGTCAGGCACCGGCGGCGCCGTTCCCGAACATCCCCGAGTACCACGGCATTCTCGTTCGTACCGCCGGTGACCCGGAGCGATGGGTCACGCCGATCCAGCGCATCATTCAAAGCACGAGCTCGCGACCGGTGTATGCGCGGGTGTCACCGTATCAGATGCTGATCGACCCGCAGCTCCGCTCGTGGCGCCTGGGCGCAACACTCTTCTCGGCGTTCGGGCTGCTGGCGTTGGCGATTGCCGCGGTGGGCCTGTTCGCGGTCGTGTCGTACCTGGTGACGCAGCGGACACGGGAGATCGGCGTACGGCTGGCGTTAGGGGGGTCGACGAGCGGCGTTGCCGGCCTGGTCGTGCGCGATGCGCTGAAGATGGCCGCTGTTGGTGGGGTATTGGGAACTGCGATCGCGGTCGTTGCCGCGCCGCTCGTGCAGTCGATGTTGTTCGAGACGTCGACTCGTGAGCCTGTTGTTTTGATCGCCGCGGCGGTCGTATTATTGGTCGTCACCGTGAGCGCCGCCGCGGTTCCTGCGTGGCGCGCCGGCCGTGTCAGCCCGATGATCGTTATGCGGGCGGATTGGTAAGCTCTGGGCTAGCCTCCCTTCGGGTCAGTCATCGCCAGTTCTGCGTAGCCGGTTGCCGCTGAGGCAGCGGGTCGTCGACCCCGTGCGTACCACGGCCGGCAAATAATTCCTTCTTAGTCGATATGAACCAAGTCTTTCACGCTCGGTTC